>ENA-ORSY01001367-ORSY01001367.1-human-gut-metagenome-genome-assembly--contig:-NODE-1367-length-17585-cov-4.127039_pt1 | contig 17585 bp, 19 predicted proteins | sample MGYA00242193_ERZ509160 | MGnify/ENA primary metagenome ERZ509160 (study PRJEB26280, sample SAMEA2338670) | human gut metagenome | biome: human gut; feature: human-associated habitat; material: faeces...
CCGAGGAACTGCCCGCCGCCGGGGCCGCCGCTCTGGCCGATACGGTAGAGGAACTGCACAAGCTGCTGCTGGGATAAATCAAATGGGAGACAGCCCGCGCTGCCTCCCGTTTTTTATTGGTCTCGGTCGTTGTAATAGAGATACCACCCGCGGAAGCCGTATCCGATGCCGAGAGCGCCCAGCACCAGCAGCATAGCCGCCTTGTCGGGCCAAAGCGGCATATTCCGGGTGCAGACCCAGACCACCGCCAATGCAAGGCATACAAGCATCGGCAGGCCGTAGTGCAGCAATCTCTGCACCCGCAGCCGCTTCGGGTCGCCCTCTACCGCCAGCGCCGATGGATCGCACACCTCGCACCGCACCCGCAGGATCGGGATATTGCGCACATGACTCGAATACCGCACAGCCCTGTACTCGATGCCGTCCAGCATAAACCGCGGCGCCATGCTCTCGTGGGTGATGACGATCTCCTCGCCGCAGCCCGCAGCCCAGGCCAACAGCTCGGCGGTAAACTCCTGCGGGGTTGCAATGGCGGTGTCCGGCGTAAAGGTAAACTGCCGCTTATGCTCGGCTGCCGCCATTTTCCGGTAGTCCTGCACCCAGCCGGTAAACCAGCCGCCCGTCGGGGCAGGGGAGTCCATCCGCTCAAGGCAGCTGTCCACATCCAGCTCTGCCGCCGTTCGGTTGCCGGCGGCCAGCTCCGTGCAGAAGGCTGCGGCTGCCGCCAGCTTTTGCTGCTCGGCCTCCAGCCGTTGCCGCTGGCGTTCGGCAGCCTCGGCCAGCGGCAGGGTGCCGTTCAGCACAGTGCCGATCTCCTCGACCGGCATATCCAGTGTGCGCAGCATCCGGATCAACTTCAGGGCGCGCACATCCGCCTGCAAATAGATGCGATACTCATTTTCAGGGTTGCGGGCAGGGGTCAGCAGCCCGGCCTGCTCATAATAGCGGATATTGCGGGCGGACACGCCCGATTGCTCCGCTGCCTGCTTGATGTTCATAACATCACGCTCCTTTCGCTCTCACCTTACACCCTGCACCCACTGGAAGGTCAATACTTTTTCAGCTACTGTCAAGAGTTTGTGACAAAATTAGACGATTTACGCAAAAGTGTCAATAGATAATTGTTGCTTTTGTGGTGAAAAATCCCGGTGCGGAATTTGCTTGCGCAAATCTGCACCGGGATTTTCTGCTTTTTGCAACACCTTTAGCCCGTCGCATTGCGGCGGGCTGGTGGGGCATATTGTGGCCCGCTGCTAGAGCAGGTCAAAGAAGCGGTATACCTTTTCGCGGTTGTATAGGGGCAGTTTGTCTAATTCCTCTTTTAGCATATCGGCGGCAGATTTACCGCCGAACATGGGCCGGGTATAGTGGTTCACCCAATGCTGCACCTCGGTAGCCTGTTTCTGCGTTACTTTTGCCATGCTTTTACCTTTAGGCAGTTTGCGGCGCACCAATTTGTTTGTGACCTCATTTGTACCGCGCTCGTGGGGGCTTTGCGGATGGCAATAGAATGTTGTCACGCCCAGCGCGTCTATACCGTCTTGGTCGGCAAACTCGGAGCCGTTGTCGTTCGTGATGGTGTGGAATATCAACTTCCAATCGCGGCCAATCTGACATTTAAGCCATTGCAGGGCATGGACTGTATCGGCGGAAGTTTTACTCCGGGCCTTGATGATGATTTCACCTCTGGTTTTGCGGTCGGTCATTACAAGGCAACTCTCGCCGGTTCCTTCGGCCTTGCCTATGACGCTATCCAGTTCCCAATGTCCGACTTCTTCACGGTTTCGAATACTCTTTGCGCGGTGTTCAATGCTGCGGTGTTTTGGGTGGGACACGTTGGCATGGGATACGGTGCCCTTGCCTTTCTTTGGGTGACCCTGTGGCAAGTGCTTATAGCGCAGGCTGGGAAACAGCTTCATTTGTATGTATCGGTAGCATGTGGTCTTGCTGATGGTCATGCCGTAGTCATTGCCGACCTTCGCTATTGCATCCTGCGGACTGGAGCCGGTCAAGATGTGCGCTTCCAGCGCAGCCAGATAGTCCGCACGATTACCGATTTTCAGGTCAGGGCCGTGGGCACTTTTCATATAGTCAGCGCGGCTCTGTGCCTTTTGCGGGGAGTAGATGCGATAATATTCCCATGTGTCGCCGTTCAACTGGTCCACCATGCCGCGACGAAGCTCGCGGCAGATAGTGGACGGCCAGACGCCGACCTCTTTTGCAATCGCGGTCTGCGTGAAACCGAGCTTGTACAGGTGTTCTATTAAGCTGCGTTCTGTGCCGGTCAATGGTCGGCCTTTTTTGCGTTGCTGTTCGTACATGGTCACACCTCGCGCAAAAACTGCCGCCGCGTCCCTTGGGGGCCGCAACGGCAGTTTTTACTTTTTACTTTGTTGTCGCGTCCGCTTCTGCCGCGTTCCGCAGACGCTACGCGCCAGCTGCACACGGCCTACGCTGGCTTGCAAATAAGAAGGTGCCTGCGGCGCTTGTGCCGCTCAGACGCCGAACCTTTATAAATTGGGGTTCGGCTTTTCAAAAATGCACAGTGCCCGCGTACGCGGGCTTGCGCGTCTAAGGAATCTTTTAATGTCCCAGGGCGGGGCCTGGGACTTCGTACCGGTTAGGCTCTGCACGTCCCGTCAGGGTGCGGCAGTTGGACAAACTGACGCAGGGAAAAGCTCTCGCACTCTTGCGCCGTTTCACGTTGCTGGCCGGGAAAGACTGGAGGTCTGGCGCTTGAGCCAATAAGAGGAAAATTCCGGGCTCCGGGAAGTTCCTACTCTTGCCTTTGCGCGATTTCAGTTGCAGGCGTAGGAAGGTGAGCGCCGCGCAGGCGCTGCCAATATGGGGCTAGGCGCCCCATGCCCGCCAATCCGGCCCACTTTTATAAATTGGGTGGGCCGAACACCCGGAAGATCGCAGGTGACTTTTCAAGTATAGCACCGTTCTGTGTGCGCGTCCATACGCGGACTACTGTGCCCCATAGCGCTTTCTATCCCGGCAGAAGGCACACTCGGCGTGCTGGCCGCAGTCAGGCGGCGGAGCTAGGCTGATAGCCACATCCGGGCAGTTGTACACAGAGTAATAGTCCTTCACGGCCACCACAGGCCCAGAGCAGCTACCATCCAGCCGGTACGAGCACGGCTTGCGCAGGCAGTAGGGCCGCTTATTCGTTTTGTCCATCCGGCAAACCTTTTTCATCTATTACACCTCAAGAAACACAATAAGCATATGCGGAGAAACACACACAAGTTTCCGCACAGTGGCATCTTCCACCATTTCAAATAGCCCATCATCAACGATGGGGCCGGTGGACAAACAACCAAGTGAACCGTCAACTTCGTCAAACAGGTCAAAGTGAATCTCGCTAGAGATTTCGTACAATTCTTTAAAAGTCATTTTACGTTCTCCTTTTGGGGCTATCTCTTAATCTGCCCGGACATACGGCGCTGGGCTTTCTTTGTGGGTTTACTTGCGACCTCAAGGCCAAGCGGCCCGGCCGGAGCCTGATTGCTGATGATCTCGGATTCTGTGAGAATATCGCCTTCTTCAAATTTCTTTTGCAGGTTATCGACAACGGCCAATGTGTCATATGCATTATAATCACGGTCGAGGACGAACCACAGGCCACGCCGAAGAGGTTTGATCATCTCGGCGTTTGTGGCGTTCTCCATCTCCCATGCGTCATAGCTGGCCCAGAGCTGAAAACGCCAGACCTTATTACACTGAATGACGGTATGGGTAACATCCCGGAGCAGCTTGTCAACATGCTGGAAACGCTGTGCAGAGCCGTAAAAGCTGATGTGATAGTGCCGGCAGCACAACAGCGTATTGAGGAAATAGGCATTGAAGTTATCCTTAAAGCTGCGCGAGTTCATCTGAACGGAAAGTTCATCCATTGCCACGATTGTAACCGTCAACGTTTCTTCCTCATCGTCTATAGCCTGCGTGGTCTTGCTGGCCTTGACGACCTGCGCGAGACTTTCTAACTTTGTGTACGGTACACAGAGGTCAACGTTGGACAGGATATTGATTTTCTGCACCACAAACTTTTTACGCCGCGGGCACCACACGACTTTATCATTGTAACGGTTGTACAGGCCCACTACTTTATGTACCAGAGACAGCGTTTTGCCGGAGCCGAAATAGCCGCAGTAAATATCCAGCGCACCCACCGGGCAGTTATGCCAGCCCCGGTGAAGCTGATAATAGTACAGGTCTTTGATAGCGTTGAAACCGGTTTGGAAGGGATGGAACGTTATTTGCCGTGCAATGCGGGAGACTCCCAGCGTAATGAGCACGGCGACCAGAAGGAGCACCATATATCCGTTCATCAGAAGCGACCCCCGCGGGCAAATGTGTGGGTGAAGTCCTTGATAATGCCGAACACGAACAGGAACAGGGCCACAGCTACAAGGATAGCTAGGAACCACGGGAAGAACTCGGACAGGTTTTGCGGCGCGTCGGCAGAGATACCGAAGAACGCCAGCAGGTCATAGAACAGAGATACCATTTTTACACCTCACTTTTGCGGCGACGCGCGCGGGGCGGGGGCAATAGCCCCCGCGCCCCGGACGCGCTTGCCGCTTTTGCTTAAAAGCCACGAACCAAGCCAATAACGATTGCACCCACAACCACGGCGGCCAGCACCAACAGCAGCACTTCGGATACACTATAATCCGCAAAGGGCTTTTCAAACGCTGCGGGCTGGGCCGTCTCGGCAGTAGCCATTTCTGCAGCCGTCCGCAGGTCTACAAGCTGGCCGGAGATCGTCTCTAGCTGGGCCGTGTAATCCTGCACCAGTTCACCAGACTGTGCATCTTCCGTGCCGGTCTCGGCAGGGGTCATTATATCAATCAATGTATTGAGGGATTCTTGCAGGGTGTCCAGCTTTTCATACAAAGTCGGGTCGTAGGTTTGCACGCCCTGAACTTGCACAACCTCGTGCGTTTCCTCGGAATCGGTCACGGTCTGGGTGCTGTCCTCGGCGGGCGGGGTGTATTCCTCGGCGCTGGCCCGGAGCGTGAAGAGCGTGGAAAGACCGAGCAACAGCAGGATGAGAACGCCGCAGAATTTATTGAAATTATCGCTCATGACAGCATCCTCCCGATAAACGCGGCGGCAATTGCGCCGACGATAGACCACAACCAAATGTCATACCACGAAAGCGTAAAGCCGTACACAGTGAACGGCAGGTTGAAGCCGTTCAGAATGACATTCATAACTTCAAGAAATGATTCCATGCTTGCACCTCCTACGACATGCGCCGGTACAGCGCATTGACGAAACTAAGAACAATTGCAAACTCAAACGCCCACCAGTACGGCAAAGGAACCCATTCAATAGACTGTTTAATGAATTTAGGGAACTGGTCTTTCACGTTATAGTGCAATTCACCGGGCGTGCTTTTCAGCGTATCGGCAAGACTGTCAACACCGTCCGAGAAATTGTCCGAGACAGAACCCTGCAATTCTGCGGCATCTCCCAGAAGTGAGGATTCTTCCGAGCTTGCGGAAGAATCGGCGGAGCTGTCGTCTGCAAAGGCGCAGGGCACGACGACGAACGCGGCGCAGAATACGGCGCAGACCGTAATACAAATTTTTTTCCACATTACTTTGACCTCATAATAAATTTGATGATGGTGAACAGGAAGATGACAATCAGGCAGGTGTTAATCGTCATGACCACACCATCCGGGAGGAACGGGAACAGGTAGCCGACACCCACGGCCAAATTTGCAAAGAACGCGATAAGTGCAAGAATCAGTGAGATCAGCGCCCAGAAGATACCTTTTTTACCGTCCTCGGTGCCGCCGCCATTTGGGAAGATGATAGTCCAGAAGTTGTTGGTTTTATCTCCACTGTCGGGCTTGCCGGGGTCAGGTGCAGGACTGGGCGAAGGCGGGTCAGTCGGTGCAGGAGACGGGGACGGACTGGGTGTCGGATTGGAAGGCTCCGGCGTCGGGCTGGGAGTTGGCGTCGGTTCGGGCAAATCTTCCATTTTCTTGTTAAAGAAGTTCTGAATGTTGATATTCAAGTTATCTATTGCCAGTTGGAAGTTTGCGGAAATGTCAGCGAAGCCGGCCACAAACGCCGCTTTAATATCCAAGAAGCCTTGAATCATGTTGTCACGAATTTCAACCAGCACGGCCAGAATACCCGTTGTGTCACCGGTATCGCCGCCCGGCTTGCCGGTCTCCGGCGTGGAGATACTGCCGTCAGGCTTTTCAGTCGGGGCCGGTGTGGGACTGGGGGACGGTGTAGGCTGTGTGTTATAAGTTATGTAATAGTAATTCTTTGTGGTCTGGTCGTAAGTGTAGTATTGCTTGGTTTTGTTGTTATAGATAATGGAGGTTGTGCTGATGTTGGTTACAGTTTCGTTTTTTTCGTTGACCGTGGTGTACTGGGGGTAGATGTAGGTTAGATTGTTGGAGTTGTCAACGTAGATATTACCGTTCCATGTGTTGTTGTTAATAGATAATTTATTGTACTGATTTACAGTAGTTTCAATAGGCTCACAAATAATTTTCGGATATATAAAATAAGCTAAAACTTCCGAATATCCACAATTAAAGTTATCACCTGCATCACCAGAAATGCTTAATGTAATCGTCTGCCCTTTAGAATAATATTTTCTGTCGCTTGAAATTGTACGTTGAACGCTATACATTTTATTCAAATAATTATCTTGAACATCATTATATCCGATAGACTGTTTCGGAACAGTATAATATCCATTTACAGGAGCAACTACCTTATACGAAATCTCAAGACACGTACCAGTATATGAAGAAGATGTATATGCCAAAATATTACAATGTTCGGAAGTTATATCAGTAACAACATCATAATATTTTTTATTTGACACCGACCCCGTATAATTACCAACAGCAAAACGAGTAGAAGAATTATAAGAATAAATCCGGTAATAATTAAATTCCGGAACAACAATAAGCTGTCCTTGAGAGTTAATTGATGGTGTACCGCTATCATCGGCGTAACCTTTGGGACGGCCTACGCCGCCGCCAGAAGTGGAGCCGCCGCCCGGGGTGAATTTTGTGGCGGTAGCGTTTTTGCCGTAAACACTTTCAAACCATTCTGCGTAATGCTTGTACACATTTAAGCCGGACGTTCCGGTTTTATCCACAAACTGCCCAGATACGCCGAATACGTTCCATGAGTATTCCGAATACCCGCAATTGCCCGAACAAGGCGCTTCATAGATAGTAAATGGAATACTGTACCCGTCCGGCAAATCGCTCAAGTCGAAGCCGTGCTTGTTTTCAAAAGTATGTTGGTGCTCGTCTGCAAAAACCGATAAGGGAACAAAGCAAAAAATCATTGCAACAGCAAGGAAAAGTGAAATTACCCGCTTGCACATAGTCCAAAACTCCTGTATAATTTAGTCGAGGTGATAACGATGAAACGAACAATTATAGCAATAGCTCTTTTTAATATAGGTATGATAGTGATTTCTGCGCTTGCGCTGTTACTGTTACCCCTCTGGAACGCAGCCCCTGTTATTGCCTTCTGCACATGGGCTATGCGCATTTCATGGGTCGCTTTTGCGTTATGGTTTTTTATGCCTTACATAAAACGCGGAATCACCTACCTCATAAAACACCGTGAAGATTGACACCCGCCGCCAGTAATGGCGGCATTTTTAGTTGTCGTCGGTGTTTTCGTTCTCGTCATAATCGTCACAGCCAGGCGACAGGAGCGCATCGAAAATGCGCATGAACACCATAGCACCAATATAACCGACCCAGAACGGTACAGACGGTTGTTTTGCAAGCCACATCACAAACGCATCAATAGTAGCGAACATATATAAACCCTCTTTCGAGTTGAAACAAAAATAGCGGGGCCGGAGCTTTCCGGCCCCGCAGGGGCTTGTCTGAATCAGGCGCGAGCGGCGTTCTTCAGGCGGACGAAGATGCCAATACCCACAGGAACCAGACCAGCGGCGAGACAGAACAGCAGGATGGGCTGCTTAGTGATCTCGGTAACAACGGTGCCGGACAGGGTGAATACATCGGCCATTGCGGCGATAACGGTTGCCATAGCGCTCTTTGCAACCTCTGCACCAGCCTCCGTACCAGCGGCAAGCATAACAGTGTTCATGGTTGCGTCTCCTTTCCTCAAAATTTTGTATGTAATCGCTTGCTTTTGGGGGCTTGCGTTACAACTGGTAATCGTGCGGAACGATTTTGTAATCGTCCGGTTCATCTTCAAAGCAGATAACCAGCACGGAATAGTTGTTGCACTGGCTGGCGGATGCTCGTTCGATATCGGTTTTCGCGGCAATCAGCAGCAGAAGAAATTCAAGGTTTTCGTCCTTAGATGCCTGGCAAATCTCCGGCAGAAGTTCGCCGTAATCGTACAAAGTTTTTTGTGTGATTCTCATTAGAAGTTTCCCTTCAAATCGTCGGGCATAATGCCGAAGCCATCCGAATCAATGACTTTCTGATTGTTGCCCAGCTCGGCCAGGCGGGCGTTGACCGCTTGACGTTCGTCAGCGGACTGGGCCATATCCCGCAGGCGTTGCCGCTCTAAGAACTGGTCACGCCACATGGCATAGTTGCTTTTGAACGTCGCCCAACAGCCTTGCTCATACGCCCACCGGCACAACTCGTTGAAGGTGTCGAAGGTGGGCATATCCAGCAGAATTTGAACTTGGTCATCTTCCATCTGGGACATACCGGCGTGTTCGCTGGGTTCTTCAAATTCGTGGGTACCGACAATATCTTTACTGTACTGGTATTTGTCGGGGTCGAGCAAATGCCACAAATAGACATACGCCTTATAAAGGTTGTTCACCTTGCGGATGACGTTGACCTCAAAGCCGATTTCTTTTGCAATGCCGGAGAAATACCGGGCATTCGGAAAGCTGCACACAAAGTGAACGTGCGGTTTCTTGAGGTCGCCCGGCATCCAATCCGGGAGTGTGCCCTCGTGCTTTTTCACGTAGGCGTCGAACGCTGCTTGCGAGTACACGTCTTTGTCATGAAGCGCCCACGCGCAGGGCAGATTTTGCTTGCAGTAGTCAATTGCCGCTTGCTGGCTCTCGGGGTATAGTACAAACATGCACTGCCTACTGCGCAAACGTGGTGGAGCTTTTGTGTCGCCCATAGCTTTACCATCCTGTTTACTGTCATTTTTGTTTTGTGTCTTGGCACTGACACTGACACTCCAAAGGACGTAGCGCCTTTGGAGTGTCAGCCTTGCGACTGACATGATATGTGGGGCGGTCTTTGATATGCACTTACCTTGATTACTGGCCTTTTGATAGTTGGAGGAATCATCAGGACTAGCAAACGCATATCAAACACCGCCCCACGGCAGTTACTTACATGGTGGCGGCTGGGCGTTCTCTGGTGGGGCGGGGAGCATTACTTCACCAACTCCCAACTCTTAATCTTCCCGTAGCTGGTCTCAAAGTCGAACTGATGGCCGATGACCTTGGAAAAGTCATCCATAGCGCCGACAGACTCGAGCAGATCGGCAGAATCCACTACTTTGATGGAGCACTGTTCCGCTTTCTGTCCGGCACAGCCAACCAGACGCTTGAGGGTCACACTGTGCAACACGAGGTTGTCATAGTGAATCTGACGGTTGGAACCATCGCGCGGGTTGAAATCGCCAGTTTTGCGCTCAACGCCAATAACCTGATACAACATTTTCTTGCTCTCTTTCCGCTGGGCTTGTTTTCTTCATTGCCAGCTCTCTTATTTTTGTACTTTTCGGTCAGGTTCAAGGCCTTCCGGCCTTTGTCACGATTATAAAACTCTAGGGTCAATACTTTTTCATAAAATAACCATACCATATTTGTAAAATTTGTGCTATACTGTTTTCATATATTAGTGTAAAAGAGGGAATATATCATGTACAAACCCGGTGACGATAAATTAGAAGTCCGCGAGCTGCTTGTCAAGGCGTTCGCCAGCGCGTGGGAGGCCGGCGACAAGGCCGTTGACCGCGACACCTACATCAATTCCAGCATCAATGTGATCGACTCTCTGCAGGTCGGCCCCGAGATGATCTACGGCGAGGAGGGCCAGGGCCTGCTGGACGATGAGCTCGACCATCTGCCCGATATGCTGCGTGCCGACGGCGCGTGGGTCTACTACGCCGTGCCCGCAGAGAACTACTTCATCCTGACCTGGATGGAGGACGCCGAAAAGGCCGCCGCCAAGGTCAACTCCCTGAAGGACGAGGATGACAGCCTGGCCTGCATCGTTGATCTGACGCAGGAGTGGACCCGCGCCGCAGAATAACCGCCGGAAACGCCGCGAGAAGGGAGGGGAACGCATGAGCCGCGATACGATACGTCTGCCGCACGACGCCTACCGACTGCTGCAGACGCTGCGTGCTGCCGGGCACAGTGCCTACGTGGTGGGCGGCTGCGTGCGCGACAGCCTGCTGGGTCGTCTGCCCGGTGACTGGGACATCTGCACCTCCGCCCGGCCCGACGAGATGAAGGCGCTGTTCCACGACCAGCGCCTGATCCTGACCGGCGAAAAGCACGGCACGGTGGCCGTTATTCTGCACGGAAAGCCGTATGAGATGACGACCTACCGTCTGGACGGCAGCTACCGCGACCACCGCCACCCCGATAACGTACAGTTTGTGGACGACCTGGCCGCCGACCTGGCGCGGCGGGATTTCACGATCAACGCCATGGCCTACGCCCCCGGCGAGGGAGTCATCGACCTGTACGGCGGGCGCAGCGATCTGGCCGCGCGTGTCGTGCGGTGCGTCGGCACGCCCGCGGACCGCTTTGCCGAGGATGCGCTGCGCATCCTGCGGGCGCTGCGGTTCGCGGCGAAGCTCGGCTTTGCGCTGGACCCCGCCACTGCCGCCGCAGCGCTGACCGCGCGGGATACGCTGCACACTGTCAGCGCCGAGCGGCTCTACACCGAGCTGGACGGCCTGCTGCTGGCCCCGGGGGCCGGGCAGACGCTGGCGCAGTACGGCGAGATTTTAAGCGGCGCTGTGCCGGAGATCCTGCCTTGCATCGGCTGCACCCCGCCCGGAAAATGGCATTGCTACGACGTCTGGCAGCATTCTGCCGCCGCCGTGGGTGCACTGGATCTGCGCGGGCAGGACACCCGCGGCGTGCGGGTGCTGTGCTGGGCCACGTTTTTGCATGACATTGCCAAGCCGCTCTGCCGCAGCGTCGGGCCGGACGGGGCTGCGCATTTCAAAGGCCACAACCAGCGCGGTGCGCAGCTGGCGCGGGTCATCCTGCGCCGCCTGAAGGCCCCCGCCTACCTTGTGGACGGCGCGGTGGGGCTGATCGCCGTGCACGACGCACCGCTGCCCGCCGATGATGTGGGCATTTTAAAGCTGCTGAACCGCAGCGGGGCAATCTTTCTGCGCCGTCTCTGTGCGCTGAAATACGCCGACCTTGACGCCCACGCCAATACACCCGAGGTTGCCGCCCGCCGCGCCGATGTAGCAGTCTTTGAGCGCCGCATGAACGAGCTGGCCAAGACCGGCTGCTACACCATGCGCCAGCTGGCCGTCAACGGCGCGGATCTGATGGACATCGGCATCCCCGCCGGGCCGGGCGTCGGCGCAACACTGCAAACGCTGCTGAACGACGTTATGGAGGGCACACTGTCCAATGAGCGGGAAGCCCTGCTGGCGGCAGCGGTAAAGTGAAGGGTATCCGCACCCCTTTTCCGCCGCTTTGCAGGGAGGGGTCTTGCCCCTTCCGCGGGCGCATATAGAATGCGCCCCTACAGACTCCGTTTCTGGCCAACAGGAACACCCACAAAAAAACGCAGCCACGTTATTTTGCGGTAAAATAGCGTGGCTGCGTTTTTTGTTTTGGCTTTGCGTATGATTCCCGGCTCTGAAACCCCGCGTGTTACAGGACTTTGCGCATCTCCTGCACAAGGTCGGCGATCACGATGGGCTTGGATAGGAAACCGTTCATGCCGCATTCCAGGGCGTTGCGGCGGGCCTCGTCAAAGGCGTTCGCCGTCATGGCAAGAATGGGGATGCCTGCCAGGGCGGGGTTTTCCAGCTCGCGGATGCGGCGGGTGGCGGTGTAACCGTCCATGATCGGCATCTGCACGTCCATCAGCACCAGATCGTACTGCCCCGGCGCGGCGGTGCAGACCTTTTCCACGGCGATGGCGCCGTTCTCGGCGGTATCGACCTCAAAGCCGTAGGCGTTCAGAATCTCTACGGCGATCTCGCGGTTCAGCTCGTTATCCTCGGCAAGCAGGATGTGCTTGCCCGCAAAGTCGGTGGGTTCCTTGGGCAATACGCCCTGCTGCTCCTCCGGCTTCTGCCCGATGGCGGTCATCAGGGAATCGCGCAGGTCCGACAGGAACATCGGCTTGGGGCAGAACGCCGTGACACCGGCGGCCTTTGCCTCGGCCTCAATGTCGGACCAGTCATAGGCGGTCAGGATAATAATAGGCGTATCATCGTTCAAACTGCGAATCTGGCGGGTGACCTCGATGCCGTTCATATCCGGCAGGCACCAGTCGATGATATAGGCCTTGTAGGTATCGCCCATCTCGATGGACTGCCGTGCGCGCAGCACGGCCTCCTTGCCGGAAAGCGTCCAATCGGCGCGCATACCCACCGTGACCAGCATCTTGGTCACACTGTCGCAGGTGTTGAAATCGTCGTCCACCACCAGCGCCTTCAGACCCTCCAGCGCGGGGATCTTTTCCGCCTTGCGGTGCTCTGCCTGTATGCGCAGCGGCACACGGACGATAAATTCAGAGCCCTTGCCCGGCGCGGTCTGCACTTCGATGGTGCCGCCCATCATATCTACGATGTTTTTGCTGATGGCCATACCCAGCCCGGTGCCCTGTATCTTGCTTACCGTGGAGGTGCGCTCGCGCTCAAAGGGCTCAAAGATTTTTTGGGCAAACTCCGGGCTCATGCCGATGCCGTTGTCCTTGATGCGGAACTCATACTGCCCGCAGCCGCTGACCTGGCCGGCAAGCTGGCGCACCCGCAGCGACACCGTGCCGCTCGCGGGGGTGAACTTGATGGCGTTGGACAAAAGGTTCATCAAAACCTGATTCAGCCGGGTCTTGTCGCAATAGACGTCCTCATCGGTTATATCTATCGCGTCCATATACAATTCCAACTGCTTTGCGTAAAACTGCCCGCTGACGATGGTCTTTATGTCGTGCAGCACGTCGGACAGGTTGACCTCGGTCTCGTCCAGCTGGATCTTTCCGCTTTCGATGCGGCTCATATCCAGAATATCATTGATGAGCGAAAGCAGGTGGTTGCCGGAGGCAAGTATCTTGGTAAGGTAATCCTTCACGCGGTCCCTGTCGTCCAGATGGCTGACCGCCAGCGTGGTAAAGCCGATGATGGCATTCATTGGGGTGCGGATGTCGTGGGACATATTGGAAAGGAAGGTGCTCTTGGCGCGGTTGGCGTTTTCGGCGGCGGCCACGGCATCCGAGAGCGCCTGGTTCGCCTGCCTGTCGGCGGTGCGGTCAGACAGAACCAGAATGTGCTTGGTTTGGCCCTCGACCTCGCTGCCTATGGCAACCACATGGAACCAGCGATGCTCCCCGGTTTCCTGATGGACAAACTCCGTGTCCCATTCGCGCTGGTCGCCGCAGGCAAGCCCTTCCAGACGGTTTTTGGTGCGGCCGGGGGAATCCGCCGGGTACAGCAGGGCCAGCGTGCCGATATTCTTGCGCACGCTCTCCGGCGTCAGGCCCAGCAGCCGTTCCATGTTCGGGCTGATATAATCCGCCCGGTGCTTTTGGGCATCCAGCAGCAGGAAAACGTCGTCCACGTTCTGGGACAGCTTCTCGAACAGCACATCCCGGTACAAAATCGCGGTGTTCTGGCGGCGCAGCTTGGTGCGGCCCCGGTGCATGACCATCAGAAGGACCATTGCCGCAATCGACAGGACAACGAGGGCTACGATCTGCATCGTGCGCTGCCAAAGCTGGTTCATGGCGGCATTGACGGTATCCCGCGGGACAAGGCCCACCAGGATCCAGTTCTGGATGCCGGTGCTTTCGTAGACCATATAGAATCTTGTGCCGTCCAGCGTCACCTCGCGGTTTCCGGTGATGCCCTGCGCAAAATCGTCCGTAAGCTCCTGTATCTGCGCCTCGGTAAGGTCGGAATACTCTTGCAGTATCGCTATAAAGTTATAAATGGATTCCGAGTCTTCTGAGATATTTTCGATCACGACCTGCCCGTCCGGGTAGATGACAAAGGAGCTGGCCGCTCCGCCGAAAGCCGAATCGTCCACGGCCTTCATCACAACATTGTTGTAGTGGCCGATGGCAATGGCATCGTAGGCAAAGCCGCGGTAGATGCCCTTGGTTTCGGGGCAGATGAACACCAGCATCGGGTCCTGCCCGGGCAGGGCCGTGTTCAACACAACGTCCTTCTGGTCGGAAAGCTGCTCGTCCAGATTGCTCTGCAGGCCCAGGTAGCCCGTTTTCCCGCTGGGGGTCATGTAGTTGCCGTCGTAAGAAAGAAAGTAGAATTCGGCAAAGCCAAGCTGCTGCTGCGCTGACTCCAGATACGCCTGCGTGCTGGCATCATCGGGGTCACTGCTCAGAAAGCCGTTCCACACATGCAGGTAGGAGGTGTTCTTCTTGACGATCATGCTCAGCATATTGTTGGATTTGTGCAGGACTTCTCCCAAATGCTGGGTGCTTTCCGCATAGATGGTTTTTGACACAAACGAAAGGTACTGCGCGCTAAGGCAGACAAGCAGCGCAATCGACAGCAGGCAGGCCACCGCAGCATGCCAATTTCGCCGGGAATGCCGCTTTATTTTTATTTTATGCTTAGTATCTTCCACAGCGCATTACCCCCCCCGAATGTAATATAGCTTTCCGGCGCGGCCAGCGTCACGCTGCCGCCGGAAAGTGCCTCGCTCCAGGCGTCTTTGACCGTGGCCTCCCCGCGCTCAAACGCGCGGCTTTCGTCCTGCAGCAGCGGTGTCATCTGCTTTTCGGTTGCCAAGCAGGTCACGGTGACGGTGTCGTCATCCTGCAGCGGCTGGCCGCCGCGGGTAACGCCGGTCAGCGTATAGCTGCCGTCGTTCTCCTGCACCTGCACGGCAATGCCGCTGACCACCGGCAGGGAACCGCGGTTGAACGGGGTAAAGCCGCCCTCGCAGCCTTCCACAAAGGCGCGCACGGTGTCCTTCAGCTCGGCACCCGTCATGGTGCGCCGGTACGACATAAGCCCGTTGGGCATGATCATGGCGCGCGCCGTTGTCTGGGTATAGTCTGCCTGCAGCACGCTGCCGGTAAAGCTGCTGGCGGGTGCTATCAGCACGTCGGTGCCGTACAGCCCGCGCAGCGTGTTTGCCATGACCGAGAAGGACGCATTGCCGCCGTTTTTGTGGAAAACGTTGGAATAGGCGGTTTCACTGGTCAGCACAACGTCGCTTGTGTCGGACGGTTCCTCTGTCAGAAGGCGGGCGTTGAACGCACGGTAGGCCTGCCCGGCGTCATATTCGCCCGCAATCATCTTTGAAACCACATCCTGGGAGATGGCAAAGAAATCGTCGGAGGCGATGCGGATGAACATGTGGTTTTCTTCCACCACCGAGCGCACGTCCTTCATGGTGTCGGTCAGGTGGTAGCTGACATTCTGGCTGTAGCTCAAAAGATCCTGCCCGTCCGCGAGGATCTGCTCCTGCGCCCCCTCCGACAGCATGACGTGCAGGACCTGCATTGCCTTTTCGCGCCGGGCGGCGTCCTGCTCCAGGTCGCGGTTCAGCGCCACCTGGAAGTAGGGGGTGGTCATCAGCCATTTTTCGCCGTTCTGGTTGAAGAACGGCAAAAAGGTCGCGTCGATGCCCTGCTCCCGGAACATCTGTACGCCGGCGGAGCTGCCAAAGTACATGGCAAGCTCCCCCTTGCCGAACATCCCGGTCACGTCGTCGTAATTCAGCTCTAAGTCCGCCGCCGTAAGACCGGTGTCCCGGATGAACTGCTCCATACGCTCGAAGGCGCCCGGCCAGACGGTATCGTCCAGCCCGACACGGGCGGTGCCGGCGGGGTAGCTGTAGGCGGTGCGCCATTTGCGCCCTTCCGTGCTCTTAAGCTCGGTGGCGGAAAGCCCCTGCAGCGTTTCCGCGCAGGTGTAGTCGTACAGATAATCGGCGGTAAAGCCGCGGATGCCCGCTTCGTCAAAGGCTTTGCAGGCAGCGGCAAAGCTGGCATAATCGGTGGGCAGCGGGATACCGTATTCCTCAAAAAGGCCGCGGTTGACCACAAAGCCGTGGGCGTCTGCGCATACGGGCAGCCAGTTTACACTGCCGTCCTCATTTTTAAAGCTGTTGAGGTAGGTATTGTAGACAGCGCCTGCCTCGTTGGTGGTGGCAAGGTCCATCAGACTGTCCTTCAGGGGGGCCGCATCGTGCAGGGAGAAGCGGCAGCAGGTTATAATGTCCGGCAGACCGCCGTTTTCCTGCAAGAATTTGTAAAAGTCCAGATCGTTGTTGCCCACGATAAACTCAATGTTTACGTCCGGCAGCCGCGCCTGCACGTAGGGGGCGTACTTTTCGTAGAGGCTGTTGGACCACAAATAGACCTGAATGGTGTCGGCGTCCTCCTGTGCCTGCACCGCCTCGGTGCTTTTTCCGGCGCAGCCGGTCAGCAGGAACAGACCCAGCACCGTGGCTGCAAGCAGGGAGGAAATTCTGTGCAGTGGTTTCTTTTTCATCCGGTTTTTCTCCTTATTTTTTCGACGGTCTGCTTATATAGGCTGTGACGCAGGAAAAAACGCCTTCAGGGCATGGCGGACCCATGCCTGAAAGCGCTGTCTGACCGTATTAAACAATATCCGCGGGCAGCAGAAAACAGCAGAGCGTTATAGATGCCCTGCTTTGTGCCGCCGGTGTATCGCTGTGTTTTCACCCTCGTCAACTCCTGCCCCAAAAAGGATGCGAAGCTACCGGCGGCAGTAAAACAACAATTTCTTGTTGGCAACTGGCTGACCCGATGGGCCCCTATAGCTTTGCGCCGCCGGTTTGCACCGGGTTTGCCTGTGGACTTGTAGAGAAATAGTATACCACATAAGATGGTATTTGACAAGGCGAAAGCGGAAATAAATCCGCTTGCACGCACAACAGGCAAAAACGCGCCCCTTGGCCCCCTCTGCGCGGGGGGCCGCCCGCAGGCGGTGGGGGAGAGAACCGTGCGGCGGGCAGGAATATTTCGGGCCCAGACTGGCGAAAACTCTTGTAGGGGCGAGCATTGCTCGCCCGTGCCCGCTTGCCTTACAAGACAACTGTCCCGGAAAATGCGTTGCGGCGGTAAGTTGGCGGGCGACCAATGGTCGCCCCTACACACGCAACAGGGAAGAACGCGCGTCCTCTCCGCCCCTACAAAAAACGTAGGGGCGGATTCCATATCCGCCCGTGCCCGCTTGCGGTAAGGCAAACTTCCACGGGCGCATATAGAATGCGCCCCTACGGATCTCGTTTTCGACATCGGCCTTGCCGGTTCTGGGCGATACAACAAAAAAGAGTCTGTGACATCTAAGATGTCACAGACTCTTGGTGCGCGGTACAGGACTCGAACCTGTGACCTCCTGCACGTCAAGCAGATGCTC
>ENA-ORSY01001368-ORSY01001368.1-human-gut-metagenome-genome-assembly--contig:-NODE-1368-length-17554-cov-15.074519_pt1 | contig 17554 bp, 19 predicted proteins | sample MGYA00242193_ERZ509160 | MGnify/ENA primary metagenome ERZ509160 (study PRJEB26280, sample SAMEA2338670) | human gut metagenome | biome: human gut; feature: human-associated habitat; material: faeces...
CGCCGCCGCGAAAAATGGATTTGACTTGATTCGCGGCCTGCGGGCCGCGAACTCTACGAGGCTTTTTTGACAGGCTGGAATCCCCGTAACCGTAATGGTTACGGGGATTTGTTTATGGGTGAAAAAAAATGCTTGACAAATACCCCATAGGGGTATAGGATAAACATACCCCTATGGGGTATATTGCATACGAAGTGAGGCGGGAATACTATGGAACAACATGACTGCTGCCACTGCTCCCAACGGAAAAAGGAGCGCTCGCCGGAGGAATATAAGCGCCTGATCCACCGGCTCAACCGCATTGAGGGCCAGATCCGGGGTATCCGGGGCATGGTGGAGGCCGGGGCGTACTGTCCCGACATTCTGGTTCAGGCGGCGGCGGTGAACGCGGCCATCAACGCCTTCAACAAGGAACTGCTGGCCAGCCATATCCGCACCTGTGTGGCCCAGGACATCCGGGACGGCAAGGACCAGGTCATCGACGAGCTGGTGGCCACCCTGCAAAAGCTGATGAAATAGGAGTGATCCCCATGAGGCAATACAATGTTACGGGCATGAGCTGCGCCGCCTGCTCGGCCCGGGTGGAAAAGGCGGTGGGGAAGGTCCCCGGCGTCACGGCATGCTCTGTGAGCCTTTTGACCAATTCCATGGGCGTAGAGGGCACGGCGGAGCCCTCCGCCATTATTGCCGCCGTGGAGGCGGCGGGCTACGGCGCGTCGGAAAAGGGCGCGGCCCAGTCGTCTCCCAGCGCCGACGAGCAGCAGCTGGAGGATCACGAGACGCCCCGTATCCGGCGGCGGCTTATCTGGTCCGTGGGCTTTCTGCTGGTGCTGATGTACTTTTCCATGGGCCACATGATGTGGGGCTGGCCCCTGCCGCCGTTTTACGACAACAACCATGTGGCCATGGGGCTGACCCAGCTGCTGCTGACGGTGATCATCATGGTCATCAACCAGAAGTTCTTCATCAGCGGCTATAAGGCCCTGTGGCACCGGGCTCCCAATATGGACACCCTGGTGGCCCTGGGGGCCACGGCAGCCTTCGGCTACAGCACCTATGCCCTGTTTGCCATGACTGCCGCCCAGGTCCGGGGGGATGAGGCCGCCGTCATGAGCTGCATGATGGACTTCTACTTTGAGTCCGCCGCCATGATCCTGACTCTGATCACCGTGGGCAAGATGCTGGAGGCCCGGTCCAAGGGCAAGACCACCGACGCCCTGAAAAGCCTGATGCGGCTGGCCCCCAAGACTGCCACCGTTATCCGGGACGGCAAAGAAGCAGAGGTGCCGGTGGAGCAGGTGCAGCAGGGGGACGAGTTCGCCGTCCGGCCGGGGGAGAGCATCCCGGTGGACGGCGTGGTGCTGGAGGGAAACAGCGCCGTTAATGAGTCCGCCCTCACCGGCGAGAGCATCCCGGTGGACAAGGCTCCCGGCGACGGAGTGTCCGCCGCCACGGTGAACCAGTCCGGCTATCTCCGCTGCCGGGCCACCCGGGTGGGCCAGGATACCACCCTGTCCCAGATCATCCGCATGGTCAGCGACGCCGCCGCCACCAAGGCCCCCATTGCCAAGATCGCCGATAAGGTATCCGGCGTGTTCGTTCCGGCGGTGATCTCCATCGCCGCGGTGACCACGGCGGTGTGGCTGCTGCTGGGCCACCCGGTAGGCTACGCCCTGGCCCGGGGCATCTCCGTTCTGGTCATCAGCTGCCCCTGCGCCCTGGGCCTGGCCACTCCTGTGGCCATTATGGTGGGCAGCGGCCTGGGCGCCAAAAACGGCATCCTGTTCAAGACTGCCGCTTCCCTGGAGGAAACGGGCCGGGTGCAGATCGTGGCTCTGGACAAAACCGGCACCATCACCAGCGGTCAGCCCCGGGTGACGGATATCCTTCCGGCGGAGGGCGTCACGGAGCAGGAGCTGCTGACAAATGCCCTGGCCCTGGAGCAGAAGAGTGAGCATCCCCTGGCCCGGGCTGTACTGGACCGGGCGGAGGGCCTGACGGCCCCGGAGGTATCGGATTTCCAGGCTCTGCCCGGCAACGGGCTGACAGCCAGGCTGGCGGGCCGGACCCTGTGGGGCGGCAGCGCCGCCTATACGGCGGAAAAGGCCGCCGTTTCCCCGGAGCTGCAGGCCCGGACGGAGGAGCTGGCCCGGCAGGGGAAAACGCCCCTGTTCTTCGGGCTGGATGACCGGCTGCTGGGCATCATCGCCGTGGCGGATGTCATCAAGGAGGACAGCCCACAGGCAGTCCGGGAGCTGCGGAATATGGGCATCCATGTGGTGATGCTCACCGGCGACAACGAGCACACCGCCCGGGCCATCGGGGCCCAGGCCGGGGTGGATCAGGTCATCGCCGGGGTGCTGCCGGAGGGCAAGGAGGCCGCCATCCGCCGCCTGATGCAGCGGGGCAAGGTGGCCATGGTGGGCGACGGCATCAACGATGCACCGGCCCTGACCCGGGCCGACACCGGCATCGCCATCGGCGCGGGAGCCGACGTGGCCATCGACGCGGCGGACGTGGTGCTGATGAACAGCAGCCTGCCGGACGTGCCAGCCGCCATCCGGCTCAGCCGGGCCACCCTACGGAACATCCACGAGAACCTGTTCTGGGCATTTTTCTACAATGCCATCGGCATACCCCTGGCCGCCGGGGTGTTCATCCCCCTGGGGCTGACGCTGAATCCTATGTTCGGCGCGGCAGCCATGAGCCTTTCCAGCTTCTGCGTGGTGTCCAACGCCCTGCGGCTGAATCTGTTCAAGCTCCGGGATAACCGGCACGATCATAAGAGAACCAATCATCTGAACAACGAGATCAAGGAGGAACAAGCTATGGAAAAGACACTGGAGATCAAGGGCATGATGTGCCCCCACTGCGAGGCCACCGTTCGCACCGCCCTGGAGGCTCTGCCCCAGGTTCAGGAGGCTCAGGTGAGCCACCAGACCGGCACCGCTGTGGTGACCCTCACCGGCCCGGTGGAGGACGACATCCTGCGCCGCACCGTGGAGGACAAGGGCTACACCGTCACCGCCATCCGGTAAACGGACAAAATAAATGCACGGCCGCGGCCGTGCATTTATTTTTTTTCTTTTGCCAGTCAGCACTGGATCAGACGGATCACCGCTTGTCGCGGTCGTAGGACACCACCACGCGGCGGTTGGGCTCCGAGCCAATAGAGTAGGTATTGACACCGGGGACATCCTGCAGGGCGGCGTGGATCACATGGCGCTCATAGGCATTCATGGGCTCCAGAGTGACGCTGCGGCGATACCTGGTGACCTTGGCAGCCACCTTGCGGGCCAGAGACTCCAGACTCTGTTCCCGCTTGGCCCGGTAATTCTCGGCATCCACATGGACGCGGATGCGCTTTTCCCGGCCGGAATTGACGGCGTAGTTGGTCAGCTGCTGGATAGCGTCCAGGGTCTCGCCCCGGCGGCCAATCAGCTGGCCCAGCTTCTGTCCCTCCAGCACCACACTGTAGCGGCCCTTTTCCGTCTCCGTGACCTGCACCTGGGCAGGGCTGTCCATATGCTCCAGCAGGCCCGTCAGGAACTCGGTAATGCGCCGGGCGTTGTCGTCCAGGACAGACTGCTCCGGGGCGGCAGCGGGGGCCTGGGCAGGAGGCTCAGGAGCCTTGACGGGAGCCTTGGGAGGCTCCGGCTTCCTGGTCTTGGGCTGCTCCGGCTTGGGCTGGGGTCTGGGCTCCGGCTTCTTTTCCGGCTGGACCGGCGCGGCGGGAGCCTCCGGCTCCTCCTGGCCATAGGTCACGCGGACCCGGGCAGGGCTGCTGCCAATGCCCAGAAAGCCGCTTTTGGCCCGCTCCAGAATCTCAACGGACACGTCGTCGCGGTCCATATGCAGCTGTTCCAGCGCTTTGCGGATGGCCTCGTCCTCGGTCTTGCCCGTTACGTCGATATAACTCATAGACAAAACTCCTTAGTCATCATTGTAATGGCTTTCGTTGTAGGCCCGGCCCCGTGCATAGGGACGCTGGCCCACGCGGCCACTTTCGTTGGTGCCGGGATTCTTTTTCTTCTCGCCAGAGGACTGCTTTTTCTTGCCCTGCTGGTTATTCTGCTTCTTGCCGCTGTTGTAGGAAGCCTGCTGCTGTGCCATCAGCTCCTTCTGCTTCTGGTACTTGGCATAGCGCTTTTCACGGGCGGCCTTTTCCTTCTCGGTCTCCTCGCGGTCCAGCTTCTTGTTGAAATACTTATTCAGGGTCAGCTCCTGGATCAGGGAGAAGGCGGAGTTGGCAATCCAGTATACGCACAGAGCGGAGGGCAGAATATAGCCCATCCACAGGCTCACCAGGGGCATCAAGTACATCATGGTCTTGGCGGACCCGTTGGGGGTAGAACCATTGGTGCGCATGGTGATGAGGCTCATGGCGAACTGGATGCCGGCGGAAATGATGGGCAGCAGCAGCGCGCCCCAGACGGGCCAGCCGCCGCCGGGGAACTGGCTGAACAGAGAGGACGGCTGAGCCGCCAGGTCAATGTGCAGGAAGTTGTAGTTCAGGTCGATGAGGCCGTCGAACTTCCCGGCGAAATCCGCCCAGTGCTCGTGGATGAACTTGGCCAGATAAATCTGCTCATACGCCTGACTGCCCTCGGCCGCAGTGAAGCCCAGGGTGCCGGCCAGGGTGGTGATCTCCGCGATCACCGACTCGGACAGGCTCATAAAATACCGCAGAGGCACACGGATGATATAGTACAGGGCGATCAGGATGGGGAAGGGGATCATGGACCACAGGCAGCCGGACATGGGGTTGATGCCCTCTTTCATGTACAGCTCCTGCATGGCCTCCTGCTGACGCTGCTGGTTGTTGGCGTAGCGGGTCTGGATATCCTTGATCTTGCCCTGCATGCGGTTCATGCGCAGCATGCTCTTCTTGCTCTTGAGCTGGAAGGGCAGCAGCACCAGCTTCACCACCAGGGTGAACAGGATCAGAGCCACGCCATAGGACCCGGTCCAGCTGTAGAACAGCCGGGTCAGGAAGGCAAAGGGCACACAGATATAGTATCCGAGCTTTGCAAACATGGGATAGTTTCCTCCGTATTTTGTTGGGTGGGAAAAACGGGGTTTTCAGGGAACGGGATCATACCCGCCTTTGTGGAAGGGATTGCATCGCAGAAGGCGCCGCAGCGCCAGAAAGCCGCCCCGCAGAGGGCCGTATTTCTCCACCGCCTGCAGTGCGTATTCCGAGCAGGTGGGGATATAGCGGCAGCGGGGCGGAAACAGGGGAGACATAGCCGTCTGGTAAAAGCGGATCATCCGCAGGATGGCCCGCTTCATGACGGGTCCTCCCGCAGCAGGTCCAGCTGCTCCAGCAGACGCAGATAGGTGCGGTCCAGCTTCTGATAATCCGTTTCCACGGCCCGGACCCGGGCCACCACGATCAGGTCGTAGCCCGGGAGCATTTTCGCCTTGTTCAGCCGGTAGATCTCCCGAATGCGGCGCCGGACGCGGTTGCGCACCACGGCGCAGCCCAGCTTCGTACTGACGGAAACGCCCAGGCGGCTATGGCCCCGGCGGTTCCTCTGACAGTAAATCACCAGCTGCGGCGAAACCGCCGATTTTCCCTTGCGGTAAATGCGGCGGAATTCGTAATTCTCTTTTACCGTGACGGCTGGATCCATGAAAACAAGCACCTTCTCCGCCAACGCGGCGGCTGAAATGAGCATAGGCCAAAAGGGACGGCAGTTTTCCCATCCACCGTCCCTGGTCTATCCTTTATGCGCGATGCACTTTCCGCGACCTCAATGGGTCAGGCGAGCGCGGCCCTTGGCGCGGCGGCGGGCCAGAACCTTACGGCCGTTGCTGGTGGCCATTCTCTTGCGGAAGCCGTGCTCCTTGGAGCGCTGGCGCTTCTTGGGCTGATAGGTACGGAACATTGCATGACACCTCCATTTTGTAAGATCCGGCGGCAGAGCAAGGCTGCCGCACATACTCGACGGCGGGCAGGGGACTTGTCCCCGGCGGCCGCAGTTGACAGGTTGGATGCCGCAAAACGGCATGGTAAACATTATACAGATTTTCCGGCCCCCTGTCAACAGAAATCTGCATTTTCCACGAAAGAGCCGCATTCTGCCGCCGGGCGCCGGTTTTGGACAGGAAATTCTGTTATATCTCCCACAAAATAGCGCATATTTGCCGGTTTCTGTATAGCAGCCCGGAAAAATTTTTATACTTAGTATTAGTATATGTGTGGACTTTTCCGGGGCCGTTTGATATAATAAGAGGTGTATTTTTGCCTGAAACAAAGAGAGAAAATCGCATGACCAGCGGGAAAGGGGCGCTTTCATTGAATTCAATCGCAGACGTGTGGAAAAACGTACTGGACCGGCTGAGGTCCCAGCTGTCCGAGACCACCATCAATACCTGGTTCGACGAGGTGGATGTGGTGACCATGGAGGACTCCGCCTTTGTGCTGCACTGCAGCAACGCCTTCAAGAAGAGCACCATTGAGGCGCGCTTTATGAGCCACATCAAGGCCGCACTGAAGGATATTTTTTCCTCGGATCTGGAGGTAAAGATCCTGGACGATCAGCAGCTGTCCGCCTATCACGGGGTGGCTCCGGACCGGCCCGGCTCCCTTCTGGAGTCCGACGCCTTTACCTTCGGCACCTATGTGGTGGGGCCCCAGAACAAGATGGCCTATGCCGCCGCCCGCGCCGTGGCGGAAAAGCCGGCAGAGCACTATAACCCCCTGTTTATCTATGGCGACTCCGGCCTGGGCAAGACCCATCTGCTGTATGCCATTGCCCACCAGGTCCGCTCCCGACAGCCGGATGCCCGCATCGTATACATCAAGGGCGACGATTTCACCAACGAGCTGATCGCCTCCATCCGGGAGGGAAAAAATGCGGAGTTCCGGGAGAAATACCGTCAGACCACCCTGCTGCTGGTGGACGATATCCAATTCATCGCCGGAAAAAAACAGACCCAGGAGGAGTTTTTCCATACCTTCAACACCCTGTATGAATCCGGGCGGCAGATCGTTCTGACGTCGGACCGTCCGCCCCGGGAGATGACCCAGCTGGAGGACCGGCTTCAGACCCGGTTTGAATGGGGTCTGATGGTGGATGTGGCCCCCCCGGACTTTGAGACGAGACTGGCCATCATCAAAAACAAGGCTGCCCTGCTGGGGGTGCAGCTGCCCGACGATATCAGCAGCTTTATCGCGGAAAATCTCACCGCCAACGTTCGACAGATCGAGGGCGCCCTGAATAAGCTGCTGGCCTATCGGGATCTGCTGGGCAACCAGGTGGACGGCGAGGCCGTCAGCCGCGCCGTGAAGGATATGCTGAAAAAGTACAATGAGTTTGTGCCGTCGCCAGGCCTGATCGTCGAGTACATCTGCCGGTATTATGACGTGGATGAGGAGCAGGTCCGGGGACAGGGCCGCAAGCGGGACCTGATGGAAGCCCGGCAAACGGCCATGTATCTGATCCGCCGGATGACAAACCTCTCCCTCAACGACATCGGCAAGGAGTTCGGCGACCGGGATCACACCACGGTGCTTCACTCGCTGGATCAGGTGGAGAAAAAGATGCGCTCCGATCCGGCCTACGCCGAAAAGGTCAAGGAGATCACCACCAACATCAACAATAAGAAATGATCTCTTTTCCACATATCCCTGTGGATTCCACCTGGACAACCTGTGGAGTATTTGCTTCTCTCTTTTCCTGTGGAAAACCCCCGGATATTGTCCCCAAAGGGGTGTGGACAGAAATTTCTGTGATCCCAGTGCTTTTGGGAGATTTCCACATAAATTTTCCCTACGACGTCTGTTACTAAAATAAAGATATCTTTTGTTCTCTTTTGGAGAACGGAGTCTCTTTTCAGTCTGAAAGAAAGGAACGCTTCGATATGCTTCGATTTTCCTGTGAGAAGGCGCTGCTGCAAGGCGCCGTCAACACTGCCTCCCGGGCGGTGGCCGCCAAAAGTTCCATTCCGGCCCTGGAGGGAATCCTGCTGGAGGGCGGGGACACCCTGACCCTGTCCGGCTACAACATGCAGACCGGCATCCGCACCGGCGTGGACGCTCAGATCCAGTCTCCCGGCCGTATCGTCCTCAGCGCCCGTCTGTTCGGCGAGATGATCCGCAAGATGCCCGACGACGTTATTGTGTTCGACGCTGACGACAAGCTGACGGTTCATCTTACCTGCGGTGACGCCAGCTTCGAGATCATCGGCCTGTCTGCCGACGATTACCCGGAGCTTCCTGAGGTGGATGACCAGTTTTCCGTGGATATTCGTCAGGGGACGCTGAAGGCTATGATCAACCAGACCAGCTTCGCCGTGTCCACCAATGAAAGCCGCCCGGTACATACCGGCTCTCTGTTCGAGGTAGGGGATAAGGACCTGACGGTGGTGTCCGTGGACGGGTTCCGTCTGGCCCTGCGCCGGGAGCCTTTGGACCGGTCCGAGGGCGGCGCGTTCAAATTCGTGGCACCCGGCTCCGCTCTGAACGAAGTGGAGAAAATCTGCGAGGATTTCGACGAAAAGATCACCATTATTCAGGGCAAGCGGCACCTGCTGTTTGAGGCCGGGGACACCCAGCTGATCTGCCGCCGCCTGGAGGGAGATTTCCTGGATTACAAGAACGCCATCCCCCGGAACAATCCCATCCGGCTGACGGTGGATACCAAAACCATGCTGGGCAGTCTGGACCGGGTGTCCGTGGTCATCAGCGAAAAGCTCAAGAGCCCGGTGCGCTGCGTTTTTGAAAACGGCCGGGTGATGCTGTCTGCCCGCACCGGCGCCGGCGAGGCCAAGGACATCTGCCCCCTGGACGGTGACGGAAACGGGCTGGAGATCGGATTCAACAACCGGTATCTGATGGACGCCCTGCGCTACGCTCCGGCGGACGCTGTGACCATGGAGCTGAATACCAGCATTTCTCCGGCAGTGCTGGTGCCGGTGGATGGGGAGGAGAGCTTCCTTTATATGGTGCTGCCGGTGCGGCTGAAGGCGTGAGAAAACGAGGTCAATATGGAAATCATTACCATTACTACAGAATATATCAAGCTCCAGGATCTGCTGAAGCTGGCGGCGGCTGCCGCCACCGGCGGCGAGGCCAAGCTGCTGGTTCAGGAGGGAGAGGTCCTGGTCAACGGGGAGGTATGCACCATGCGGGGCAAGAAGATTCGTCCCGGCGATGTGGTGGACGCCCTGGGACAGCGCTACGGCGTGCAGTATGCGGATTGAAGGACTGCTGCTGGAGGGCTTCCGGAATTACGACAGCCAGCAGCTGACCTTTGATGAAAGCTGCAACGTGATCTATGGAGACAATGCCCAGGGAAAGACCAACCTGCTGGAGGCCATTGTGTATCTGTCCTGCGGCCGCAGTCCCCGGACCCATGCGGATCGGGAGCTTATTGGCTTCGGAACGGACAGGGCCAGGCTGGTGGGACAGATCCGGTCCCGGGAACGGGAATTTGAAACGGAGATTCAGCTGACCCGGGGACGGCGGCGGAAGATGACCGTCAACGGTGTGGCCGCCAAAAACGGCGGCGACCTGTCCCAGGTGCTGCACACGGTGTTTTTCTCGCCGGAGGACCTGTTTCTCATACGGGAAGGTGCAGCGGCCCGGCGGCGGTTCATGGATATGTCCCTGTGCCAGCTGCGGCCCCGGTATGCCGAGGCCCTGGCGGAATACGGGCGGCTGTATGAACACAAGACCCGCATCCTCCGGGACAGTGACGAGTATCCTCAGCTGCTGGAAACCCTGCCCGACTTTGACCGGCGGCTGTGCCAGGTGGGAGCGGTGCTCATCAGCTATCGGGCGCGGTATGTGCAGGCCCTGGCCGTCCACGCCCAGAGAGCCCACTGGGAGTGCTCCGGGGAACGGGAGGAGCTGGCTCTGTCGTATCAGACCGTGAAAACCGTGGAGGACCCATTGGGTCCGGCGGCGGACATTGCGGCGGCGCTGGCAGAGCACCAGGCACAGCATCATCAGGCGGAGCTGGCCTCCCGGCTGTGTCTGTCGGGACCTCATAAGGACGATATCGCCGTGACGGTAAACGGGCTGGAGGCCCGGCATTTCTGCTCCCAGGGCCAGGTGCGCACCGCGGCCCTGAGTCTGAAGCTGGCGGACCGGGAGATTCACAAAACCGCCATCGGAGAGTATCCGGTGATGCTGCTGGACGACGTGCTGTCGGAGCTGGACCCCCGGCGGCAGGAGTATGTGCTCAACCGCATTGCAGGCGGACAGGTGTTCATCACCTGCTGCGAAAACGACCGGCTGGATGCGCTGCTGTCCGGCCGGGTGTATCACGTTCGGGAAGGAAAGGTGCTGTGATGGGTTTTCTGCATATCGGCCAGAACGTGATGGTCAACGACCGGCGCATCATCGGCATATTCGACCTGGATATCACGTCCCAGTCCGCTCAGACCCGGCGGTTTCTGGACCAGGCGGAGCAGGAGGGCGTGGTGCTGCCGGTGTGCGACGACATTCCCAAGTCGTTTCTGGTGTGCGACCATCCGTATCACCGGCAGATCGTATATATTTCCCAGCTGAATACCCAGACGCTGGTGAAAAGAGCGGAAAAGAAGTAAAGAATTCCCTGTCATTGCCGGGAGATCGGCAGACACCGGGTTCCCGGGAATGACAGGAAAGACCCAAGGAAAGGAAAGATAATCCAATGAGCGAACTGGAAAAAGTCACCGCCGTGGACACCACCTATGACGCCTCGGAAATTCAGGTTCTGGAGGGGCTGGAGGCGGTGCGCAAGCGGCCCGGCATGTATATCGGCTCCACATCGGCCTCGGGCCTGCACCATCTGGTGTATGAGATCGTGGACAACGCCATTGATGAGGCACTGGCCGGATACTGCACCGAGATCACTGTTACCATCAACCCCGGCGACACCATCACCGTTACCGATAACGGCCGCGGCATCCCCGTGGACATCCAGAAGCAGACCGGCCGGCCGGCGCTGGAGGTGGTATACACCGTGCTCCACGCCGGCGGTAAGTTCGGCGGCGGAGGCTATAAGGTATCCGGCGGCCTCCACGGCGTGGGCGCGTCCGTGGTCAACGCCCTGTCCGAATGGCTGGAGGTGCAGGTTCAGAAGGACGGCAGAATTTACGAGATGAAGTTCTCCCGGGGAGCGATCACCCAGGAGATGAAGATTTTGGGCGACACCGATCAGACCGGCACCGCCGTTACCTTCAAGCCGGATCCGGAGATGTTCGACACCCTGGTGTATGACTATGAAACGCTGCACACCCGGATGCGGGAGCAGGCGTTCCTGAATGCGGGGCTGCGTATCACCATTACCGACGCCCGGCCCGGCCAGGAGCAAAGTGACTCCATGTGCTACGAGGGAGGCATCCGGGAATTTGTTACCTGGCTCAACCGCAACAAGACAGCGCTGCATGAGGAGGTCGTCTATCTGGCCGGGGCCAAGGGCGACAGCACCGCCGAGGTGGCGCTGCAATACAACGACAGCTACAACGAGACGCTGGTGTCCTTCGCCAACGACATCCACACCCCCGAGGGCGGCATGCATGAGACGGGCTTCAAAACGGCCCTGACCCGGGTGCTCAATGCCTACGGCATGAAATACGGCATGATCAAGGAGGGAGACAAGGTCTCCGGCGAGGACGTCCGGGAGGGCATCACCGCCGTGATCTCCGTGAAGCTGACGGAGGCCCAGTTCGAGGGACAGACCAAGGCCAAGCTGGGCAACGCCTCCATCCGCACCCTGGTGGACAACGTGGTATCCGACCAGCTGGCCGTGTATCTGGAGGAGCACCCGGTGGTGGCCCGGACCATTCTGGACAAGGCCCTGACCGCCAACCGGGCCAGGGAGGCTGCCCGAAAGGCCCGGGAATCCATTCGCCGCAAGACCGCCCTGGGCGGGGCGGCCATGCCCGACAAGCTGCGGGACTGCAACGAGAATAACCCCGAGCTGACGGAGATCTATATCGTGGAGGGCGACTCCGCAGGCGGCTCTGCTACTCAGGGACGGGACTCCCGCTTCCAGGCCATCCTGCCTTTGTGGGGCAAGATGCTGAACGTGGAAAAGGCCCGGGCGGACAAGGTGTACGGCAACGACAAGCTTCAGCCGGTGATCACGGCTCTGGGGGCCGGGATCGGCGACGAGCTGGATCTGAACCGGCTGCGGTATCACAAGATCATCATCATGGCCGATGCCGATGTGGACGGCGCCCATATCCGGACGCTGCTGCTGACCTTCTTCTTCCGGTTCATGCGGCCCCTGATCGAGGAGGGGTATGTCTACTCCGCCGTGCCGCCGCTGTATAAGCTGACCCGTGGCAAGCAGCAGCGGGTAGCCTATACCGACGAGGAGCGGGACGCCATCTCCGCCGAAATGCGCAGCGGGAATCCCAACGTGAAGATCGACATCAGCCGCTTCAAGGGCCTGGGCGAGATGAATCCCCATGAGCTGTGGGAGACCACCATGGACCCGGAGAAGCGCACCCTGCGCCGCATTACCCTGGACGACGCCGTGGCCGCCGACGCCACGTTTACGGTGCTGATGGGCGAAAAGGTGGAGCCCCGGAAGGAGTTTATCGAGAAAAACGCCAAATACGCGGTGAATCTGGACTATTGATTCAAAAAATGCAGGCATTTTTTTCATTTTTTGAATTTCACCATCCCCACAAGGAGAATAAAATATGAGCAAAAAACCACAGTACGACCCTGAGGAGCTGCGGTACCCGGACCAGCACATTGTGGAGCGGTCCCTGGTGCCGGAGATGGAAAAATCCTATATCGAATACGCCATGTCCGTGATCGTGGGCCGGGCCCTGCCCGACGTGCGGGACGGACTGAAGCCCGTGCACCGGCGCATTCTCTACGCCATGTACGAGGACAATCTGACCTCGGACCGCCCCTTCAAGAAGTCCGCCACCTGCGTGGGCGACGTGCTTGGCCGGTATCACCCCCACGGCGACGCGTCCGTGTACGACGCCCTGGTGCGCCTGGCCCAGGATTTCTCCATGCGCTATATGCTGGTGGACGGCCACGGCAACTTCGGCTCCGTGGATGGCGATCCCCCGGCAGCCTACCGATACACTGAGGCCAGGCTTGCCAAGATTGCAGGCGAAATGCTGCGGGACATCGAAAAGGACACTGTGGACTGGGATCCCAACTTCGACGAGAGCCGCAAGGAGCCCCGGGTGCTGCCCTGCCGGTTCCCCAATCTGCTGGTCAACGGTTCCTCCGGCATTGCCGTAGGTATGGCCACCAATATCCCGCCCCATAACCTGCGGGAGGTCATCGGTGCATGCATCTGTGTGCTGGATAATCCGGACGCCACCCTGGGCGATCTGATGGAGCATGTTCAGGGTCCCGACTTCCCCACAAAGGGCATCATCATGGGCCGGGCCGGGATCCGGGCCGCCTATGCCACCGGCCGGGGCCGGGTAGTGGTTCGGGCCCGCCACGAATTCGAGGAATTCGGCAACAACCGCACCCGCATCATCATCACGGAGCTGCCGTATCAGGTGAACAAGCGGATGCTTATCAAGAACATGGCCGACCAGGTGGAGGATAAGCGTCTGGAGGGCATCAGCAACATTCAGGATGAGACGGACCGCAACGGTATGCGCATCGTCATCGAGCTGAAGCGGGACGCCAACCCCCAGGTGGTGCTCAACCGCCTGTTTGCCCAGACGCAGCTGCAAAGCTCCTTTGCCATCAATATGCTGGCCCTGGTCCAGAATCAGTCCCAGCCGAAGATCCTGTCCCTGCGGCACATCATCGACGAGTATCTGGCCTTCCAGGAGGAGATCATCGTCCGGCGCACCAGATACGACCTGAAGAAGGCTCAGGAGCGGGCCCATCTGCTGGAGGGTCTGCTGATCGCCCAGGACAACATTGACGAGGTCATCCATATCATCCGCACCAGCTATGACAATGCCAAGGAAAACCTGATGCAGCGCTTTGGTCTGGACGACGTCCAAGCCCAGGCCATTCTGGATATGCGCCTGAAGGCTTTGCAGGGGCTGGACCGGGAAAAGCTCCAGAACGAGTATCAGGAGCTGGAGGAGAAAATCGCCTATTATCTGCGGGTGCTGGGGGATGAGAATCTGGTAAAGTCCATCCTGAAGGAGGAGCTGCAGGCCATCTCCGACAAGTATGGCGACGACCGCAAGACGGAGATCCAGGATGTGGAGGACGAGATCGACATCGAGGACCTGATCGAGGAGGAGGAATGCGTCTTTACCCTCACCGCCAACGGGTACATCAAGCGCACTCCCGTCAGCGAATATACCGCCCAGAGCAAGGGAGGTATGGGCAAAAAGGGCATCACCACCCGGGAGGAGGATACCGTGGTGGATGTGTTCACCGCCTCCACCCACGACTATATTCTGTTCTTTACCGACACCGGCAAGGTGTATAAGAAGAAGGGCTATCTCATTCCCGAAAGCGGTAAGGCTGCCAAGGGCACCAACATCGTGAACATTCTTCAGGTGGAGACCGGCGAGCGGGTCCAGACCATGCTGCACTTCCGGGAGACCGGCGACGACCAGCTGTATTTGTTCATGACCACCCGCAACGGCACCGTGAAGCGGCTGGAGGTATCGGCTCTGAAGAATCTGCGCAACAACGGCATCCGGGCCCTGACCCTGGACGAGGGGGATGAGCTCATCAACGTGCAGGAGACCCACGGCAGCGACCGTATCCTGATTGCCACCCACGACGGGCAGGCTGTCTGCTTTGACGAGACGGATGTGCGGGCTATGGGCCGCACGGCGGTAGGCGTCCGGGGCATCCGCCTGCGGGAGGGCGACTATGTGGTGGGCGCCGCCAAGGCGGTGCCCGGCAAGACGGTGCTGTCTATCACCGAGCGGGGCTACGGCAAGCGCACAGCGGTGGAGGAATACCGCATTACCGCCCGGGGCGGCCTGGGCATCCGCAACTATATGGTCACGGAAAAAACCGGGCCCATCGTTGGTATCAAGGTGGTGGACGGTACCGAGGACCTGCTGCTGGTGACGGAGGCAGGCATTCTCATCCGCACGGCAGTGGAGAATATCCGCATTGCCGGCCGCGCCACCCAGGGCGTCATCGTCATGCGCTTTAAGGAGGAGGGCGACCGCGTCATTTCCATGGCTCTGACGGACCGGGAGCAGGAGACCGAAAAGGAGTGATCTGATGGGGAAGAAGAAGGAAATGTACGCCCCGCTGACCCGGTGGCAGTATTTTACCAAGACCCTGTATCATGACCCCAGCCGCACCAATGAGTTTGAATACGACGGCGTGATCTATCTGAAAAGCGAAGAACTGCGGGACATTGAGTATGCCAACGCACGGGTGAACTGGGTGCTTCTGCTGGTTCTGTGCGCTATGTTCCTGACGGCGGTGAAGTGGCAGAACATTGTGGTCATTGCCGTGGGCATGGTGGTGATCGTGGCAGGAGAGCTGTATCGCATGAGCCGCCTGCCCAAGGATATCAAGGCCCACCTGACGGATTCCGGACGGAGGAAGCGGTGACGGAGATGAAGATCATCGCCCGCATTCGCACGGAGCTGCCGGAGAAGTTCGGCGTGCCCCGGCAAAGCGGGCTGGTGCCCCAGCTGAGGGGCCGTGTGGTGTTTGAGCCGGGGTACCGGAACCCGGACGCTGTTCGGGGGCTGGAGGACTTCTCCCACATCTGGCTGATCTGGCAGTTTTCCCAGGCGGTCCGGGAGGACTGGTCCCCTACGGTGCGGCCGCCCCGGCTGGGGGGAAACCGGCGTATGGGGGTGTTTGCCACCCGGTCGCCCTTCCGGCCCAATGCCATGGGCCTGTCCTCTGTGCAGCTGGACCGGGTGGAGCTGGACCCGCAGCTGGGCCCGGTGCTCCATGTGCGGGGGGCGGACCTGATGGACGGGACGCCGATTTTCGACATCAAGCCCTATCTGGCCTATACCGACAGCCATCCCCAGGCCACCGGAGGATTCACCGACGGCCTGGCCCATGCGCCGCTGACGGTGGACTGCGCCCGGTCGCTGCTGGAGCGTATCCCGGCGGACAGCCGGGAGGGGCTTCTGGGCGTGCTGGCCGGAGATCCCCGGCCCCGCTATCAGGAGGACCCCCGGCGGGTGTACGGCCTGGCCTTTGCCGGGTACAACATCCGGTTCACCGTGGACGGGGACCGGCTGACAGTGGTGGACGTGGAGGAGGCGAGATAAGGCGATGAAAACTGTAACCATATATACCGACGGCGAGAGCCGCTGCGCGGCCTCGAAGAAGATGTCTGTCCTGCTCGCCCCTGTCGGGGCAACCGCAGGACATGACAGGCAGGCGCCGTCGGGCTGGGCTGTCGGAGGCATGAGAAGCAGGAAAAAGAAATGAAAACTGTAACCATATATACCGACGGCGCCTGCTCCGGCAATCCCGGACCCGGGGGGTGGGGGGCGATTCTGGAGTGGAACGGCGTGGAAAAGGAGTTGTCCGGCGGCGCGGCGGATACCACCAACAACCGCATGGAGCTTACCGGTGTCATCCGGGCCCTGTCGTGCCTGAAGGAGCCCTGCGTGGTGGAGCTGTATTCCGACTCCAAATACGTCATCGATGCTCTGTCCAAGGGATGGGTATACGGCTGGCAGAAGCGGGGCTGGGTGAAAAGTGATAAAAAGCCCGCCCTGAACGCGGACCTGTGGCAGGAGCTGCTGCCCCTGATCGCCCGGCACGATGTGCGCTATCACTGGGTCAAGGGCCACGCCGCCAACGAGAAAAACAACCGCTGCGACCAGTTGGCGGTGGCGGAGAGTAAAAAGTTCTGAAAATCTGCGATGTTCACAAAAAGTTCACGCGGATTTCATGATTTCGCCATGTTTACAAGGTATTCTTTTACCTGTACAAAGGAACCATTCCTTATGTGATTTTCTCTCTCTCCTAACAAACACACAGAAAACTCCCTTCGCCAGCGGCGGAGGGAGTTTTCTGTGCTTGTCAGAAAGAACATTGCCCTTTTTGATTTTTATGGAGTGCATTCAATGCCAACTCCCCCGCCAATTTGAAAAGAGCATCCGACATGACCTTTTCCGGTGAAAGTCCACCTGCTTGCTGGCCAACCTTTTTATAAAAGTTGTAAAGGCTTTCTTCCATTGTAAGTGTGATTTGCTTCATTGTTTGCACTCCTTTCTAAAATAGGACCCGTTTCGGTCCCATTCTATCATACCTTTCCCATACAATCAAGAAAAAGAACCAATATTGGTCCTATGGGAGGGGCGTATGGAGCAAAAAATCAAACAGGATTCCATTCACATCGGTGAGAATATTCGCCGAGAGAGGCTTCGAAAGGGAATTGGACAGACGGAGCTGGTCCGCCAACTTCAGCTGGCGGGAGTGGAGATGACCCGCGAGACTCTGGTGAAGATCGAGCGGGGCACCCAGCACATTCAGGCCACGCAGCTTCGGGGTATTCGGGATGCCCTGGGCGTCACATACGATGAATTACTGCAATAAGAGGAGCGGACAGCGTCCGCTCCTCTTGAGCTTGTCAAAAAAGGGCGCCGCCCTTTTTTGACAAAATGGATTTCGCTCCGACCCGCGCGTCCGTGTGCGCAAGCGCCCACGAACACACTCTCT
>ENA-ORSY01001388-ORSY01001388.1-human-gut-metagenome-genome-assembly--contig:-NODE-1388-length-17336-cov-10.832417_pt1 | contig 17336 bp, 23 predicted proteins | sample MGYA00242193_ERZ509160 | MGnify/ENA primary metagenome ERZ509160 (study PRJEB26280, sample SAMEA2338670) | human gut metagenome | biome: human gut; feature: human-associated habitat; material: faeces...
GAATCCGCCCGGTAGTGGGAAGGATATAGCCGAAGGCAAGGGTGTCCATCGTGAGATGGAATCTGAAGGAAGCTGGATGTGAGGAATATACCAACTCACGGGCAAATCTCTGGTCTGACGAACAGAAATCTCATATGAGGTCATGCATGTGGGTAAGACAGCAACCCATGTTAAAGCCCAATAACTACACGGAATCATGCATGATAAATGAGGCAGATGGATGGAGAGGAAGAAACGTGTGGTACCTAGGGAGGTCTGTGCGGTATGCCTTGAAAGAGGTAACCATTGCATAAAGCAATGCTGAACGCACAGAAGTCAGCAGAGGTCATAGTAGCCGAGAGGTGAAGGACCGAATCAGTAGGAGTCTTGAGTATGACCGAGAAAGGAGGAATGACCGTCTATGGCAGAAAACATTGAAAACAATGGCTGTTCGCAAAGAGATAATGCGGAACATGAAGGGTATGTGAAAGCGTCCAGGTCATTCAATCGGATATGGAAAGAAAGAGACAGTGCACAGCCGAGACTTTTGGAAACGATACTGTATAAAGACAACTTTAACAGAGCGTATAAGAGAGTTAAGGCAAACAAGGGAGCGCCGGGAATTGATGGCATGACCATTGAAGAGGCTCTTCCATATCTAAAGGAACATCAACAAGAGATAACTGACCGCATTTATCGTGGAAAGTATACTCCGTCTCCAGTAAGACGAGTTGAGATTCCCAAACCAGATGGTGGTGTGCGAAAGCTTGGCATACCAACAGTGATAGACCGTACACTTCAACAGGCAATAACCCAACAGTTAGTGCCAATCTATGAACCGCTGTTTGCAGATGGTAGCTATGGCTATCGTCCGAACAGAAGTGCAAAAGATGCAATACTTAAGGTTAAGGAGTATGCAGAACAAGGCTATACATTTGCTGTAGTCCTTGACTTGTCAAAGTACTTCGATACTCTTAATCACGAAATTCTCATCAATCTTCTCCGGAAGAATGTAAAAGATGAACGTGTAGTACAGTTGATAAAGCGCTATCTGAAAAGCGGTGTAATGGAAAACGGAGTGGTCATTGACACAGAGGAAGGCTCACCACAAGGTGGAAATCTATCACCATTGCTGGCAAATGTCTACCTCAATGAGTTCGACCAGGAGTTCCTGAAAAGAGGTGTTCCATGCATAAGATATGCAGATGACATCGTGCTTCTTGCAAAGAGCAAGCGAGCATCAGAGAGACTCTTGGAAAGCAGTACAAAATATCTTGAGAAGAGGCTGAAACTTACAGTCAACCGAGAAAAGAGCCGTACTGTCAGCGTGTTTGCAATCCGAAATTTTAAATTCCTTGGCTTTGCATTGGGAAGGAACGGAAAAGGCACTTATGTCCGAGTTCATTCGAAGTCATGGAAGAAGTTTAAGTCCAGATTGAAGGAGTTATCTTCCCGTAAGCGATGTCAGTCAATCAAGCCAAGCCTTGAGAAAATCAAGGTGTATGCAAGGGGATGGCTTAACTACTACGGAATTGCAAGTATGAAGAGCAACATAGATGACATCAACGGATGGCTCTATCACAGAATACGCATGTGTATATGGAAACAGTGGAAGAAACCTAGAACGAAATATAAAAATCTAGTCAAACTTGGAATCCCAGAACACTATGCGTCAACAATAGCAAACAGTCGCAGAAAGTATTGGTATATCAGCAATAACAAAGCTGTGATTTGGGCGCTGAATAAAGAAAGACTGATAAACAGTGGCTTTTATGATTTAGCCACAGCCTATCAGTCTGTGCACGTTAACTATTGAAAGCGCCGTATACCGAACGGTACGTACGGTGCTGTGAGAGGACGGCGGTTAGTCACCGCCTCCTACTCGATATAGGAGCAACTGAAATAGCGAAAGGAGATTAATATGGAGCACACAAAGACATATCAGGAATTTAAGAAGAATGGTAATACAAAATTTGTAAGGTATAGCGAAGGAGCAGAAATGTATCATATGAGCGTATCAAAGTTTATGCAAATGGCTAAGGACGCCAAGGCAATTTATAAGTTAGGTCAGTTAGTACTTGTGAATTTGAAGATATTTGATGAGTACATTGAGACATTCCACATAGTTGATGATGAATTTTATAAGTAGGTGAAAAGGATGGTAACACAATTACAGCCGGATGTTAGGGCTTACCTACATGGTGCAGAGGTAATAAAAAGATACATAAGGGTCGAAGCGGTGGCTCAGGAATATGGATTAAGTGTTGAAGAAACTGAATATATTGCTAAGGCGGCAGGTTCTTTATACAAGCTTACCAGTATTCATTTAGTAAAAAAGGAAAGGTTTGATGAGTTTATGAAACACATATACAAAGTGCCTGGAACAAATAAACAGATAATTAAAAAGTTTGCGAGAATTGGAGAAGCTTCAATTATATACAGTATTGGCAGACATAGATTTATTGAGTTGGCTAGAGCAGCAGGTGCAACATATAAAATAAATGAGGGAACAGGGGGGACTGTGCTAATTAATTTAGAAATATTTGATAATTATATGGAGCAATTCAGACAACCTGTAAGACCTTTGAAAGAGCCGTTATACGGACAGGAAGAAGGTGAATTGAATGAGTAACTCATATAAGTTCTATTCAGATACAAAAGACATTATGAAAAAATATGTAAATGCTACTGAGGGAGCCATTATTTATGGCATAAGTAAATCAATTCCCTGTGTGGCACCGATTGCACTTGGTGGTTTCTATTCCTTTAATGGCAGAAAGCAAGAAGGAGCTTGAGAGTGTATGTGAGACAGTAGAGACTATCGGAAAGCGTAACAGCTGCACGATTGACACACACTACTTAAAGCAGAGGGAGGCACTCAACACAGCACTTCCGATTGGTGTAAGACAGGTGGAGACAATGCGTACACTTCTTACCCAGTCACTTGCGGTGCTTATGCCATTTAATGTGCAGGAATTAGATGACAGCACAGGAAACTATTATGGCATCAACCAGATCAGCAAGAATGTGAATATCGGTAACAGAAAGAAGCTCATCAATGGAAATGGCTTTGTATTTGGTGTGCCGGGTTCCGGTAAATCCTTCTTCTGCAAGATGGAAATGGGCAGCGTATTCTTGTCGTGAGATGATGAAATAATCGTTATAGATCCAATGAACGAATACTTTGATATTGCTGAGACTTATGGTGGAACAGTGGTAAATATGTCCACCTACACGGATAACTATGTGAATCCGCTGGAGATGGATGTATGGAGCCTTGATCCGAATGATTCCAAGGGAATGGTAAGAGAAAAGGGCGAGTTCATGCTTGGTCTTTGTGAGCAGTGCATCGGTGACAGCTTAAATTCAAGACAGAAGTCAATCATCGACCGCTGTGTGAGAAAACTGTATATCGACATTGCAAGGAGCAAAGAGAAGTATATCCCGGTAATGAGTGATTTTTACGATATTCTCATGGCACAGCCGGAGGACGAGGCAAAAGACATTGCATTGTCTTTGGAACTTTTTGTAAATGGTTCGCTTAACATCTTCAACCACCAGACAAATGTGGATGTGGATAACAGATTTACAGTCTATGGCATCAGGGACTTAGGTACAGAGCTTAGTCCTATCACAATGCTTGTTATGATGGAGTCCATTCAGAACAGGATTGTTGAGAATGGTAAGCGAGGCAAGGCAACATGGCTCTATATTGATGAGTTCCATGTCCTGCTTAATTCGGAGTATTCTGCAAAATATCTGCAGCAGCTCTGGAAGAAGGTAAGAAAGCAGGGAGGTCTTTGTACCGGTATCACGCAGAATGTTGTCGATCTGTTGCAGAATTACACAGCAACCACAATGCTTGCAAACTCTGAGTTTGTGGCACTCTTGAAGCAGGCAAATACAGACAGTTCAAAGATGGCGGAGGTTATCGGGGTATCAGAGGCACAGCTTCGGTTCGTAACTAATACCGCCTCTGGAATGGGACTTATTAAGTGTGGTTCGGTAGTAATTCCCTTTGATAATCAGATCAGCAAGGATACGGATTTGTACAGGCTGTATAATACCAACATTCATGAGAAGATTGCGGAACAGAAGAAAAAAGAAGCAATGCTGCAGTGATAACAGATGAATTTTTATAGAATCTATAGTATAATCAAGAGGTCGGATGAATGTCCGACCTTGATGATAATAAATTAGATATTCCCTATTTTTAAGAAGAAAGCATATAAGATTCGATATGAAAAATAAATAAGGAAGCAGTTCTAAAATGTATCATTTGTACCGGAGAACATGTGGCTGGATTTTAAGATATGCTTATCGTACACTTTGACGAGAATATGTTGATTGGGGATGCAGCGGACCTGGATGCATTTATGGAAATGTATGGTGTGGAAGCAATTTCCAAGGAATATTTGTAATTATTAGGGAAAAGAAAATTTGAATTTTACGCACTATTAACTTTTGGATATAAAGTGCCGATATTACAGATATAGAAACGGATTTCTGTATCAATTTTCAAGGAGGATGATACCATGATTAGAGCAGCTAATTTAACACAGGTAACAGATTATTATAAGAGCAATACTGTTAGTAAGCAAAATAACACAGAGAAAGCAAAAGATGTGCAGCCCAATGCACAGAAAATAAAATCCAGCGAAGATAAGTTATCTTCTAAGGCACAGAAATATCTGGAAACATTGCGTAAGGATAATGCGGATTTCGATTTTATTATTGCTGATAAAGGCGATGATTTCAGAGGATTAGTAGACCAAAGCGATAAGGAATTTACAGTTGTTTTTTCAAGTGCTGAACTTGAAAGAATGGCATCCGATGAGAAATATGCACGGGAAAAATTGTCTACGGTAAAAACTGCAGTTGAGATGTCAGATAAAATCAATGAACAGTTTGGGTTTGAACGTGCTTGGGGAACGACAGACAATAGTGGAACTGTATTAAATAAGTTAACTATGTCCTTTGATGATGATGGAAAGATGACACTTTTTGCTGATTTGGAGAAGATTACAGAAAAGCAGAAAGAACGGCTTGAAGAATTAAAGGAAAAACGTGCAGAGGAGAAAAAGCAGGAAAAGAAGGATGTAACTGTTAAGCGGACTATAATTCAGGCAAATTCAAAAGAAGAATTATTTGAAAAGATTTCTGAACTGGATTGGAGTAAGATAACAGAAGAAAAGGCAACACAGGGTATGAAGTTTGATATCACTATTTAATCGTAGCATTAACCGGGAATTGGAGGTGTGCTATGATTGCAGGTACAATACGAAACGCTGTGAATCAGATGCAGTTAGTAAATGATTGGGAGCAAAAGAAGGCTACCGGGGATGTTGTAAAGAAGCAAGAGGGTATGACTGTAACAAGTCAGGAAGAAAGCATGATTCAGCATTTCCGAGAGCAACTTGAGCGAGACAAAGAAAGTTCTGCATATAGTCAGATTTATAACAAGATTGCAAGCGGTCAAGAATTAACAGCTTCAGAAGAAGATGCTATTCGTCAGAAAGACCCTAAAGCCTATATGGAATATAAAGCGGCAAGAATGGAACAAGAAGCTTATGAGCGTAGGTTGGAGAGATGTAAGACAAAAGAAGAGGCTCAAAGGCTTCAAGTAAATGAGATGAATGGAAATTTGGCAGAACTAAAAAGTATCGTGAATAATCCAAATATTCCAAAGAGTGAAAAGCTTAAGGAAGCTCAACGTATCATGGGAAATACTTTTAGAGCTGTAGAGTCATTCACAAGATTTGTAAAAAGTACAGAATATAGGGATTTGCCAACAGAAGAGGAAATTGTAGAGACATCTATAGAAAAGGGGCAGGTTGCAGAGGATTCAAACGATACTGAAATGTCTGAACAGTTAACATCAGATACAACTGTTTCAGTAGATGAGGCAGCAAAAATAGTAAATGATTCGAAGCGAGATTTACAATTAAGTGATGTTCACCAAATTGAAAAAGATGTTATAGAGGAAATGAAGGATATCGAAATAAAGCATTTTGGTGAGAAGAAATCATCGGTCAGAATAGACATTACGGTATAGGAATAGTCTGCGTGAAATTTCAGTTTCATGTTGCTTTTAATAATTGAATATTGAATGATTTTACATAGCCGTTAAGGAGTAATTTTTGCTCCCTAGCGGCTTATTTTATTTTTCAAAGTAGGAGGTGAGAAAATTGAAAATTAGAAAGGTTGATGACAAACCGATGGTCATTCACACCAAGGAGAAAGCCAAGATTCATGCCCACGAACCGAAGGGAGCCAAGATTAAGGGGAGTAACATCTATACAGTAGAGAGAGGTCCTAAGACAGCTGGTGCAAAGGTAACTGATACGGATAGAAAGAAGTCCTATCGCAAGAGTACCATTCATCAGTCGGAGCCGAAGAATAAGGGATTATCAAGATTCAAGCAAAACCTTAAGGAATCAAACACTTCCATCAAGACCAAGAACACGAATCTTCACATTGCAGGAAGAACTGGAGCACTTGTAGCCGGGGCAGTAACAGATCAGGTGGAAGGCGGTCAGGAGGTATCGCAGGCAGCATATCTTGCATATGAAGCAAGGCAGTGTGAACTGAATGCCCAGCTTGACCTTGAGAACGCAAAGGCTGTGGATGCAGACCTGAGCGGACCGGAGGAAGAAAGAGAGGCAGATGACAGGATGGAAGCTGCAGCAATTGTAGCAGAGGATAAAGGTGCTTATCCAGCCGACAGAGAGGGCAGAACACGATAGGAGAGTGAATAATATGAGCATAAGAAAAGTGGTCGCAGGACTACTGATTACAGCAGGGATTGCCATTATGGCAGTCCCTTTTTTCTGGCGGGCAACAGGAGAAAAACAGACAGAACAGCTCATAAGTGAATTTGAGCAGACATTGGAGGATGATTACGATGAAGAAACAGATGTGGAGGAAGAGCAAACCTCCATTAGTAAAGAGGATGAAGCCATTCTTAAAGAAGGCGGTGTTATCGGCATCATTGAGATATCTAATCTTGGAAATGGCTGGGGCTATGAGATGACACCAGCGGAACTTGCAAAAAAAGATGAATTTTATTCTATTTATTGGAGCGAATATAATTTAGTAAAAGAGAGTGGAAGTCCAGAACTTTATGATAAGATTCATAATCGAAACAATTATGCCGATATATAGAAAAGAACAGGTAAACGGATTTACGATGTGATATGTACAAGGAGGACAACGGATATGTCAATGAATGTAAGCACAACCACGGCTGCTTATGCAAATTACCAGAACAACTACAAGACTGGTACAGCAAATAAGAAAAAAGAAACAGCACAAACAACAGAAAATACGAAATTAAAGGAAAATACAACTGAAAGCATCGCTGAAAAAAATCTCAGTAAAGCGGCACAAAAAATGCTGGAGAATTTGCGTGGATCAAGAAACGACATGGATTTTATGGTTGCCGATTTTGAAAATGGTGATAATGCCAAAGATATTTTAGCCCAAAGCGATAAGGAATATACAGTTATTTTCTCAAAGGAAGAAATGGAGAAGATGGCATCAGATCCAAAATATTATGCTGAAAAAATGCATAGTATTGAAGGAGTTTTGCGTATGACAGATGAAATCAATGCCCAGTTCGGCTTTGAAAGAGCATTCGGTAAGACTAACGATAATGCAGATGCTGATACAAAAATAACAAAATTTGGCATATCTTTTAATAGTGACGGAACTACAACCTTCTTTGCACAACTGGAAAAATCATCAGCCAGTCAGAAAGAATATCTTGAAAAGCTTCAGGAAAAGAAAGCTGCTGAGAAGAAAGAGGCAAAGAAAAAGGAACAGTCAAAACAAACCGAAGTAAGAAAAACTACGGTTCAGGCAAATTCAAAAGAAGAACTTTTGGATAAGATCAAAAACATTGACTGGGATTCTATCAAACCGGAGGAGAATAAAATCGGTGGAAGGTTTGATTTTTCAATCTAGTGAATTTGGAACAGATGAAATATATGCCAATATGGAGGAATATATTATGCAGATAACAAGAGATAATTATTCGCAATATGCTCAAATGGTTCAGCAGATGTTCGGGAAAAAAGCAAGTTCAAATGATCCGTTAGCACAATGTGATTATGGTAATTTCTCATTAAGATTTAAGCCTGTGGACATTAATTTTACCAAACCAAACTGGGATACTATCATGACAAAACGAGATAAACCAGCGATGTCAGAGGAAGAATTTGACGAAGCAATAAAAGAACTTGCAAGAAAAGAGTTTGCTACTGGAAAAAGGGATGATGATGCTTATCGAAAATTGTGTATGCAGCATGGAGAAACAGTATCTCCTGATAGAAAGGCTATATATGAATCAAGCATGAAAAAAACTGGTGGCAAAATGAATGCTGCATGTATGTTTTGGGATTCAAAAGGTAATAAAACGCTTTCTTATAATCCAGAGTCAAGAAACTGGAAAGCTATAAGTACAGATGAAGAATTTGCAAGAGCAAGAGTGTTTACATCAATTTATAATGATGAGTTAGCTCGTTTGAAGGAAGAGTATGGCGAAAAAGCGAAAGGAAATGTTTCTTATAGCAAAATAAAGGTAGATATATCCGCAGAGAGATCAAAGGAAAAGAATAATAATGAAGGCAATACTATTGATTTGCAAATTTAGATTGTTGATTGCGTTTTAGTAAATAGTAGATAAAAAACGGAAAGATATTCATCGCTGGTAGCGGCATTGAGTTCATAAATTACTACTACTCTAGATAAAAGTAGTATTCCGATAAGTTAAAAGATAAAGCAGATGCAAATAGACACGAATCCCAGCGTATACCAATGAAGGAGTTTATTTCATTTCTTTAATAGTGCAGACATGACTAAAAGACAGGGCAGTGAACCAATAATGGTTTACTGCTCTTTTCACAACAAAAAAAGGTCATTTCACAACAACTGTGGCAGATATAATCTGTTCGTCCGATATAATAAATATATTTATCAGACAAAAAGGAAGTGGCAAAATGCAAATAGCTATCTGTGATGATGAAGTATCTATGGTTCAGATACTGGAAGAAAAGATAAAAAAGTTATTGCCGGATGCGGTTATAGATAAATATTTATCGGGTGATGAACTGATCGCAAGTGGCAGTAAGCCGGATATTCTTTTTCTGGATATTCAGATGCCGGGAATGGATGGGATGGAAACGGCAAAGATGCTTCGTCAGGACAATGAGAATATGATACTCATTTTTGTGACAGCAGCAGAGGAGTATGTTTTTCAGGCATTTGATGTCGGAGCATTTCATTATCTGGTTAAGCCATTTTCCGATGAGAAATTGAAAGAGGTTGTGACAAAGGCAGTCCATAACATAAAAAGGAGTTCCAGACTTGAAAAAGACGAAAAGTATATTATGGTACAGACCGCCGGAAGTCATATAAAGATTTTTCTGCGTGATATTGTGTATGCCGAGGTGTATAACCGGAAAGTTATTATCCATACACGAAGTACGGATATTGAATACTATGGTAAATTACAGGAATTAAGTGATATGGCAGGAACAGATTTTTTCCGAACACACAGAGCCTATCTTGTACATTTTAAATATGTAGAAAAATATGATGCAACTTGTGTAACTATGAAAAATGGAACTGCATTGATTGCAAAAAAGAATTATCTGGAGTTTGTGAGGAGGTATCTGAAGTATAACCAGAGGAAAGGAAATGAAGTCAGATGAGTTTAGTGGAAAGATGTTGGATGATCACATCGAAGTTTTCTGTTATTGCAATTTTGATTATTACAGGAATCTGTTTTGGTGTTTTTGTATATCCATATATGAAAAAGAAAAGGGAAGCTGCTCTGGTCAGTATTGTTTATATTGGAATTATGTCTGTGCTGTATCTGATACCGCAGCAGATTGGCAATTTTTCTGCATATATGCTGGGAGTTGTGGCTGCATTTCTTGTGATGTATGTACAGGACAGAAGAAACATCTATCAGAAAATATTTCTTGCAGTGACATTTTTTTCTATCCGTTGGCTTGCGGTTGCAATGGCAGACAGACTGGATGATTTTATCACAAAAGCTCTGGTTTTTGGGAATACGATTGCAGGAAGACAATGGCTGCAATATGGACTTTATGCTGGAACGAGAATTCTGGATATTGTGCTTTGTATCGTTTTCCTTGCAGTTGCAATCGGTCTGATCAATAAAGCATATGTATACAAAAATGATGAAATGAACGTTAAAGAGCTGGTAATGCTCATCATACCTTCTCTTGTGGGAGTTACAGGATATGGCATTCTGCAATATTATCTGAATATTTATGAAAAAGATACAGGAAAGAGCCTGACAGATACCTATGGATTTTATGGAGCTTTAAGCTTTGTGCATTATTTTATCTCTATCATAGCAATTCTTGTTATGACTACGATGTTTCAAAACTGGAAGGTGGCACAGGAAGAACAGACAGGTCAGGAGCTGGTATTAAATCAGGTCAGTGATATGAAAAAGCATATCGGGGAAGTGGAAAAGCTGTATCAGGATATCCGCAGCCTGCGTCATGACATGGGGAATCATATACAGATGCTGGAACATCTTGTGGCAGAGAATCATATGGATGATGCAGCAGAATATATGGAGCATTTGAAAAAGGAGTGGAATGAAATATCTCCTGAGATAAAAACGGGGAGTCCTGTCATTGATGTGATTCTGATGGAAAAGTTAAGAGAAGCAAAGGAAAAGCAGATTCGTTTTATATCAGATTTTCATTATCCGGGGGATACGAAATTAAATGCATTTGATTTAAGCGTGATCTTAAACAATGCACTGGATAATTGCATGGAAAATGTAAGTGGAGAAAATCCTTATATCAGTATCTCTTCTTTTCGGAAAAACAGTATTTTTATGATAACCATAAAGAACAGATATGAGGGAGAGTTAAATTATAAGGACAGTGATCTGCCGGAAACAACGAAATCCGGGAAGGAGCATGGAATTGGACTGCATAATATCCGAAGGGTTGCAAGGATGTATATGGGAGATATATCTTTAGAGCAGGAGAATCAGGAAGTGGTTCTAAGTATTATGTTACAGGTAGAATAAGGACAAAAAGCACCTTCGAGGTGTTTTTTATTTGCTTCACAACAAAAAAAGGGCGGTTCACAACATCGCTGTTTATTGTAAAGAAAGATATGCCGAAAGAATCAGTAAAGAGAAATCATGTTGTACAGATTTTTAAGGAAACGGATTTCAGAATTTAAGCTCAAGGAGGCCAAATCCTCTCCTCGCCATGGGGCTCGGATTTTGCTTCGCAAAACAAGGAGGATTAGAATGAGAATCAATGGATTTAGTGGGACAAATACGCAGACAGGAACAATGGGAATGACACAGGGGAATGATTCTGTAAGTAAAAATATTCAGAATCAGATTGCAAATGCACAGCAGAAGCTACAGGATTTATCATCGAATGAAGAAATGTCATTAGAGGATAAGATGAAAAAGCGTCAGGAGATACAGCAGGAGATTAACAATCTCAATCAGCAGTTAAGACAGCACCAGATCGAGCAGAGAAAGGAACAGCAGAGTAAAAATTCGTCATCTATGGATGATATGGTGGCTGGAACAAGTAGCACTTCTAAAAAGAAAGACACCGGATTGTCACAGGCAAGTATGCAGGCGATGATCTCCGCAGATTCTTCCATGAAACAGGCAAAGGTGCAGGGAAGTATGGCAACACAGATACAGGGACGTGCCAGTGTGCTTGAATCTGAAATCAAACAGGATGCCGGAAAAGGAAATACTGAGAAGAAGGAAGAAGAACTGGCAGAGCTGCAGGCAAAGGCACAGTCTGCGACAGCAGCACAGATGTCTACACTTGCAGATGCAAATAAATCAGTAGAAGAAGCTGCAAAAGCGGAGAACAGCAATACAGAAGACACTGCAACAAAGAACAATACTGATAAATCCGAGAAAACACAGGAATCTGCGGGGGCTGCGGCAGAGGAGACAGACAGCGTAAAGAATACGGATATCAAAGGGGAAACACAGGTGACAGTAGAAACACCGACTCTGGAAAATGCACAGAATGCAACACAGCAGGCAGTGTATACACCGATTGATATTCGTTTATAGTTGGTAAAGGAGAATGGTATTATGTCAGAGATTAAGAGTTTTAGTGATTACACAAGTAAATATAACAGCAATGTAGATTATTCCGCATTATTTGGAGGAACTTCCGACAGTTCATCCGTAGGAAACACCAATATGCTTTCTGATTATGCTGCGATTAAAAACGGAAGCTATGGAAAACTTATGAAAGCATATTATGCAAAGCAGGATGCAGAAAAATTATCGGGGAAAGGCGATACTTCACAGAAGCTTACACTGATGAAAACAAGTGCGGATTCCCTGAAAAAATCAGCAGATGCACTAAACGATGCGTCACTCTGGGAAAAAAAGAAAATAAAAAAGAAGGATGAAAAGACCGGGGAAGAAACAGAGGTAGAGGATTATGACTGGGATGCAATTACCAAAAAAGTGAAATCTTTTATTGATGATTATAATGATGTTGTTAAGGAGGCAGGAGAATCCAATACAAAAGATGTCCTTAGAAATGCTTCATGGATGACAGGCATGACAGACAAAACCAGTCATTTACTTTCTAAAATAGGTATTACCATAGGAAAGGGTAACAAGCTGGAGCTGGATGAAGATGAATTGAAGAAAGCAGATATCAGTTCATTGAAAACGGTTTTTACAGGTTACAATTCCTTTGCAGGCAAAACAGCCCAGAAAGCAACTGGTATATCAAATGCTGCGAACCGCGCAAGTGCGACTTATACAAACAATGGTACATATTCTAAAACGGATTCCTCTCTAACGTCACGTAAGATAGATAAGGAAGTATAGGAATATTGTATGAGTGACTAATTTGAGCAAATGTATATCACTAATTAGTAAACATGAAAGTGAATAGGCGATTGCGAAATGTGAAAGGAGCGGATATGAAAATATTTCAAACACCTTCTTACGATAGGTTTTGTTTATTCGAAATGGAAAGAAAGAGTAAAGATTTCAGAGGTATGGATGACAATGTTGCTTATAAAAATAAGCAGATAGACAATGTAGAAATATCGAATGAAGGAAGGCGGGCATTGCGGGAAAAATTAAGAGAAGTAAAGCCAAAAGTTGAGGAACCGATAGGATATGAATTAACAATACAAGATACAAATGAGGTTGAATGGGAACATTATACTTCAATGAGAGAATATAGTGGACTGACGTTAAAAGACGGAAAATACAATCTAGAAGATGTGATGAAGTCTATGATGGATGCTTATGAAACACGTTACAATTATATTGTGAAAGAACATGAGAATGGAGAACGTCAGGTTTCTTATGACCTCACAGGAGAAAATTCATTAACACTTGATGAAGATTTGGCAGGTTTAGACAGGGCATATAATAAGCGATTAGCAAATCTGGCGGGATATATTGTATGTCAGCAGACAAATGACGGTTCTAAATTCTTTCAAACAACTAATGTGAAGAAGAATACAGCAGAACAAAAAGAATATATAGATACTGCGGTATCCATGATGGAGAAAGCACAAAAAAGATTTTTAGAAATGCGTGAAGAACCGAAATACACAGCAGGAATTGCAAAGAGTGTAATTTGGGATATTATGAGTAGCGATAAGAACTTTATGGAAACGACTCAGAGGTTATTTGCTAAAACAATATATCACAATACTTAAAAAAATATTTTCTAGAGACATGAAAGGCTGTTTAATGTTATAAGAGAATGTTGGCAGTTGTTATGAGACTTATATAAGGTAGGAGATAATATGGTTACTTATATATTTATAAATCACTTGGACCATATAAGGAAAGTGATTGCAAATTCCGAATGACAGAGGAATATCAACGAAAAAATGCAATGGAGGAAATGCAATGGGTATAACAGGCGTAGGAAGTTCTTATAATTTTGTTTATAACACAAAAACAGGTAAGCTATCTACAAAGGATGGCAGTAAAAATGAATTTGTTGATTTTTGCAATGGAGATGTAAAGGGAGAAGATACAGAGACACTGAATCATTTTGATGAACATACAAGATATCAGTTTACAAGAATGCTGTATGCATATGGAACCGGGATGACCGGACAGAATCCTTTTGCCAATGATGAGAAAGTCGAGATTACAGCGGATATAGACAGTGCAACCCATACTTCCTTTTATGTGAATGGGCAGAAAGCGTTTACGGCAATTACGGGTATGTCATATCTCCCATCCGAGATTCAAACCTTTGGAACCATACAGCAGCCATTTAAAACCAGAGGGTACAAACCATATGATCCCAGTACAAACAGTATCACGATTGGGGTTGGAAGCAGATTTAATCTTGGAAATGGATACAGCATGACGGTACAGGAAGATTTTGTCTGGGGCGAGGGCTATGGAAACGGAAGCAAAGCAGATGATGAAAGATGTAATATGATAATCGGGGGATTAAATACCCTGATACATTTTGCGGACCAGCAGTATTTTTCCAGTATGACAGATCCATACACCGATTATATTTTAGACTTTCTTGCGTCCCAGGGAGTGGATACCAGCAGAGAATTTGTGATAAACGGGACACATTGCGAACTGGTAAATGGGAAAATAAGTGAAGTTGGTAATGATTATGTGGTGCCTAGTTCCATTCAGCAGAAAGCAGTGAAAAGATACAAAGAAAGTATGTCACAGCTTTTGAATGGCGGAACTTGGTATAGATGGTCATAAAAGTAATAGATCACTTGGACCGTTATGGAGAGTGAATAGATTCCGAATGACAGAGGAATGAAAATAATTGGAGATTGTGATGATGCTATCAATATCATATTATATTAATCCCAATACAAGAGCACTTACATCTAATTATAAAAATACAGTTATTAAAGATAAGGAAGCATATAATGGGGCGATGTCGCAGCACTTACTAAATCCGGTAGAGGATCTGGCACAAGCGTTAAAAACACCAATAAAATTGGCGAAGGGTGCTTCACTTAGCAGACAGAATAATTCTGTTAATATTGCAGAAGGACAAAGTATTCGTGTTAATGGAGGTCATGTGCTTACGGTTACGGCGCATAGCAAAAATGGCTGGTGTTGAGGAAAATGATATTGACAGGCTTTTAGCCAATCCACCAGAAAAGATTGAAATCGAAGTAAAGTATAAAATTGCTGTGACGGTTATGGAACTGCGATTTTGGCTAAAAGATTGTGAATCACCGATATAATCGGGATTTGTGAGTAGAGGGCACTTATGAAAAATAAAAGTATCAATCAAGTTTCCATAATAAATGGTGAAGATGGTCCCACAAGTGTTTTTATATTTGGAGAAGCTCAAAAGCAATCTCTAAAGATTAGAATCCGAAATGCTATCTATCAATCCAGACGAAAAAGGATAGAAAAGAGAATAGCGGCCAACCCGCATACCCTTGCGGAAGTGGTGCAATACGCAAAGGATCATTATGATTTAGTGGAAATCAATCCTGCCGCAACAAATTGGATAGAACGACAGAAAAATCTAAAAGCTAGTTTGATTATGCAGCATAAACCAGAACTTTTGGGCCAAAGGAAGGATATTCCAAAACCAGATTTTCATAATGAAGAATCTGTTAAAAATTTTTTGAATGAAATGGAAATTAGAAATAAATTGATTGACCAAATGCCTGATAATGTAATTCCCATGGATTTTCATTTATATGAAATAAAAATTGGTGAGGATTTAATGGAAATAGAGGTAGATTATACCTGGAATATATTTGGAATATCTTACTCTGGAAATAAGTCGGTCATAAAAAGGTTTAAGAAAATAGCCAGAGATTTATATTGTTATTATGGTGTCAGTGAGGAGGATATAAAGAACCGGACAAAAAGATATTCTTCACTGGTAACGGAATTGAGTTCATAAATAAGCAGTTAATTTAGCAACAACTTGTTGCAGATTCTAAAGTTATCTTGCATAATTAAAATATAAAAGATGTATATAAGGTCGGAACAGAGACCTTAAACCTGTTCCAGTGGTCGGGATGGAGACCGAAAACCCATTCCCATTGCGGAATAAACTGCAAATACAGTGATCGCGTTGCAGAAACCTGTGAGGCCTGCGACCGGGGGAGAACCTGCGGGGACTCCTCTTTTCTATATTATGGAGATGGTGTATATGCAGAAGATGCTTGATTTTATAACATAGAAGAGAGTACGTGTAATGCGGAGTAAATAATGGTCAAAAAACAATCGACATCCGACCTCACACACGTTATAATATAGATAATCTAATAAGAAAACAGTGTTATCATTACCGCATATTCAGTGAGAATGGTAGCCATAAATATGAATTCGCAGGAACGGAATGGTTGAACCCTCAGGGTGACAGTGTCACTCATTTGTCAGCGAGAGGTGCTTAACTTGGATGATTTTCAGTTTTCTTATTTTGACATGGATTTACAGGAAAGTCAGTAAAATCAAGTTGTTGCTTGACTTATGTTGACCAAGAAAAACATAGATTTTCTGTAGTGACTTGAACTCCTAAGCGCTAGTTGTGGGTTCAATTCCCGCCGGGAACATCGATTTTTTGCAACAATGATCGTAAAAATTCATTGTTGCATTTTTTATTTTATGGTGCTTGCGAGCACCGAAAAAATATAAAAATGAGTAATTGGAGCACCGAAAAGACAAAACGGGCACCGAGAACTAAATCTATCCAAGCACCCAATGGAGATAACTAAAGTGTAGGATAAGATTTAGGTTGTCAATGAATGTAAAAATGGTTTTCTTGCTTGAAGAAAACAGGCCTGACGAAGTATCGCTCAGATTAGATTAAAAATTCTAGTCTGGGCGATTTTTTCGTTCAGGGAAAAGGAGAAAATGTCATTGACAGAAAAGACGGATATCAGAGATTCGGATGAAAAAGTAGTTGAAATTGAAATGGAGCGGTTAAGAACTTTTACGAATCATCCATTCAAGGTGATCGGTGACAGTCAGATGATTGAACTACAGGACAGTATTAAGAAATATGGAGTTCTTAATCCATTGATCGTCCGGCCGAGAAAAGAAGGTTACTATGAAATCATTTCAGGTCACAGAAGGAAATATGCAGCGGAGCGACTAGGGTATAAGAAAATTCCTGTGATCATCCGCATGATGCAGGATGATGAAGCTGTAGTAACTATGGTGGATTCTAATTTACAGAGAGAGCAGATTACAGCAAGTGAAAAAGCATATGCCTACAAGATGAAATATGATGCTATTAAAAAGAAAGCAGGCAGAAAGAATAGGTATGTGTTATACTGTGCAAAAAGATATGTACAAATTTGAAGTTTTTTAAGTA
>ENA-ORSY01001406-ORSY01001406.1-human-gut-metagenome-genome-assembly--contig:-NODE-1406-length-17146-cov-3.204962_pt1 | contig 17146 bp, 18 predicted proteins | sample MGYA00242193_ERZ509160 | MGnify/ENA primary metagenome ERZ509160 (study PRJEB26280, sample SAMEA2338670) | human gut metagenome | biome: human gut; feature: human-associated habitat; material: faeces...
CCAGCCGCCGCTATTCGTATTCGAGGTGTTCATGGTGAATGCGCCGCTGGTGGTAGTCTGGTTGCCGTAGCTGCTATCAGTAAGGCCGACCATTTTGCCGTTCTTTTTGCCAATGAGGAAATGGATGCGGCCGGTTCCTTCCTTCGCGCTGTTGTGGTTGAAGCCCGAGATAAAGGCATCAATAGACAGGTTCGAGAAGGTCGTGGCGCCGACCTTGCCATTGATGGTGATGGTCTTCGTATCGCCAGCGGCCCAATAGTTTGCGCCCTGGTTCGCATCGGAGACCTTCTTGATGGTGGCCCAGGAGTTGTTATTGAGGGTTTTGCTGACGTAGGAAAGAGACAACGTATAGCCCTGATAGGCGGTTGCGTTGACGCTTCCTGTTGCCGTCTGCCCGTTCAGCGAGGCCGTCACTTCCCATGTGCCGGTGTTCGGCAGATAGAACGTGTTGGAGCCCGTGCTCGTATCGGTGAGGGTCGTGCTCCCGTTCTTGACGGTGATCGTGCTCCCGGTATCGACCGTGACCGTGAGGGTGATAAAACTGAGGGAGGCCGTGTAGCTGCCTCCGTTGGTAGTGACGCTGACAGAGGCGCTATTCGAGGCTACGCCAGAATAGACGCCGGTGACAGTATAGGTGCCGGCCTTCTTGATGGTGATGGTCGCCTTGCCGGTGCCGGCTACGGTGCCGCTATAAGTGGTGCCGTTGCAGCTCGCGGTGACGACCGTGCCTGCCTTCGCGGAGACGGTCAGCGTAGCCGCGAAGTAGGCGAGCTCGATGGTGTAATTGCCACCCAGAGAGGCCGCATTTACGCTGCCGTCGGTGCTCTCGCCGTTCAGCGTCGCGCTCACGCTCCAGGTGCCGGTGCGGGGCAGATTCGTGGTGAAGCTGCCTGCGGTGTTGGCCGTGCCGGTGATCGTGCTGGTTCCGTCCGTGATGGTGATTGCACTGCCTGCGGCTACTTTTACGGTAAGCCTGGGAAGGGTGGCACCGAGTACAGTATCGAGCGCGTCCTGCACGTTGCTGGCCTCGATGCCGGACGTGGAATTGTCGTAGGACGTATCAGCAGCGGAGCCGCCTCCGCCTTTGCCGGCGCCTGCGTTAAAAGGGCCATAGGCCATGTGGATGTTCCTCCTCTCAATCTGTGTACTTTACGGTGTTGATGATGTGATACTGCGCCGAAATAGCGGCCGTGGGGACGCTGGCGGCGCGAAGCCGGAACTTTCCGGCGTAGCTCTGGGTGTTGGTGAAGTTTGCCGCCCGTGCGATTTCAGAGCTCCCCGGCGCGACATCGACGGCCACAATGTCCGTCTCAAGGAGCCCGGACACTGTGATGTCGATGAATTTGGGATGCTGGGGTACGGAAGAATCCGTACCCCAGCCGGTCGTCGGGATGGTGAAGGCTACCTTGCTGTTGATGTCCTGCTTTTCGTGCAGGATGCCGTCGATTTCATCGACGCTCTGCGCGGTCGCCTCTGCAAGATCGCCTACGGTAGTCCTAATGCCCTTGATATGTTCGCAGAGAGCGGCAAGGCCCCCGCCCAAAAGAGCTTTGACACTTGCCATAAGGGTTTACCTCCTTCGGCTGTTGGATTAGCCCTCGTCGTCTGCCAGCAGCGCCGCGATCTCCTCTGCGGTGTAGTCGCTGATGTCGCTCCCATGGAGCACGGTCTCGGGCAGAGTATAGACGGTCTTCTCCTCGCCGTTGACCTTGATGTTGCCGTTGGTGACAGAAGCCTCAACCTTGGTGGCACCCTCGGCGATGCCGCCCAGCTTCTCGCCTTCGGCGTCGGTCATCAGGCGCTTGCCAGCCTCGGCAGACACGAAGTCGGAAGCCTTCTTGCCGCTGTCGGTCAGGTTGCCGTTAGCGTCCAGGCCTGCGAAGTTGCCCTCGGTAGCATCGGCAACCTTGTCGGCCTTGCCGCTGATGTCAACGACCTCGGCCTTGGGGACAAACAGACCGTCTTCCTTGACCTGCAGGGCGTTGTCGGTGGCCTTGGAGACGTTCACGGCGACGGTGATTTCCTTGCCGTCAACAGTCACCTTCGCGGTGCTGGTGTTGACACCGGTGTAGGTGTCCAGCAGATAGGTCAGGTCAACGAAGGAGTACTGAACGGTGTTGTTGTCGCCCTTGACAGCCAGCACCATAACGGGCTTGCCATCCAGGTTGGGGTTGGTGGAGCCGGGGTAGGCGGTCTCGCTCCAAGCGAAGGTCTGAACGAAGACGCTCTTGGTCTGGTCGAGGAAATACTCAGTCGGGAAGTCGAAAGAGAACGCGGCGGTGCCGGTCTGATCGGTGCTGGTATAGAGGGAGACGGTGTTGCCGTCAACCTTGCCGGACTTAAAGGCGGCGGTCGCTGCCTGCTGAACAGGGGTAAACGCGCTCTTTTTGACGAAGTCCTTCTTGATCTGGGCTGCGAGGTTCTGAATGGTTACTTTCGTGGTGATGTTCTTAGACATTTTTATGTCCTCCTAAAAAATAATTTTTGTGTGTTGCCTGGGTGGCTCAGTTAAGTTCCATCCCCGTTGAAGATGTTTTCGACCGCCTGATTGACGTCGCTCTCGTCTACGAGGTCGTCGCTCGTCATAACGGTCTCTTTGGAAACGGTGAGCGCCTCATTCTTGTCGAAGGCAAGGCCGTCTCCGATGTGCACGGCGAGATTGCCTTCATCATCGAATTTGAGGCCCTGTCCGGCGCCTACGCTTCCGCCACTTCCACCTCCTTTGCTGAACAAAATAACGGTCGCCTGGATATTTGCTTCCGGGATGCGCTTGGAGAAAAATCTGACGTAGCCGTCATAGGTCTCGCATCCACTCACGACGCCCGCTTTATTCGCAATATCGAAGTAGCCGAGGTCACAGGCACCCATCGGAACGAGGTCGCCTTTCACTTCGCTTTCCACGACATCACACACATAGTCATAATCGGCATTTGGCTCTGCGGCTTCCTGCCATGCCTCCGGCGTGAGGGTTACGGTATAGGTGCCGTAATAACCGCCGCCGGGGCGCTTTGCGATCTCTCGCTTTACAATGTCCGTGACTTCTTCCTCGGTCACGAGCTCACCTTCGTCGGCAAGCTCCTGCACCTTCTTCGCCACGGCTTCGCTGATGGAGCCAGAATGTGCGTCTGGGTCTTCGCTGTGCTCCTTGATAAGCTGTTCTACGCGCTCGACCGTGGCAAGCGCCTCCGGGTCGATAGCAGCCGTGACGGTATCGACGTCGCCGACCGCCGTAATGATGTCAAACGTCGCCAACTTTCCGACGATGCTGCTCGAGGGGCGAATCCACTCCGGTTCGTTTTCGAGAACGAGGTAGGTATAGGGCACCTCGCCTTTGTCGGGGTCTTCTGCGTAAAGCAAAAGGCCCGTTGCATAAAAGCCGTTTTCGACGTCTGCGCTGTTGATTTGCACTGTGACCTGACACTCGCCGGCCACAGGGTTCGTGTAACCGCTGATTTTTGCATCCATGACGTAACCGGCAGGCTCGGTCATGGTTTTCGGGGTCTGTCCCTCCTCGATGTAGCCTTTGCCGACCGCAACGCGGGTGTAGTGCATCTTGCAGCGGCCGGCGAGCACCTTGGCAATAAGTTCGATTCCCGGAAAACTGCCATAGCTGCCGTCTTCAAATTTCGCCATAGGTCGTTCCTCCTTTTAGTCAATTCTCTTGGACTTGATGTGCGTGTGGTACATGGCCCCGCCTGCGGCGCTCTGACGCGCCGTAAGAGGCCTCTCCGTGTCCGGGGGTAATCCGGGTAGGGTAGGCTCCAGGAAGCCGCTGTGCGCCACGAAAACGGGCGCCGCAAAGGTTTTATCTTCGCCGACCAGAAGCGGTGTGAGCTCGGGCCGTAAAAAGCTGCCATATTTCACATCGACGGGGTAGTCATAGGCTCTGTCTTGCCCTACGGGAAGCAGCAAAAAAGCGGCGCCTACTGCGCCGCCGTGGGAAATATGAAGGTCGCTGCGATAGGTTCGGTAGGTTCGGAGATAAAGCCGCAGGCCGACGCCGGCGACGAGGATGCGCTTGATCGCGTAAGCAATCTGCTCAATGAGGTCAAGGCGCTCTTGGCTCAATAGGCTTTGGTCTACATAGAGGGCCTTCTTCGCAGGAAAAACGTCCTCAAGAAGAATGTCGGAAAAGTCAACACCAAGCAGCTCGCCGGCCGCTCGAATTACGGTATCGTCGTCGCCCCCGGAGAGCTGGGCTATCATTTTCACGCGGATAAGGATGCGATAGAGCCCGTCGGAGGCTGCTCCGCGTTCGACGCCGAAATTCGCGCCGTAGCGGTCGAGGACAGCACCTTCGGCGTTGTCGATGTTATCCCAAAGCCTCACGAGCTCCGCGTTCTCCCGTATGATTTCAAGCCCTGAGGCAAACAGAGAGAAGACCTTGCCGATATTGGTCTCGAGCGGCTGGTTATGCCTGAGATTTTGAAGGTCGCGCCGGGTGTATGCGCTCGTGAGCATTTCGAGCATCTTCTCAAGGTATCCGTAGCTCATTCGATGCTCACCGCCCCTTCTTCGGTGACAACCTTGCTGCGGCTATCAACCTTGATGTTCTCTTGCTGCAGGTCGTCCGGGCTCGTGCCGATATAGATGTCGAAGTCAAGGACGCCAGGCACGGTGTAGAGCCTTGCGGGGAGCTGCTGGTGGTAAAGTTTTTCGCCGATGCTCACGCCGCCGCTCTCGTCGTCGCCGATATAGTCGGTGATGGCGGCCTTGAGCCGGTCGGCGCCGTCCCTGGGGAAATTCGCATTTGTAACGAGGTTCGTGATCTTGACATAGACCTTTACCGGCGTCGGGCGGTTGAAGTGGATGTCTTTCGTGTTGCCGCTCGCGGTGATAACCTGGACGACCTTCTGGCCGAACGTCTGGATGCCGGCGCCCAAGCGCCGGTAAATCACGCGAGAAATATCTTCGTCGAGGCCGCCATAGACGACCGCCTCGATGCTGTGAGGCGGAAGCCCGTGCTCATCGGTGTCGTCGGTGTCGTTCTCGAAGACTTTGGCTTCCATGATGCCCTCAACCTCTTGCAACAGCGCCGCTCTGATGGAATCTGCGTTCACGCCGCCGGCGAAGTCCACGGAAGCATAGTAGCGGTCGCGGAACTCGTCGTCGGTCTCTCGCTCGCGGCCTCCGGTGAAGGCTGCTGCGTTCGTGACGCCGGTGATACCGGCGATGGCGCCCGGGTTGGTGATGGTCGTAACGGTTCCGGCCTCTACGTTGCCTTCGGGCCCTGTGTTCGTGCACCTGGCCGGGACTAAGGCTGTTCCGTCTGCCTTAATCTCTGTTTCAGCCACGGCAAAGAACTGGATGCCGGCTGCCGTCTCGGCGAGCCAACCTTCGGGGATGATCGTTCCGGGAGGGCCCGTAACAGTCAAATAGCCGGTGGCCTTCTGCGCCGAAAGGACGCGCAGGCCGATGGCGCGGCCAAGGTTCAATAGGGATGCGCCAACCGCAGTATCAACGAAGCGGCTGTTATAAACGTCCTCCAACACCGAAAACAGGATGTTGAGCATCCAAGCATAGATGCGAAGGAAAAGGCCGAGAGGGCTCCGCACTGTGAGGTTGGCTGTTGCGCCCCAAAGCTCTCGGGCCTTGTACTCCAGCGCGTCAAGCAGCTCGGTATACGTCGGCCTGCGGAAGCCGATGGAGGTTAAGCCCCATCCGTAATCATTCACTTGCTGTCACCTCCATTCTGACGGTAGAACCGTCGTAAAGTGTACCTGTGAACTCTGCGCCCAAGCTGCGTCCGGTGATTTCCGGCGTAAGCTCGTCAATCTCCTTCACATAGGGCTCTTGGAAGATAGAGGCCCGCAACACGTCGTCGGCTTCGTCCTGGGCTTCGCTGATTGGCCTTCCCATAACTCGCTGCCATTCTGTGCCGTGGCCCGTATTCAGTGGAAATTCGCCCTTCCAAGTGAGCAAATTGTTTCGGATATTCTGCGCGATGGCGTTGCCGTCTTCTACGACCTCCATGATGCCATCAGCGTCAAAACATAGGTCTCTGGTCTCGGGGTCGAGCTTTAATGCTGATATTTTAGCCATGTTGGCCTCCTTACTGCGGGCCGCCGGTGGTTCCGCCGCTGTCGCCAGGGTGGGTGTGCGTCGTCATTTCAACACCGCCGGCGGCGAGCTTGCCATCGACGGTAACATCACCTTTGATTTGGATGCCTCCGGCCGTAAGGGCAATATATACGCTTCCGGTGTCCGTTCCCAACACAAGGGCGCTTTCGGGGAGCCCCGTCACGGGCTTGCTCGCAGGAACGAAGGCGCCAATGAATATTGCATCCTCCTCCGCATGGTTCCGCTCCGTGTTCGGCTGGCACTCCTGCCCGGCTTCGGCTATGCGGTCAATGTCGTGGTCTGCGTAAAGCAGGATGCCAACGTCTCCGGCCGCGTACCACGGTCGGCAAACAAAGCCGCCGCCGCGAATGAGGGCCACGGGGACACCGAGCACCTGGGGCGGCGTTCTATAAACGCCTGCATCAAGCGCCTTTGATAACGGCTGCACATCAACGGTCATTTTTGTAGGGTCGAACTTTTCCACGCGGCAAAGAGAAGCCACATGGAGCCCTTGCTCCATCTGCTTCCGCTCTTGGAGCTCGACGGCAAATTGGTTTCTGTTCATGCCGGCTTCACCTCTATCTCGGTTATCCAGTCTCCGCTCGGGCTGCCGCTATGCTTTCCGCCCTTTATGAGATAATTCCCTTTAAGGCTGTTGCTGGTGATCTTCACGACGTCTGCGGGGCCGAGGTGGTAGTTGAGCAGGCAGCGCCGCCGGTATGTCGGCTCCTGCTCCTCGCCGTTATCAATGGTGGTCTGGTTCGTGGTCGTCTCTGTGTCTTCCGTCTCCTCCGTGGAGCGAAGGAGGCCGGTAGATTGCGAGAGGTGGAAGCCCATATTGAGCCCCTTCGTCGGGTCGCTGATTGTGATAATGCCGTTCCGTATCAGGAAGCGGCTCTTGCAGTCCAGCGTGACGATCTCGCTGATGGCGTCTTTGACCTTTCCTTTGCAGACCTTCCCTCGGGGATAGACCTTGTCTTCAACGAGCTCCATTTGCCCGACCTCAAGGCCGAACATCGTGAGAAGGTCATTCAGCACGGCGCTTGCCTTGATGCCGGCCACATAGGTTTTGTTGACCTCTTTTGAGAGCCATTCGTCCAGGGCTTCCACGGCCTCGATGGTGGTTATCCAGTCCGTTGCCTGCTTTTTCGAGCTGGCCCGTGATACCTTCCCGACGAAAATCGTTCCGACGTCGCCTTCATATCCAGCGTTCAGAATGACGACCATTCCTTTCTTGATGCTGGCCCGGGTGCTCTGCGAAAGGTTGTAGGCCGCGACGGTAGCCGTTCCGAGTTCTTCGCTGTCCTGGAACGGCACGTCGAATGTGAAGAAAAGGCTCGAAAGGTCGTAACGCTTCGGCCCGAGCTGGAGGCTCGCTGCGCGTTTCCAGAAATTCATGCCGTCACCCTTTCGTATAGATAGAGCTTTACTTGCTTCCCGAAGTTTTCCCAGGTGACTTCATGGATGTTGTCTCCGGTGAGGCAAATCGGAATGATAACCGGGATGGGGAAGCGTTCGTCTTCGACGCTGTTGAAAAGCGGACGCCCGTATCTGACAATATCGCCGTAAACAAGAAGCTCGCCGGTCGCAGTAATGGAGAGGTCGGCGGTGAAAAATCCGCCGACCTCGTTGTACTTGATGCAGAACGTATAGGTTTTGTCCTGGAGCTTTACCGAAAAATTGTACGGCACCTTCCTGGTGTCGATTTCGATGTAGTTGACCTCATTCCCGAGGTCAATCAATTTCAGACCTTCCATACCGTTCTCCTTTACGCTGCGGAGAAGGCGGCGGCGTTTCGAGCGTTCGGGCCGCTGCTGCTGGCAGGCTTGTTCTGGTAGCTCTTGACGTATGCGGAGTATGCGCTGCTGGAAATTGTTTCGCCGACCGTGCTTTTCAGCCCTTCGGCGCCGGTCGCCTTCGTCTGATTTGTGCTGCTGGCGCTGGTGCTTGCGCCTGCGTCCTGGGCGCTCATAAGCTGTTCGCCCATTTCGACGTAATCCGAGGAGGCCAGATTGACGACCTGGAGCTGCATAGTGAACTTCGCACCGTTCGCATTCTTCGCGTCGGTGGATGTACTCAGCGACGTAATGACGCAGTTAGAAATGCGGTTCCGGCCGGTGTAGGTCAAGATGTCTTTCTGGTTCCACATACGGCGCATGAGCGCCGCTTGCCCGTCGCCATTGATGGTGACGCCGGTGATGGTGAATTTGATGGGGTCATTGACGACATGATCGTTGATGTCGCTGCCTTGCTCAACGGGGTTCGACGTCACTTTGCTGGTGCGCTGGACGCTTTCGTTTATGACGACGCCCGTTGTGCGAGCATCAAGCCGAACCGTGCCGCAGCTCCCCGAAAGGGTGTATGCCATGTTGTCGTCCTCCTATCGTGCGAAGCCGCCTTGCATAGCGCGGTGGTGGTATTCCTGCTCCTTCTTCTCCTCCCAAAACTGTTCCATCAGTTCGCGCACCTTGTCGGCGATACTCTCGGCCGCGTCCGGCGCTGCTGTCTCTCCGGTCAGCGTAATGCTGATTTGGGGAGAAAATGTACTATGGTCTTGGAAAGAGGCGCTTTCGCTGCTGGTGGAATTGTTGATGATTTGGTCTGTCTTATCGGCCGGGATAATTGCGGTGCCCTGAGGCAGGAAGGCAAGCTCGCCGCCCTCCTCGTTCATGCGCGTCCAGCCGCCAGCGAAGCTCTGTGTACCGTCTGCGTTCCCGGGAATATTTACGCCGGTAACGCTGATGTTCGCATTGCTGACGCTCTGCGCTGCGGTGGCAATCCGCGTAAAGGCAGCGCAAATCTTGGCGGCGCCGTCTTCGGCGGCGGTTGTCATGCGCGTCCATGCGTCTTCTGCGTCAAGCGTCATTCTCGCGTAGGCGGTCTCAGCGTCGTCGGCCATCGCGGTGTAATTCTCGTTGCCGATTTCTCTGGCAGCGGTTGCGGCTTCCGTCATGGCGTCCTGTGCGTCCTGGGTGGCCGCAGAAACGCTCGCAGAGTATTCCGAGGTATCTATTGCCAAGGAAGTCTCCGTGCCTGCTGCGTCGTCGAGGCCGCTCACAGCGCCGGTCAAATCATCTACGGCGTCGCTGCTGTCTTTTGCTCCGCCGAAAATACCGGCAAAGAAATTCGCCACCTTGCTCACGCCGTTGGCGAAGAAGCCGATTAGATCGCTTACCCAGCCGACGACAGTGCCGAGCACGTCGGCGACGATTTCCAAGAGTGGGGAAAGTGCCTCGATGATAGGAAGCACCACGCCGGAAAGAACGGTCGAAAGAGCGCCGATAAGGGTCTGCGCCGTAGGCAGAATTGCGGAAATGAGATTTGAGCCGATGTCGATGATGGGCCCGAGGGCGTCGGCAAGTATGCCGATGATCTCGCAAAGGGGCGGCATCACGGCGCCGGCCAGCTCGCCGACAATGGAACCGACAGCGGAAAAGGCTTGCCCGAGGACGGGGAGAATTTGACCGGAGACCTGTTCTATAACCGGCATGAGCGGCTGAATGACATCCTGGTTTAGAACATTGAAAATCTCAATGAGCGGTGGGAGCGCGTAGCTTACGAGTTGACTGATAATATCAGCCAGCGGCGGCAAAATCGTTCCGGCGAGGTCTCCGAAGATTTGTAGCAACGGGCCCGCTGCGCTTGCGACGGTGCCGAGCACGGTCGTAAGCGCCGGGATAAGGTTTTGCCCGAGCTCTACCAAAACGGGGGCGACGCCGGCCAGCCCGTCCGCAAGGACATCAACGAATGACAGGAGCATCGGCTCCAGGGTGGGCCAGCTATCGACCACGGAATCTACGACGGTTTCAACCGCCGGCGCGAACTTGCTGCCTGCGGTAGACAAGAAATCATTGAAAATGCCCTTGAGAGACTTCGTAGAATTGACGAGGCCGTCCGTCTGCGTGATCGCGGCCTCTTGTATAGCCTCGCTCTGCATCAGGATAGCGTTTAGTCTCACCTGGGCGGCCGCTGCGTCGTCGAGGCTGTCAATATTCTCTCCGAGCCCCAGCGCCGCTGCGCTCTGCTTTAGTGCAGTTTCATCGAGCATTATGCCGTACTCTGTAAGTGCGGCCGTGTCGCCTCCAATGGCGCTTTGAATTACAGATAGTGCTTCGGCGTCCTCCATGTTGAAGGCATTACCGAAGTCGTATGCGAGGGATGTTGTGATTTCGGAAAGGTCTTGCGCCGCTTCCGAGGTTATCCCGAGGTTTTTATACATGGCCTGGTTCGAGACCATGAAACTCTTTACCTCGTCTTCGCTGCGGTGTACGGCGTCCGAGTAGTTTTCCACCCATTCGGCGGCGTCGGAGGTAAAGAGCGCGTCGAACTTCTTTGCGGTGTTTTCCCCGGCCGCAAAGGCATTGAGCGCAGCCTCTCCAAACTTCACAAGCAGCTCGGTCGCTTTTTTGATAGCCTCAAAACCGACGAACTTCTTGATAACAGAGCCGAGGGCTTCGGAGACCTTATTGCCGGCCTCCTCGCCGGCGTCACCCATGTCCTCTAAATCCTGCTCTGCGTCGTTTGCTTCGTCCCCGGTCTCTTGCTCGCCCTTCTTCGCCTTCCGAAGGGCTTCCACAAGGTTGTTACGAATGGTCTTAATCGGATGCCGGAAGGCGGTTCCGATTTTCTTGGCTCCGGTCTCGAACGCCTTTGCAAAGCCTTTGACTTTGTTTGTGGAAAAGTCGATTGCACCAGTAATTCCGGTGCCGAAGCTCTTGGCGATGCTTTTTCCTGCTTCAAGGCCGTCGGCCATTGTCTGCTTGAATGCGTCGCCGAGGTTTTCCGCCTCCTGGGCGGTTTCCCTGATTTGTGCCCGGAAGGCATCGGCATCATCGCCGGCGTCGTCCAGGCCGCTGCCGAACTGTCGCGTTGTCTTCTCTGCCGCGCTGGTTGCGTTACCAACATTTTGCGCGGCTGCTGCGGCGTCGTCTGCTGCATCGGAGAAGGCGGCAGCGCCGTTCCGGGCGGCTGTGCAGGCGGAAACTGTTCCGGCACCGAACTTCTGTGCACCCATTTCGACGGCCCCGAGCTTTTGCTCCAGCTCGTCAACCTTTTGGGTTAGCTGTTCTATCGAGCTATCGGCGTCGCTGGTCTCAAATCCCACGCCATATTGAAGCTCTCTTGCATCGTCCACCTGTGTCACCTCCTTGGAAAAAGAAGTAGCCCCCGGAAAATCCGGGAGCTACTGTCTGCTTTTTGCTTTCTCCCGCGCCTCCGGGAGCCATTTTTCCATATACAAGAGCTTGGCTTCGACCGCCTCGCGGTACTCAGCCAAGTCCATGCCTTTGAGCTCGGAATAGGTAATTCCGTTGCCAGAATAGACCATGCTCCAAAACTCTCTCTTTGCGACGGCTCGCCGGTGCGCTTCGGCTATGGATTGTTCAACTGCGAAGAAACTGCTCGATGGCGCCGATAAGCTGCTCCGGCGTCTTGAGGTCTTCCTTCTCGTCGAAGTATTCCATGCCCTGGGCCTTCACCTCGGGAGGGGAAATGACGCAGTTTTTGAACATACCGTCCATGTACTTCGCGCTCTTGCGCTTGCCGCTGCCGGTGTTCCCGCACTCGTCATTGAAGTCGTAATACCAGGACGGGGAAACGCTCTGGAGCTCGAACTCCTGCCCGTTGACGGTCACTTTCTTTGTCTTAGCCATATACTTTCGATAGCCCCTTTCAGATAGACTTTTAGGCCGCTGCGGCCAGTTTTTCCGGTTCATCCCCCGGGCCCTTAACGGTAGTTAAGGGAGGGGATGAAAATGTTGATGGTTTCGCTGCCGACCTCTTTGGCCCGGTTCAGATCGGGCGGCTTGAGGATGCGGCATTCATCTTCGGCGACATTGACCGCGCCAACGTCGTTGGCGTCACGAATCATCAGGGAAATGGGGGTTCTCTTGATTGCCAGCCTGCGGAGATAGGGCAAAGAGGAGGACGTCCCCATCAGAGTGATGGCGCAGTTTCCGCTTTCGTTGGCGTTTTCGCTATATGCTACATCGCCCTTTACGCCGACCTGGGTGGTAACGATGTCTTCGTTTCTGGTGACAGAAATGACGCTATCGGGGCCGAAGTTGGTGATTTCCTTGCCATTGATGATTACGCTGACCTTTTTGGGGTCGTAGCTGGCAATTTCAATTCCGTTCGCCATTGTCTATTAACCTCCTTCTCAGTTGTTGAGCGTCACGCTGAGGGTGCCGCGCACCTTGGCGCTGTGGACAGCGCCTTCGAGCTGGGCTTCCCATTCAATATCCGGCATGACGCGGTTGCGGGCCTGCTCGTCGGTGGCATCCTTCCGCTTGGGAACGGTGACGGTATAAACGCCGACGCCGTCCTCTGGGTCTTTTGCGATAATGTGGAGGTCTACGGCCCTGTTCAGCGCGGAGAACACGCCGCTTGCCACGATGGAAAATCCGGCATCCGTGTAGCCGATTTTCGGGTTCTGCAGGAAGATGGTATAAAGGTTCTCGCGCATCTGGTAGGTGATGTAGTCGGCGCCGAGCACGTTGTCGATGAAGTTGCCGTCACCACAAATGCCGTTCTTCATGTATTCGTGCTTATACTCAGCCGTCATAAAGTTGACGCGATTTTCCTCCAGCGTATCGCGCTCGCTGTCTCTCAGGTATGCGACGCTGATGCCGTCGGGGACTTTCCACTTCCAGGTTACGCTCTCCGGCCAGAACGGGCCGACAGAGCCCACCCAGGCGGCGTCCGCCCATTCGCTGGGGTCGTCGGTGTAGACCACGGCGCTGCGGCCGTAGTTGTTGACATACTCCTTGTTCGTGACCTGGCCGAAGTAGAACTTTCGGTGATCTTCAACGCCGGCGCCGAGGGCGGCCTCTGTGGGCTCGGTGCCTTCCGCCCATTTGCATAGGGCCGTAACGCAGTCTTCATCGGTGACGTCGGTGAGGACGAAATAGAAGTCGTCGTCTGCGTCTCTGATCTCCTCCAGGGCCTTGACGAGGTTTTCTTCCTTTGTCACGTCGCCCGTGCCGATGGTAATGACAACATCGCATCCGCCGAGCTCAAGGCTCTCGAAGCAGTCTTCGTCTTTGTAGAGGCCGATGTCTGCCGTGTAGCCGGAAATGGCGGTGCGCGTGGTGCTGGTGAACACGACGGTCTTTTCCGCCGCCGCCATCGCAGGCCGCAAGGTGCGCATCCTGCACCAGCTGACGCAACCCGCCGACCACCCGGTGAGCATCTACCACCCCGAAGGCGAGTACCTCAAGGGGCTGGTGCTCTACGTCGAGTAGCAGCGGCCACGCCCCGACCGCCGAAAGGCATGAATGCGATGAACGGAACGACCGACAACAGCAAATCGAAGCTCCTGCGGCGGGGCTTTGCGGCATTTGCCGCAGCATCGGCACTGCTGCTTGCGGATGGCTGTGCCGACATCCGGCAGGCCATCGACGATGCGCTGGGGGGCTGGACCAAGGAATACACACGAACCTACTCGCGCGAAATCGGCGCGATGATGGGTCCCCGTTACGATTCGCTCGCACTGGAGGGCCGCGGCATCCGCGCCGTGGTCGATGCCACGCGCGATTTGCTCGTGAACGTGCTGCCCTACAAGCCATTCCTCATCAAGCCGAACAACCACGAGCTGAGCGAGATCACGGGCGTCAGGCTGACAAATGATAAGGAAATTGCCGCTGCTGCCCACATGATGCAGGACAAGGGCGCGCGCAATGTGCTGGTCAGCATGGCGGGCGACGGTGCGCTGCTGCTGGATGAGCACGGCACGGTCTACCGCATCGGCTGCCCCAGGGGCAAGGTCGTCAACAGTGTCGGCGCGGGCGACAGCATGGTGGCCGGTTTTGTGGCCGGTTACCAGCAGAGCGGCGGCGATTATGAGGCCGCCCTCCGCCTGGGCACCGCCTGCGGCAGCGCCACTGCGTTCAGCCTGGGTCTGGCGACGAAGGCGGATATTGATGCACTGCTGGCAACGATGTGACGCGGCGCTGTAACGGAGGATGCCTGCATCGACCCCTGCAAAAGCGGCGGCTGCCCCGTAGGGGCCGGACATGTCCGGCCCTCAACCTTCCCGGCAGCACCCATTTACCGTAAGGCAGCGGGCCGGGCATGCCCGGCCCCTACAAAGATATTATTTAAAAAGAAGAAGGAGAACTGTCCTATGCGTATCACGGAACTGTTCACTGCGCAGTCCATCGCGCTGGATGTCGCTGCCCCGGATCAGGCCGCCATCCTTGACAAGCTCGTTGATCTGCAGGCGACCCACGGCAATATCACCGATAAGGACGCCTACAAAAAGGCCCTCTACGCCCGCGAGGCCGAGGCATCCACCTACGTGGACAACGGCATCACGGTGCCCCACGCCCGCACTGCCTGTGTGACCCGCCCCAGCCTGGCTGCCCTGCGCCTGAAGACCCCCGTGCAGTACAATGCTGACGATGACGGCAAGACGGATCTGCTGTTTATGATTGCCGCACCGGAAAACGGCAGTCTGCACATTGATATGCTGGCCCGCCTGATGCAGATGCTGATGAATGAAGACTTTGTGGCAAAGCTGCGCGCCGTCAAAACGCCCAAAGAATTTTTGGATACGATTGACGCCCAGGAGGAAGCCCAGTTCGGCAACGAGAGCTTTACTCAGGAAGAGCTGCCTGCCACCTACCGCGTGTTGGCCGTTACCGCCTGCCCCAACGGCATTGCCCACACCTACATGGCCGCCGAAGCACTGAACAAGGCCGCTCAGAAGCTTGGCATTCCCTGCAAGGTTGAAACCAATGGCTCTGATGGCCCCCAGAATGTGCTGACCGCCGATGAGATTGCCGCCTGCGATGGCATTATGGTGGCAGCTGACAAAAATGTGGAACCCGCCCGTTTTGACGGCAAGCCGGTGCTGTTCGCCCATGTGGATGATGGCATCCATAAGCCGGAGCAGCTGCTGCAGAGCGTTTTGGACGGCAAAGTTCCGGTGTTCCATTCCACCGTGCGCGAATCTGACAAGAACCTGCTGGAGCAGAACCGGGGCGGTGCCGCAAAGGACAGCCTTGGCCGCACCCTGTACAAGCACCTGATGTACGGCATCTCCCACATGATCCCCTTTGTTGTGGGCGGCGGCATCATGATTGCCATTGCTTACCTGCTGGATGATTACAGCATTGACCCCGCCAACTTTGGCATGAACACCCCGGCTGCCGCATTCTTTAAGACGGTCGGCTCCGCTGTGTTCAACTACATGTTGCCCATCCTGGCTTCTTACGTTGCCATTTCCATTGCCGGTGAACCCGCTTTGGCTGTCGGCTTTGCCGGCGGTGTGCTGGCTATGAACGGCACTAACTTTACCGGCCTGCTGAACTGCCAGGTGGATGGCGTTTCCGGTGGTTTCCTGGCTGCCTTGCTGGCTGGCTTTGTGGCCGGTTATGTAGTCCTTTTCCTGAAAAAGATCACCGAAAAGCTCCCAAAAAGCGTCAGCGGCCTGCGCCCCATGCTGATCTACCCGCTGGGCGGTGTGTTTGTGATGGGCGTGTTCATGTGCGGCATCAACCCGGTCATGGGCATCATCAACGACTTTATCACCAACTGGCTGAACTCCCTGGGCGGCACCTCTGCCATCCTGCTGGGCGCTGTCTCTGCTGTTATGATGAGCATTGATATGGGCGGCCCCTTCAACAAGGCGGCCTACGTCTTTGGCACGGCGGCGCTGGCCTCCGGCAACTACGGGGTTATGGCCGCGGTCATGGTCGGCGGCATGGTGCCCCCGATTGCGATTGCCCTGTCTACGACCTTTTGCCCCAAAAAGTGGAGCCCCGACGAGCGCCGCAACGGCATCGTGAACTACGTTATGGGCCTCTGCTTTGTCACCGAGGGCGCGATCCCGTATGCTGCCGCTGACCCGCTGCGCGTCCTGCCCAGCTGCATCATCGGCTCCGCGCTGGCCGGTTCGCTCTCCATGGTGTTCGGCTGCGCCCTGCGCGCACCCCACGGCGGTATCTTCGTATTTCCGGTGGTTGACCACGCACTGCTCTACGTAGTTGCCCTGATCGCCGGCAGCGTCGTCGGCGCTGTGATCCTGAGCCTGCTCAAGAAGGAATACGTCGAGGAATAAATAAGAAAACGGTACAAGGCCGCTCCCGTGCGATGGGGGTGGCCTTGCCGTCTGTTTGGAACCATGGTATAATGACAAAAAACACAAAAGGAGACGTTTCATGCAGGTCGTGTTTTCCCCGGGCGCTGAGATAAAATTTGAGGGCGCAAATAACTTTCGTGAGCTGGGCGGCTACCGCGCGGCGGATGGGCGGCAGGTAAAATACGGTCTGCTCTACCGCGGTGGCAACCTTGATCTGCTGAAAAGCGAGGCCGACCACGCACGGCTGGCGTCGCTGGGCCTGCGGGAAATATTGGACCTGCGCAGTGCAGGGGAGAGTGCTGCGCACCCCGATCCGGCGGTCCTGGGGGCGCACTACCAGCGCGTCTGCGGTATGCGCAACGCCGACGGCACCGAGATGGACTTTTCCGGTCAGGGCATCGAGCGCCTGCGGCAGGAAAAGGAAGCCTTTGAGCGCAGTGTGGGCCGCCCGGTGCACGATTTTGAGTGGTTCAGCGCTCTGTACCGGGAGATGCCGTTCCGCAATCCGGCCTACCACGCGCTGTTTGCCCTGTTGGAGGGCCGCCGCGTGCCGGTGCTGTTCCACTGCTCCTGCGGCAATGACCGCACAGGTATCGGGGCCATGCTGATCCTGCTGGCGCTGGGCGTCTCCCGCGCGGACGCGCTGGCCGATTACATGCTGACCAATGTCTACCGCCGCGAAATCATTGAGCGCTTCCTGGCGGATAAGCCCGCCGCCGAGCGCGATCTGCTGCTGCCCGTCGAGGGCGTCAGCGAGCCGATGGGCGCAGGAGCCATCGACGAAATTTTGCGGCGCTACCCGAGCTACGAGGCCTACTTTGCCGATGAATTCGGCCTTGATGCCGCAAGGCTGAAGGCGCTGCGGGATTTTTATCTGGAATAACTGGAATAAAAACAACCGCTCCCTTGCCGGAAAATGGCAGGGGAGCGGTTGTGATTTGCAGGGAAAATCAGCCCAGGCTGATGCCCATGGAGCGGGCAACGTTGAGCATATCGCAGTCATCG
>ENA-ORSY01001423-ORSY01001423.1-human-gut-metagenome-genome-assembly--contig:-NODE-1423-length-16945-cov-4.034458_pt1 | contig 16945 bp, 12 predicted proteins | sample MGYA00242193_ERZ509160 | MGnify/ENA primary metagenome ERZ509160 (study PRJEB26280, sample SAMEA2338670) | human gut metagenome | biome: human gut; feature: human-associated habitat; material: faeces...
AGTTGAGTGAAGCTGTGCGGCTGCTGCGAAACTAACAGAATAGACAAAAATTGACGGTTTATCAGATGGTAGGCCGTCTTTTTTTTGAAAATTTGTAGTGAAAATGCACAATGAATAACAGAAAATTTATGCTGATATGTAAAATCGCATATAAAGATATTGACAGAGGTGGGGGGGCGGAGTATATTGTAATTAAATTGGTCGGCCAACCATTTTAAGTACGAAAATGTAATCCAAGGAAAGGTGCTGCTGAAGGGGAAGAACCGGAGGCGGCAAAAAGGAGGATTTATTTTATGTTGAGTTTCTGGCGTGCAATTTTCTATTCGTCCTTACTCGACCCAATTTTTACGGCAGTAGCCTCTGCACTGGGTGTAACAAAGCAGGTGTGTAAGGAGTACTGCACCAGCGGTGTTATGGAGTATGGTCTTACCATGCTGCTGATTGTGCTGGCGGTCATTCTGGTCATCGTTCTTATCCGTGTATTTGGGCTACTGAACGGCGGCAACCTAAGCGGTAAGTACAACCCCGAGAGCCTGGAAAAGGTGAAGAGCAGTCCTCTTGCGGGCAAGAACATCGTTTTCCTGGGCTCTTCCGTCACCAAGGGCTTTGCGGCCTATGGCAAGTCTTTCGTTGACATGATCGCCGCCCGCACCGGCGCTACCTGTGTGAAGGAAGCAGTAAGTGGTACTACTCTGGTAGACGACAACGCCAAGAGCTATGTGGCTCGTCTGAAAGCAATTGACCCCAAGACCACCTGCGACCTGTTCGTTTGCCAGCTTTCCACTAACGATGCTACCAAGAAGAAGCCTTTGGGCAAGGTAGCGGTTGCCGGTGAAGCCTATGATACCAAGACCATCTGCGGCGCGATCGAGTACATCATCGACTACGCCAAGAAGACCTGGAATTGCCCCATTGCGTTCTATACTAACCCCGAGTATGCTTCTCCCGAGTATAAGGACATGGTGGAGGCGCTGTATGCCATCGCCAAGAAGTGGGATGTTGCGGTAATCGACCTGTGGAACGACCGTGAGCTGAACACCAAGGAAGCGAAGAAGCGTTCCTGCATGAACGACCAGATTCACCCCACCAAGAAGGGTTATGCCTTGTGGACCCCTGTTATGGAAGCGGCCCTTGGTAATGTGGTAGAGGGTAAGGCCGTACCCGCTCGTCCCAAGACCGAGCCGGCTGTGACCCGTGAGGAAGTGGCGAAGAAGAAGAGCGGCCGCACCACCAAGAAGGTTATCCTGCGCATCCTGGCCGCTATCCTGGCAATCATCATTGTAGTTGGCGCCAGCACGGTTCAGCAGCTGTTTGCTGTTACCGGCATGAAGAATGAAGGTAATAGTGATACCTATAATCCTGAAAATGTTACCATGAAGGCTGATAGCCCCATCAAGGGCAAGAAGCTGCTATGGTTGGGCTCCTCGGTATTCCAGGGCTTTGGCGCTCGTAATACCTCCCCGGCACTTTGGATCGATGCGATGGATGGTACGATCTCTACTATTGAAGTTAAGGGCGGTACCTTCCTTGCTTCCATCGACGGTTCTATCGGCGGCGGTGTTGCTGGTTCCATTTCGGCTGACTCGTCCTATATCAACCGTCTGCGCAACCATACTGCCGAGACTGATCCCGATCTGGATCTGGTAGTGGTTCAGCTCTCCACTAATGACTCCAAGGGTCAGTGCGAGACCGGCGTAGTAAGCGACAGCTTTGACCCTGCGACCTTTGATGAAGTAACCACCACCGGTGCGCTGGAAGCGATCATTGCGTACGCTAAGGAAACCTGGGGTGCTCGTGTTCTGGTTATCACCGGCACTTACTTTGAGGATGAAATGACCTATTCCGGCGGACAGAATGCTGAGATTTACAAGACCATGATCGAGCGATGCCATGAGCTGGACGAAAAGTGGGGCGATGACTTCACCGTTTTGGATCTGTGGCACAATGATGCGATGTATGAGAATGTTAAGACCGGCGATGCTCTGTGGAGATCCTACATGAGCGATGCCATCCATCCTACCAAGAAGGGCTACCTTGAGTGGTGGGGTCCGTACATTGAAGCACAGCTGTACGAGATGCTTGCTGACTGATTTAGTTAGACATTCTCATCTTGTGAACATATAGCAAAGACCGGAGCCTCTTAAGGGGCTCCGGCCTTTTGCTGTTCAGCGGCAGCAACCGGCCATGTGGATGAGTTTTTGCAGGCATTCGGCGTGCAGGGTTTCATCATCAGCCAGGCGTTCCAGCAGGGGACACAGAGCGGCATTGCAGCAGAAACGGGCCGCAGAGCGGTAGGCATCGGCGGCATCCAGTTCGGCGCGCATATCGCCCAGCAGCATACAGCAGGGATCGGTGGCGTAATTGACAAGGCCAGCGTGCCAGTATTGCTTCTGTGCCGGGCGGATAAACTGGGGGTCACCGCCCATCATGGTAATGCACCGGCCCAACAGCGAGATGTGGCGCATCTCCACCATATTGATCTTGCCGATGGCTTCGGCAATTTCCGGACGGCAGCTGCTCAGGATGGTGCTCTGGTAGCTGTACTGCATGGTGGTGGTTAGCTCGCTGGTACGGCCGGAGTAGAATTCAGTCAGCATGCGCAGATCGGCAGTGTTGTAGCACAGGCATTCCGGCATGGGGTAGCCCTGCGACGCCTGAAAGATCATTTCCTGCATAGAATCACCTCCTGATGGCATCTTATGCAAAATAGCGGAAAGGGGGAACATCCCGCCGGTGCTGAGAATATACTGCCCCAAAAGGGGGAGTGCCGCAGTGAGGATAAAGCACCATGCAAGCAGGCGAAAAATGCAGAATATAAAGTGGGGCAAAGTGCTAGTGCTTCTCAGTCTGGTGGGGGGGATTATCGCACTGGATATGGGCATAAGGCCAATGGTGCGGGAAGCGGCGGCCAGCCAGACGCAGATTGCGGTGAACCGGATGATCCAGCGGGCGGTACTGGAGGTGCTGGAAGAGGACGGGCTGCGGTATCAATCTTTTGTTAGCCTTCAGCAGAACCAAAGCGGGGAGACCACTGCACTAATCACTGATACTGTGCTGATCAACCGCCTGCAGGGGGAGCTGCTGGAGAAGATATTGCAGACGCTGCAGCAGTACCGTGAACTGAAGCTGGAACTGCCGCTGGGAAGCCTAACGGGGATTCAGTTCCTAGCGGGACGGGGGCCGCTGGTAGCGCTTCAGCTGCGGCCGGTGGGGCTGGTCAAGACCAAGATCATCAATCAGTTTGACGAGGCAGGCATCAACCAGACAAGGCATCGGATTCAATTGCAGGTAACGGTGGATATGCTCTCACTGCTGCCGGGGTATCGCATCAGCAGCCAGGCGCAATGCAATGTGATCTTGGCGGAGACGATTATAGTGGGACTGGTGCCGGATGCCTATACCGAGGTGTATGGCGGCACTGATGACCTGGTGGGCATGATACAGGACTACGGCGCGCTGGTGGGGTGAAATTCATCCCAAAGAAATACCGGGAATTTATTGTATTTGTGGGGCAATGTTGCTATAATATATAGGTTAAATTGGGGAGGTGTGCAGATGAGCGAGGACATTCGCCGCAAAATGCGGGAGCTGGAAAAGCAGGTTGAACATCATATGCATCTGTACTACGACTTGGATGCGCCGGAGCTGGAGGATTATGAGTATGATCGTTTGATCCACAGCCTGATGGACCTGGAGGTGCAATACCCGCAGTACGCTTCGCCCAATTCGCCGACCAAGCGGGTGGGCGGTAAGGCGCAGAACACCTTTCGGGAGGTCACGCACAAAGTGCAGATGGGCTCGCTGCAGGATGTATTTTCTACCGATGAGCTGCGTGCCTTTGACGCGCGGGTGCGGGAGGAAGTGCCGAACCCCACCTATGTGGTGGAGCAGAAGATCGACGGACTTTCGGTTTCGCTGGAATACCATGATGGAGAGTTGGCAGTGGGTTCTACCCGCGGTGATGGTTTTACCGGGGAGGATGTGACCGAAAACCTGCGCACCATTCGCAGCATCCCGCTGCAGTTGCCGGAGGCGCTGCCGCTGCTGGAGAAAAAGCTGCACGGCTTTGCCGCGCCCGACGCGGTGCTCACCGCGGTCGAGACGCGCTCCAGCTCCCCCGTGCGCATCGTGCGCGACAACACCTATCAAACCGCTCTGCGCGGGCTCTATCCCTGCGGCGAGGGCGCCGGCTATGCCGGCGGCATTCTCTCCGCCGCGGCGGACGGGATGCGCTGCGCGGAACAAATTATAAAGGAGATCACTCAGCATGGCTAAAAAGATCGGCGTCATCATCGACTTTCTCAACGACAAATACGAGCGTCAGCTCAACGCGGCGGCAGCCAAATACGGCTATGAGATCGAGTATTTCCCCTCGTCCGCTGAAGCGGTCGGCAGGGTGGACGACTGTGAGATCCTCTACGGGCACTGCTCGCAGAAGGTCATCCGCAGCGCGAAAAGCCTCAAGTGGTATTGCTGCTGCTGGGCGGGTGTGGACCACTTCTGCGACGAGAGCCTGTACCAGAATCCCGACTGTCGGCTCACCAACTCCTCCGGCGCCTACGGCACCACCATCTCCGAGCATCTCATCATGGTCTGCCTGATGCTGCTGCGCCGCCAGATGGAGTATACCGAGATCATCCGCGCGGGCGGCTGGGAAACGCTCCCCGGCGGTATCCGCTCGCTGCACGGCGCGCGCATCACTGTGCTCGGCACGGGCGACATCGGCACGGAGTTTGCCCGCCGCGCGCAGGCCTTCCATCCTGCGTGCATCACCGGCGTGCGCCGCACGGTCAGATCCTCCGACCCGGCGTTCACCTCCATCCATGCCATCGCGGAGTTGGACAGCGTCCTGCCCGAAACGGATCTTCTCGTGATGGCGCTGCCCTCCACGGCGGAGACCGTGGGCATCCTCTCGCGCGAGCGCATCGCGCTGCTGCCCGACAGCGCCTTCGTCGTGAACGTCGGCCGCGGCACCGCCATCGACCAGGAGGCGCTCTGCGACGCGCTCAACGCCGGGCGGCTCGCCGGCGCGGCGCTCGACGTGGTCGTGCCTGAGCCGCTGCCCGCCGACCATCCGCTGCGCCGCGCGAAAAATCTGCTGCTCACGCCGCACGTCGCGGGCAACATGACGCTCGGCTACACCTGCGACAAGAGCGTGCAGATGTTCTGCGACGATCTGGAAAACTATGCCGCGGGCCGTCCGCTTGCGCATCTGGTCGACCGGAAGAGAGGCTATTAAAAATGGGTTTCTCCCTCAAGACGGTCCTGCTGCGGCTGGTGCAGGGCTTCGTCATCGGCGCGGGCGGCATCCTGCCGGGCATTTCCGGCGGCGTGCTGTCGGTCATCTTCGGCATCTACCGGCCGGTGATGGAGGTGCTCGCCCACCCGCTCAACGGGCTGCGCCGCCATCTTTCCCTCCTGCTGCCGGTCGGCACCGGCGCGATCCTCGGCTTCCTGTGCGGCGGCGGGCTGATCCTTGTGCTGTTCGACCGCTCGGAAAAGCTCGCGACCTGCCTGTTCATCGGCCTGATCCTCGGCACGCTCCCGAGCCTGTGGGCCGAGGCGGGCGCGCAGGGGCGCGGACGCGGCGCGTACCTTTCCTGCGCGGCCAGCTTTCTTGCCCTCTCCGCCGTTTTGCTCTACGCGCAGTACGGCGCGTTCTACACGATGCGCCCGGGCTTCCTCGGCTTTCTCTTCTGCGGCCTGCTTTGGGGCCTGAGCCTGATCGTACCGGGCATGACGTCCTCCTCCATCCTGATGGCGGTCGGGTTGTTTACGCCGATGGCGGAGGGCTTTGCAAGGCTCGACATGGCGGTGATCCTGCCGTGGCTGCTCGGCATGGCGCTCATCGTGCTGACGCTCGCGCGCGTGGTGAACTGGTGCTTCCGGGCGCATTACCCGCTTTTCTACCACGCCGTGTTCGGCATCGTGCTGGCCTCGACGGTCGTTATCATCCCGCTGCATTACGACGGCGCGCGCGACGCGCTTTTGTGCCTGCTTGCCGCCGCGCTCGGCGCGCTCGCGGCCTACCTCAGCGCGAAGCTACAGCCGAAGGAGGATGCATAAGAACATAAAAAGTCGGCAGGAACCGTATGGCTCCTGCCGACTTCCTTGTTATCCTCTCTTCCTCCTTCGGTACAGCCGCGCGAAGCGGCGCAGCAGCTCGTCATAGAGAAAGAGCAGCACCGCGCCGAGCGCAAAGGTCGCCGCGATGAGCCACGGGGCGGTTGCCGCCAGCTCCGCCGTCACCGCGTCGAGCCGGAACACAAAGACGAGCAGCGCGTACATCGCGCCGACGGCGAGGACGTACAGCCCGAGCTTCGTGAGAAAGCGCAGCGCGCGGCTGCCGATCGCGTCGAGACTCGGCTGCAAGAGCGGGTAATAGCCCAGAAAGCAGAAGAGCAGCGCGGATTCCTTGTCCGGCCCAAGCAGCAATCCCAAAATGGCGGCGGCGAAAAAGCAGCACCATTGATAGCTCGCGCGGCACTCCTCGCGCACGGGCAGCAGGCAGACGGACGCAAGCAGGGGACAGGCGTAGAGCGCCAGCGGCAGCACGCCGCCGAGGAACAGGAACAGCACCGCCAGCGCACCGAGCACGCTCGCGAGCGCCAGCTCCCTCGTCTGTTGTCTCATGGGGACTCCTCCTTACGGAAAAGCGCCGCCTGCGGGCGGCGCTTTCGGTTTATTCGTGATCGGGCGTTTCCGCGCCGTCACCGGCGGGAGCGTCCTGTGCAGGGGTCTCCTCCGCGGGCGTTTCCGCGTCCTTGCCGTTCTCCGCGTCGGATGCGGCGGACTCGTCCGGTGCTTCGCCGCCCAGCGGCGGCATTTCGATCTTCTCGCTCGTCATGGAGATGTGACGCGCGGGCGCTTCGATGGTGCTCGGCACGGAGGGACGGAAGTCGCTGTCGCTCCTGCGCGTGGAAGCGTAGGCGTCCTCCACCGTCGCGGGGTCGCGGCCCTCGAGGATGGCGACCATCTCGCCGCCGGTGATCGTCTCCTTCTCCAAAAGATAGGCGACGACCTTGTGCATATCGTCGATATTCTCCTCGATGACCTTCACCGCGTCAGCGTAGCACTTCTCCAGAATTTCCTTGACAGCCTTATCCATCACGGCGGCGGTCTCCTGCGCACAGTCGAGACCGTAGCCGCCGTCGAGATACTGGCTGCGCACGGAGCCGAGCGCCATCATGCCGAACTCGTCGCTCATGCCGTACATGGCGACCATGTTGCGCGCGATGTTCGTGGCCTCCTGAATGTCCTGAGAGGCACCGTTGGTCATCGTGTGCATGATGACCTCCTCAGCGGCACGGCCACCCATGGAGACGGCGATCTTCGCCATCAGCTCGTCGCGGGTGCGCAGATTCGTCTTGTCCTCCTCGGGCATGAGGAGTGTATAGCCGAGGCTCCCCTCGGTATGGGGCACAATGGTGATTTTCTGCACGGGCTCGGCGTTCTTCTGCCTGTAGGCGACCATCGCGTGGCCGACCTCGTGGTAGGCGACGAGCTTCTTTTCAAACTCGGTGAGCACGCTGTTCTTCTTCTCGCTGCCCGCGATGACGAACTCGAACGCGGCGAGCATATCCTCCTGCGTGACGAGCTTGCGGCCCTTGCGCACGGCGCGCAGAGCCGCCTCATTCACGATGTTGGCAAGGTCCGCGCCAACGCAGCCGGCAGTCGCGAGTGCGACCTTCTTGAGATCGACGTCCTCACCGAGCTTGATGTTGCGGGTGTGGACCTCGAGCGTGGCAATGCGGCCCGCGAGGTTCGGGCGGTCGATGGTAATGCGGCGGTCGAAGCGGCCCGGGCGCAGCAGCGCCTGATCGAGCACCTCGGGACGGTTGGTGGCCGCGAGGACGATGATGCCCTTGCCGGGGTCGAAGCCGTCCATCTCGGCAAGCAGCTGGTTGAGCGTCTGCTCACGCTCGTCGTTGCCGCCGAAGCGCGTGTCGCGCGTCTTGCCGATGGCGTCGATCTCGTCGATGAAGATGATGCAGGGCGCTACCTTCGAGGCCTCGGCAAAGAGGTCGCGCACGCGGCTCGCGCCGACGCCCACGAACATCTCCACAAAGCCGGAGCCGGAGATGGAGAAGAACGGCACGTTCGCCTCACCCGCGACCGCCTTGGCGAGCAGCGTTTTGCCCGTGCCCGGAGGGCCGACGAGCAGCGCACCGCGCGGCAGCTTCGCGCCGATGTCGGTATACTTCTGGGGATTGTGCAGGAAGTCGATGATCTCGACGAGGGATTCCTTCGCCTCGTCCTGACCGGCGACGTCGGCAAAGGTGACGCCGGTGGATTTTTCCATGTAGACCTTTGCGTTGGACTTGCCGACGCTGCCGAGGCCGCCGAAGCCGCCGCCCCCGGTCTTTTTGCTGATGAAGCGCATCATCAGGATGAACGCGCCGACCATCAGCGCCGTGGGCAGGACGTAGTTGAGCATGATGATCTCAAGATACGAGGTCTCCGCCTTGTAGGGCTTGCCGAACTCCACGCCGTTTTCATCCAGGAACGACCGCAGCTCGGGGTCGTTGATCTGCGTGGTGAAGAGCTGGAAGTCCCCTGAGTAGGTCTTGCCGTCCGCGTCGGTGTAGGTGAAGCCGTCCACAGGCGTGATGTTGAGCGTGCGGTCCGCGATCTCGACCTCCTTGACCTTGCCGTCGCGGACAAGGTCGAGAAATTCGTCGTAGCGGATCTCGCAGGTGCTCTCCGCCAGCTTCCTCGTGTCCATCGCCGAGAGGAGATAGTTGAAGCCGATGGTCAGCACCAGCGCCCAAATGAGCAGCGACAGCACGCCCTTGCGGCGGTCGTTGTTCTTGTTGCTTTTGTTCTTGTCGTTCTGATCCATGTATCTGCGTTCCTTTCCGCCTGCGGCCCTGCGCGGGCACAGGCGACAGCTTGCCAAGTTAATTATATGGTATTTTAGCATACCCCTCCTCGTTTCACAAGCGCCGCGGTATGAATTTTCGGTGAATTTTTGTCCGCTTCCCTCTTTATCTTATCCGCGTGTTGTGTTATAATGTATTATGTATACGAATTTTGACCGGGAGGATCGGTTTATGTCGAAGGAATACGAAGAAAAGCGCGGGCCGCGCGGCGCGGACGAGCACACGGAAAAGCGCTTTCCGCGCGAGCGCAGAGCGGAGGAAAGGGTCCCCATGCGCGAGCGCGACGCCGAGGCGGACGGCCTCATCGAGGGACGCAACGCCGTGACGGAGGCGCTGCGCGCCGGCACGCCCATTGATAAGATCTTCATCGCCCGCGGCGAGACGGACAAAACGCTCGGGCACATCGCCTCCACCGCCCGCGCGGCGGGCGTGGTGGTGGTCGAGGCCGACCGCCGTAAGCTCGACTACATGAGCGCGACGAAGGCGCACCAGGGCGTCATCGCCCTCGCCGCCGTGCGCGAGTACGCGAGCGTGGAGGACATCCTCTCCGCCGCCCGTGAGCGTGGGGAGGCCCCTCTGCTCGTGGTGTGCGACGAGATCAGCGACCCGCACAACCTCGGCGCCATCATCCGCACGGCGGAGTGCGCGGGCGCGCACGGCGTCATCATCCCCAAGCGCCGCAGCGCGGGCTTGACGAGCATCGTCGGCAAGACGAGCGCGGGCGCGGTGAGCTATCTGCCCGTCGCGCGCGTGCCGAACATTCCGGCGCTTTTGAAGGAGCTGCAGCAGCAGGGCGTGTGGATCTTCGGCACCGCCGCCGAGGGGACCACGAGCCTGTACGAGGCCGACCTCAAGGGCCCTGCCGCCATCGTCATCGGCAGCGAGGGCGACGGCATGGGCCGGCTTGTGCGCGAGGGCTGCGACTTCCTCGTCAGCATCCCGATGAAGGGCCGCATCTCCTCGCTCAACGCTTCCGCCGCCGCCGCCATTCTGCTCTACGAGGCCGTGCGTCAGCGCCTTGGCTGACGCGCGCCGCCATTCACGAGGTCTTCCATGGATCACAAAAAGGATCAAGAATTTGAACAAACGCTCGCCGAGTCCGAGTTTTTGCTGCGCGGCGCGGCCCGCAGCGCGTCGGACGACGCGGACCTGACGCTCGAGAGCATTCTGGCGGAGTTCGGCTCCCGGGAGGACGGCGCCGAAGCCGCCGCAGAGCTGGAGGACGTCGGGGTGCCCGAGCCGCGGCCCGCCGTGCGGATCGGAAAAACCGCCCCGCCCGCCGCAGAGCCGCCGGAGCCGCAGCCGTCCGCGCCGCCGGAGGAGGCATCGTCCGCCACGCCCGCGCAGGACACCGTGAGTCTGCAGGAGGTGCTTGAGAGCACCGTGCAGTCCGTGCTCGACGAGGAGGCGGAGGAGCCGATCGAGCTTCTGCCGCCGAAGCGCCGCGGGCTTTTCTCGCGCAGAAGGCTGCGCGACACCGAACGGCTTTATTCCGACGAGCCCGGGGAGGAGCCGCCGCAGGAGGAGCCCGACGAGCCGGAGGACTTCTTTACCGAGGATTTCGGCGAGCGGGACGACACCCCCGAGCCGGACGCGGGCGAGCTGGCTGCCGGCTACCGCGACGACGCGCGCATGGGCCTGCGCAGCGCGCAGGCCGCGCTGCTCGTCACCGCGCTCTCGTGGCTCGCGCTGCTGCTCGACCATTTCGGCGTCATGCCCGCGCTGTTCGCCGAGGAAAGGCTACTCAGCTGCCTGCCGTTCTTCATTGCCGAGCTTCTTGTCTGCGTCCTCGGACGCGACGTGTTCGTTTACGCCTTCGAGCAGCTCCGCGCGAGGACAGTCACCTATGAGCTGCTCTCCTCGCTCGCCTGCGCCGTCACGCTGGCGGACACGGCGCTCGACTTTTTCCTGCCCGCGCGCGCCGCGCTCGCGGTCCCGTTCCACGCCGTCGCCATGCTCGGCATGAGCTGCGCCCTGCTTGGGCGCGCGCTGCTCTTCGGCGCGATGTACGATACCTTCCGCGTCGCCGCGGTCGGCGAGCCGGACTATCTCGTCACCGTCACCGCGGGCGGAGCCGCCAAGCGCCGCGGCAGCGCACAGGGCTTTTCGCGCTGCGCGCAGCGTGAGGACGCCGCCTCGCACTGGCAGGGCGTGCTGCTGCCCGTGCTGCTTGCCGCCTCGCTCGTATTTGCCGTGCTCTCCACGCTGCGGCGCGGGGAGCGGCTGCTGTTCCTCTGGAACTGGGGCGTGCTGCTCACGGCGATCAATATGCTTGCCTTTCCGCTGTGCTATTCTCTGCCGCTGCGTCGGCTGACGAAGCGCTTCGTCAAGTCCGGCAGCGCGCTGGCGGGCTATGTCGGCGCGGACCGCCTGCGCCGCAGCAACTGCGTCATCCTCACCGACACCGACCTGTTCCCGCCGGGAACGGTCAGCCTGAACGGGCTGAAGATCTACGGCGAGGAGAGCGGCAAGGTCATCTCCTACGCCGCCACGATGGCCCATGCCTCGCAAAGCGCCCTGAGCCGCCTGTTCGACACGCTTTTGGAGGGCGAGGGCGGAAGACTCGAGCCGCTCGACGATCTGAGCTTTTATGAGGAGGGCGGCGTCTCCGGCCTTATCCACGGCGAAACGGTGCTCTTCGGCACCGCCGCCTTCTGCCGCAAGATGCACGTCACGATGCCCGGCGGCCTGAGCCTCAAGACCGGCGCGTTCCTCGCCGTGGACGGCACGCTCATCGCCGTTTTCGCCGTCAAGTACACGGCGGCAGAGAATGTGGACTGGGCGCTCCACGCGCTCAAGCGCAGCCGCATCACGCCGGTGCTCGCCGTGCGCGACGGCAGCATCACGCCCGCGCTTTTGAAGCGCAAGTTTGGCACCGACGCCCGTGCGGTCTATCCCACTATCTCCACGCGCCTCGCGCTCTCGGAGAAGGACGGCGAGCATCCCTATGCGCTGCTCTACCGCGAGGGGCTGATGCCCTACGCCGAGATCGCCGTCGGCAGCAAGCGTCTGGTCCACGCCGTGCGCGTGGCCACCGTGCTCTCGCTCGGGAGCAGCGCCGTGTCCGCGCTGCTGGCGTTTTACCTCACCTTTGTCGGCGCGTACAGCGCGCTCACACCGGTCTCGATGCTGCTCTATCTGCTCCTCTGGGCGCTCGCGGCGCTCATCGAAGGCTTCTGGGCGGACCGTTATTGAGCATTTTTAGCAAAAATGGCTATCAAACTTCTAAAATTACAATAGTTGTATTGACGGAAAGAATATTATATAATTGAGCTGTTGAAGTGACTTCCCGCAAGGGAATTCCGATTTGGAAGGAGACATGAACCCCTATGAGTGCAAAAGACATTCGCAATATCGTGCTGCTCGGCCATGGCGGAAGCGGCAAGACCACCCTCGCTGAGAGTATGCTGTTCATGACCGGCGGCACCGACCGCTTCGGCAAGGTCACCGACGGCAACACCACCTGCGACTACGACGCGGAAGAGATCAAGAGAAACATCTCCATCTCCCTCGCCGTCGCCCCCGTGAAGTACAAGAACGTGAAGATCAACGTGCTCGACACTCCGGGCAACTTTGACTTCGCCGGTGAAGTTCTCTCCGGCATCCGCGCGGCCGAGTGCGCCGTGCTGGTCTGCGGCGCGAAGGACGGCCTGAGCGTCGGCGCGGAGCGCGCCTGGAAGATGCTCGGCAATAAGCCCCGCATGATCTTCATCAACCGCACCGACGAGGAGAACAGCGACTACAACGCCTGTTTCGACGCCCTCAAGGGCAAGTTCGGCACCGCTGTCGCGCCCATCGTCGCCCCCATCATCGACGGCAGCAAGAAGGTCACCGGCATCGTCGACCTGCTGCACAACAAGGCCTATGAGGTCAAGGGCGGCAAGGCTGCCGAGTGCGCCATTCCCGCCGACATCGCCGACGAGGTCGAGGCCCTGCGTGCCGAGCTGATGGAAGCCGCCGCCGGCGCCGATGAGGAGCTGATGGAAAAGTTCTTCGAGACCATGGAGCTCTCCGCCGAGGAGATCGCCAAGGGCCTCAAGCTCGGCGTGCGCGACGGCAGCGTCGCTCCCGTGCTCTGCGGCAGCGCCATCTCCGGTCTCGGCGTCGATATGCTGATGCAGACCGTGCTTGATCTCGTTCCCGTCGCCACCGATATGCCCGCCGAGGCCGCGCAGGACGACGACGGCAACGCCGTCGAGGTCGCCCACGATGAAAACGGCGCCACCGCCGCCATCGTCTTCAAGACCGTTTCTGACCAGTACGGCAAGTTCTCTCTGGTCAAGGTCGTCCGCGGCAAGATCACCGGCGATATGTCCCTCTACGACACCACCACCGGCAACACCGAAAAGCTCGGCCGTCTCTACACCCTCAAGGGCAAGAAGAACGAGGAGGTCAAGGAGATCTGCTGCGGCGACATCGGCGCCATCGCCAAGATGGACCGCGTCAAGACCGGCGACACCCTCTGCGACCCGAAGAGCATCGTCAAGCTGGCGGGTATGCCCTACGCCGAGCCCTGCTACTCCCGCGCCATCGCGCCCAAGACCCGCGGCCAGGAGGAAAAGCTCGGCACCGGCCTCAACCGTCTGAACGAGGAAGACCCGACCTTTACCGTCGTCAACAACGCCGAGACCCATCAGATGGTCGTCTCCGGCGCGGGCGACATTCAGATCGACGTGCTCGTGAGCAAGCTCAAGACCCGCTTCGGCGTGGACGCCGAGCTCGACACCCCGCGCGTGCCCTACCGTGAAAAGATCCGCAAGACCGTGCAGAAGCAGGGCCGTCATAAGAAGCAGACCGGCGGCAGCGGCCAGTTCGGTGATGTCTGGGTCCGCTTCGAGCCCAACGAGGAGAGCGAAGAGATGGTCTTCGCCGAGGAAGTGTTCGGCGGCAGCGTGCCCAAGAACTTCTTCCCCGCCGTGGAAAAGGGCCTGCGCGAAGCCGTGCTCCACGGCCCGCTCGCCGGCTATCCGGTCGTCAACCTCAAGTGCGTGCTCTACGATGGCTCCTATCACCCGGTCGACTCCTCCGAAATCGCGTTCAAGACCGCCGCGAACCTTGCCTACAAGGCCGCGATGCCCGAGGCGTCCCCCGTTCTGCTCGAGCCCGTCTGCGAGCTGAAGGTCACCGTGCCCGATCAGTACATGGGCGATATCCTCGGCGACCTCAATAAGCGCCGCGGCCGTGTCATGGGCATGACCCCGACCGGCGACGGTGAGCAGATCATCGAGGCCGAGTGCCCCGAGGCCGAGCTCATGAGCTACGCCATCGACCTGCGCTCCATGACCCAGTCCCGCGGCTCCTTCACCATGCACTTCGTGCGCTACGAGCAGTGCTCTGCCGACGCGCAGGAGAAGGCCGTCGCCGCGGCCAAGGCCATGCAGGAAGCGGAATAATTCACCCGAAATAAAAAAAGCCGTCCGATTCCAGACGGCTTTCTTTTTTCAGTAGATCTTATCCAGATACTCCACCACGTCGGCCACCGCGCCGTCGCTGCAATGCGAGACGATGTGCGCGCCGAACTCGTGTACGGCGGGAATGGCGTTCGCGGGCGCGAAGGGCACGGCGGAGACCTCCAGCATCGGAATATCGTTTTTGTGGTCGCCGATGCAGTAAATGTCCTTGCGCGCCACGCCGAGGAGCGACGCGAGCCGCAGGATCATGCCGCCCTTGGTCGCGCCGGCGGCGGTCAGCTCGAGCAGATGCTCGTTGGAGTAGATGAGCTCGTACTCGCGCCCCCAGGGGCGCGAGAGGATGAAGGTCCGCACGGCATCGAGCACCGGAAAGTCCTCTTCAAAAAGGATCTTGATGATGGGCAGATCAATGTCGGCGAAGCGCTCCACCACCTGCACGGGCGAGCGGGTCAGATGCTCGTGGTTGCGGATGTAGCGGTTGGGATTCATCGCGTGGATGCGGCAGTCGTCATGGTAGACCTCGAAGGCGAGCGTCGGGAACCGCGCGAGCACCTCTGCCATGTGCTCGTAGATCGCCTCGCCGAGAAACGCGGTGTAGAGGTATTCATTGGCGCGGAAGTCGTAGATCGCCGCGCCGTTGGCGATGACGCACGGCGCGCTCATCGGCACGTCCTTGGCGTAGTCCATGAACGCGGGCAGCGCGCGGCCGGTGGAGATGGCGAACAGGCCGCCGTTTTGGATGAAGTAGTCCAGCGCCTTGCGGTTGCGCGGACACATGGGCGGGATGTCGGTGCCGTTGTCGAGCGCGGACTGGGTGTAGACGAGCGTGTTGTCAAAGTCGCTGGCGAGCAGCACGTGGTCGAATTTCTGCATGGGGAGGCCCTTTCCTGTCGGTTTCTTTTTCGCTCCCCAGTATACCACAGCTGCGGGAAAAAGCAACGCCTTTCGCGCAGCACACGATTTGCCTGCCCATGGAGGAAAAGCGGCTTGCATCGCTGCAAGCCGCTTTTCTTATGGTTCATAGTTCAACAGGACGACGCTGCCATCGTCCCGTATGGAAAGCTCCAGAACGCTCTGCGCGCGGCGGAAGACGGGGCCGTGTCCCCAGCCGCTATAATCCTTCGCGGTCCGGACGGGGTACTGGAGGCGGCTCTCCTGATGCGTGTAGTTGCTCCGCGAGGCGAGGAAGGTCGTCTCACCGTCTGTCTCCTCGGTGCTATAGGCGACATAGCCGCGCCGATTTTTCCCGCGCGAGGGCAGGGAGAATTCGGCGGAAATATCCTCCAGGTGATAGGTCCATCCTAACCAGTTGGTCACCGTGTAGCGCTCGACGGTAAGGGAGGCACAGGGCGCGGCGTAGGCATTCCCCTCCGCGTCATCGTAGAGCACGCGGCCTGTCGGCACACCGTCGTCGGGACGCCAACTGTCGTCCTCATAGTAGGCGGGCCAGAGGCGGACGAGCTCCGTTCCGCGGAATTTCACCTCTTCCGTCCAGCGGAAGTGGTGGAGGACGCGCCAGCGCTCCGCTTCGCCGGGCAGCCGCACGGCGACGTCGGTGAAGTGCAGCTCCCTGACATCGTAGACGGTCGAGATGTGTGTCGAGCTGCCGAAGTCCTCGCGCACCTCGCGGCCGCCGTTCATCGGCTTATCCGCCTCGTGCACTACGACGAGCGTCGCGCCGCGGCAGGCAAGCAGATCGTCCTCGCTGAGGTCGTTCAGCGCGTCCTCGGGATAGCCAAGGGCAAGCAGCTGCGCGCGAATTTCAACAGCCTCGGCGCTGAGGCTGTCGCTCTTTGGCTGCCAGTCCATGCGATAGCTGCCGAAGAAGAGATAGCCGCAGGCGATGCCGATGGCGAGCAGCGCCGCGATGGCCCTGACCAGCATCTCGTCCGAGAGATGCACCGGCGCGGGCGTGAGCGCGTAGCCGCTCTCCTCCATCTCGCGGGAGAGACGGAAGAGGCTGCGCAGAATGAGAATATAGCAGCCGAGCATCGCAAGGCCGAGCAGCAGACCGCTGTACTGGACATAGGCCAGCGTGAGGACCGCTGCATACCAGATGAGCAGCGCCGCGGCGGAGCCGGCGCGGACCTCCGTCCCCGCCTTTTGCCGCACGGCGCGCAGCGCGCGCCAGAAGCAGAAAAAGAGCAGAAGCTGTGCCGCGACCGTGCCATAGGTCAGCGCCGTCCCCACGGAGGAGGCGTATACGGCGTTGGAATAGATTGTCGCGTTGAGAACGATGCAGGGCAGGAACAGCGCCGCGCGCAGCACGGCGAGCAGCCAGCAGGCGCGAAACCAACCGTTCTCCCGCCGCAGCGGACGGAAGCCAAGCAGCTGCAGGATCACGCCGATGGTCGGCAGCAGATAGTTCAGGCAGAAAAAGTTGAGCGTGATGGAGCACAGAGCGCTGCCGCCGAGAATATTTCCGATCGCGCGGCGCCACGGCGTGACGTCCCGTGCGACGTCGTCGGGCGGAAGCTCCGGCGCGGCGGACTCGAGCAGAGCGTCAAATTCGCGGTCGTTCATGCGTCGTCACCTCCCAGCGCCTTGCGCAATGCCTTTTTGATGCGGTAGAGCCGCCCCTCCACAGCGCGCTCCGTCGTTCCCAGCTCCGCGGCGATCTGCGCGGTGGACTGGCGGTAGTAATACTTGCGG
>ENA-ORSY01001428-ORSY01001428.1-human-gut-metagenome-genome-assembly--contig:-NODE-1428-length-16871-cov-4.128865_pt1 | contig 16871 bp, 10 predicted proteins | sample MGYA00242193_ERZ509160 | MGnify/ENA primary metagenome ERZ509160 (study PRJEB26280, sample SAMEA2338670) | human gut metagenome | biome: human gut; feature: human-associated habitat; material: faeces...
CTTCTTTACAGATGCGCCAGTGTTGTTAGCCGCATCAAGAATTTCATTTGCAAGTCTTTCTTCCATTGTCTTCTCGCCTCTGTTACGAGAGTACAGTGTAAGCCAGCGAAGTGCAAGAGCCTGTCTTCTGTCTGCTCTTACCTCGATCGGTACCTGATAAGTAGCTCCACCGATACGTCTTGCCTTTACTTCAAGTACAGGCATGATGTTGTTCATTGCTTCTTCAAATACTTCGATAGCTGGTTTTTCAGCTTTCTCTGCGACTTTGTCAAATGCTCCGTATACAATTTTCTGAGCTACACCTTTCTTACCGTCAAGCATGATGTTGTTGATAAGCTTTGTAACTACCTTGTTGTTGTATAACGGATCCGCTAATACGTCTCTTTTCTGAGTATGTCCTTTACGTGCCACGGTTCTTCCCTCCTTATACATATTGGCAAAGCTTTGCTTTGCGTGAATAATTCATCGGTACTCACATGTGTCTTTCTATGTGTATCGTTGGCGGGACAATCTCCGATGCCTGCCACGTGGCAGGCGATATCTGAATTAAACCCGCAACCAACTATTCTCATAGTTCTGTTTGTGATACGATTTAGTTTCGTTTTACACTAAAATCAAGTGCTTATTTCTTTGCGTCTTTTGGTCTCTTTGCTCCGTATTTAGAACGAGCCTGACGTCTCTTTGCAACACCTGCTGTATCAAGTGTTCCACGAACGATATGGTATCTTGTACCCGGAAGGTCCTTTACTCTTCCTCCACGGATAAGAACAACGCTATGTTCCTGAAGGTTGTGACCTTCTCCTGGGATGTAGCTTGTTACTTCGATTCCGTTTGAAAGACGTACTCTGGCGATCTTTCTAAGAGCTGAGTTCGGTTTCTTCGGTGTAGCTGTCTTAACTGCTGTACACACACCTCTCTTCTGTGGTGCAGATGTGTCTGTAGCTCTTTTCTTCAAAGAATTGTATCCTTTCTGGAGAGCCGGTGCAGTAGATTTCTTTACAGCTGTCTGACGACCTTTTCTTACTAACTGGTTAAATGTTGGCATCTCTTTCACCTCCTATGAAGTAATAATTGGTTACGATTTTAAACAAGTTCTGTTTAAAATGCGCAGAAAAACAGTGCATCGTTTTTCGCACGCTTGTTTATTGTAGTATATCGCAAAAAAAAAGTCAAGGTATTCTGAAAAATATTTTCCAAATCATACCTTGACTTTTTCTTCATTTTTATTCTGTACTTACGGATCCTTCGATTATTTCTCCGTCTTTTACTTTTTTGATCAATCCAATGATCTCAGCCACTGAATTTTCATCCGGATACGTTACATAAAGCTCTTCATCTCCTGAAGAATAGCAGATATCTGTTCCCCCGGTTCCATCCGCTGCCACGGAATAAATATTCCATTTTGCATTGGTTCTGAGCTGAGTCTTGATCAGCGACTGGATCTGGCTGGAAGTAAAGTTCGTATCCACACCATCGCTGACGCTTTCAATAATATCGCTTGCCCCACGGAGCATTGCCGGTGACATCATCTTTTTAATGATTGCAGTGATAACTGCCTGCTGATGGACTCCTCTTCCGTTGTCCCCGTCTGGCAGTGCCTGACGTTCACGGCAAAAAGCAAGTGCACTAATACCATCAAAATGATTCATTCCTTCATTTACATGAATCTCTGCACCCGACTCCCATCCTGTATCAAATTCGAGATCTGATTCAACATCCAGTCCGCCAAGTGCATCAACCACACTGGTCATAGATGTAAAATTAACTCTTCCGAAAAATTCGATATCTGTATCATAAAGTTCTTCCAGCGTCTGCATAGACACATCCACACCATAGATTCCTGCATGTGTCAGTTTGTCGTCCTGTCCTCCGGATACTCCCGGGATTGGTACATAATAATCTCTAGGGGTCGTAATCAGTAATACCTGATGGCTCGTCGGATTGACAACCGCTACGATATTGACATCGCTTCGTCCCTGTTCTATGATATCACCATTTGTATCAATACCACTCAAATAAACCGCAAATGGCTTTGTAACGCTTTCATCAGATGTATCGCTTTCAATTTCAACAACAATATTGTGCTTATAAATAACCTTTGTATCCTTTGTAAAGGTTGAATACTGTTCCTTGATAATATTACTGTAAGCTGAGTTGTAGATAATCGCATCTACTTCTCCGTCATATAATGCCTGTGCTTCTTCTCCCAGATTACTGTATTCCTGAAGAGTAATGTTCTGTCCCAGTTCCTTTTCAATCTGTTTGACTGCCGACTTCGTCTGGTCTCCACCAGTCGCATACTGAACACCAAATGTATATCCGGCTGCTGCTGATAAAGTATCTGCATTATCATCCGCCTTTACCGCAACTACCATGGAACTTGTTTTCTTATTGCTTCCGGTAATCTTCTGGAATGCATTATTTACTTTTCCTATATAGAAAGAACCCACTCCCAGAATGATGCAGATCAGTATACAGAATATCTTTCCGCCAATTCCTTTTCCTTTTGCCGCTATCTGTGTCAGCAAGGTAATTCCAAGCAGGATCAGCAGCACTCCGATCAGTACCAGGAAATAAGTAGAAGTAAGTACATTGAACAGCATCACATTCACTGCAAGTACTACAGACAGGATAAACTGGATAATTGCAAGTATAATTCCAATCGTTCTGCTTACCCGATTTTTCTTTCTTCCTCTGCGCCGTTTATTTTTACGATTCTTATTATTCTCCGGGTCAGACATCTTTCTTATATTCTGATAGTCTTCTTCCGGTCTTCTTTTCTTCTTATCATTCGAAGATGATTTCTTTTTCGGTCGTTCTCTGTAGTAATCTTCCTCATCATCATAATATCGGGCAGATCTTCGGTCTTCTTCATAAGCATACCGGTTCTTCCCCTTAGCCCGTCTGCTTACTTCTCTGCTGTTATTGATACTTCGCATATTTCTATTAGAAGTTCCATCAGACGATCTTCTCCTTGCTGATTTTCTCTGTTCCATATACACTCACTTTCATTTGTTACATAACTATTACACGATATGACGCTTTAATTACAATTACATCTCTATATAATATCGTTTTTACCTTATATTGTCAATGTTTTCGTGTCAATCCGTATTTTGTGATTCTGCACAATTTTTCTGGAAATTTTTTAATCCGCCAAGGCATATAGTGTTTTTTCACAGAAAGTTCCATCGGAATTTCTCATAAAACAAAAAGAAAACGAAGAACTCTTCTTAAGTCCTTCGCCTTCTTTATTATATTACTACTTTTTATTTATCTTCTACAAGATGGCATGCCACCTTATGTCCAGGAGCAATCTCTTTCATCTGCGGCATTTCCTTAAAGCAGCGTTCTGTCGCATGCTGACATCTCTCAGCGAAACGACAGCAGTTCTTCGGATTGATCGGGCTTGGGATCTCACCCTTGATCGGAATACGCTGGTTCGCTTTTGCTTTATTCGGATCTGCTTCCGGGATTGCAGAAAGCAGTGCCTGTGTATATGGATGCATCGGATGAGCATAAAGTTCATCTGTCTCAGCAGTCTCGACCATTGTTCCGAGGTACATAACAACTACACGGTCAGAAATATATTTTACGACACTAAGGTCATGCGCGATAAACAGGTAAGTCAGTCCTCTTTCTTCCTGCAGTTCTTTCAGCATATTGATAACCTGTGCCTGGATAGACACATCAAGAGCTGAAATCGGCTCATCACAGATGATGAATTCCGGATCAACAGAAAGAGCACGTGCGATACCGATACGCTGTCTCTGTCCACCTGAGAATTCGTGTGGGAAACGTGACATATGATCTTTATTAAGGCCAACTGTAGCAAGCAGCTGCTCTACTTTTGCATCTGCATCCTTTGTTGACATTCCATGCTGTTTCAGACCTTCTCCAACGATATCCTTAACAGTCATACGTGGATTCAGTGATGAATACGGGTTCTGGAAAATCATCTGTACCTTCTTACAGAATTCTTTCTGCTCTGCATGATTGTATTTGAAAATATCTTTTCCATCATAATATACATTTCCCGAAGTCGGATTGTATAACTTGATCATGGTACGTCCTGTTGTAGATTTACCACAGCCGGACTCACCTACCAGGCTGACTGTCTCACCTTTATAAATATCAAATGTAAGATCATCAACCGCTTTTAAGGTTTCTTTACGGCTGATTTCAAAATATTTACATAAGTTTTTCACCTGTACGAGAGGCTGTTTTTTTTCTGTATTTTCCATTTTACACCTCTCCTTTCTCAGTTACTTTTCTTCTCATGTCTGTATCCGGTGCATATTCATGCTGCAGCCAGCAACAGGTTTCATGTTCTTTTGAAAGCTCATAAGTCTGTGGCGGCATATCTTTACAGATTTCCATGCAGTATTCACATCTTGCCGCGAACGGACATCCTTTCGGAGGTGCAAACAGATCCGGAGGTGTTCCTTCGATTGGCTGCAATTTGTGGCCTCTTGCTGTATCCAGTTTGGCAATTGAATGCATAAGTCCTTTTGTGTAAGGATGTGCTGTATCATAGAAAATCTCATCTACAGATCCACGTTCTACGATCTTTCCTCCATACATAACCAGTACACGGTCGCAAAGCTTTGCGATAACACCAAGGTCATGTGTGATCAGGATAATAGATGTCCCAAGTGTTTTCTGAAGATTTTTCAGTACATCAAGAATCTGTGCTTCAATTGTAACATCCAAAGAAGTAGTCGGCTCATCGGCAATAACGATGCTCGGGCTTCCTACCAGAGCGATCGCAATCATAACACGCTGTTTCATACCACCTGAAAGTTCATGTGGATACTGTTTGTAACGGCGTTCTCCATCAGAGATACCTACCATTTTAAGGATTTCAAGTGCTTTTGCTTTTTTCTCAGCTGCACTCATACCTTTTCTTCCGACGAATACTTCTTCAATCTGTTTTCCGATACGCATTGTCGGGTTCAATGAGGTCATAGGATCCTGAAAAATATAACTGATCTCTTTTCCACGGAACTGACGAAGTTCTTTTTTGTTCATTTTCAGAACATCTTTTCCTTTATAAAGAATCTCTCCGCCTTCAAAGAATCCAGGCGGTTCCGGATTCAGTCTCATCAGGCACTGAGAGGTAACACTCTTTCCACATCCGGATTCTCCAACTATACCAAGAATTTCTCCCGGACGGACTTCAAAGCTGACATCACGAACAGCTTTTACAACTCCACCGTATGTACGGAAAGAGAATTGCAGATTTTTTACTTCCAATAAATTTTCCATCTTCTATACTCCTTCCTACTCGGTTCCTCTAAGTTTCGGGTCAAATGCATCACGAAGTCCATCACCAAGAAGATTCAGCGCAAGCATTGTTGTACAAATCAGGAATGCCGGTACAAATACCTGGTACGGATGAATTCTCAGCTGTGCGATTCCGTCTTTTGCAAGTACACCCCAGCTGCAGTTCGGTGGTTTGATACCCAGACCGATATAGCTCAGGAATGCCTCCTGGAAAATAGCTCCCGGAATAGCCATTGTCAGGTTTGTAATGATAAGTCCCATGATATTCGGTAAAATATGTTTTACAATGATTACGATATCCGGCACACCAAGGATCTTGGCTGCAGATACGAAATCAGATTCTCTCAGTTTTAATACTTCACCACGAACGAAACGACATCCACCGATCCATCCGACGCAACACATAGCAAGAATCAAACAGTGTACACCGTTACCAACAACTACCATAAGAAGAATGGTAACGATCAGACTTGGGATTCCGTATAATACGTCAACGACACGCTGGATAACCATATCGATCTTGCCACCGTAGAATCCTGAGATACCACCCATGATAGATCCAACGATTGCATTGATGATGCTGGCTGCAAAACCAATTGTCAGAGATACTCTCGCACCAGACCATGCACGAACCCAGAGATCACGTCCAAGAGAGTCTGTTCCAAACCAATGTGCTTTTGAAAAGCTCTGGTTCATCTCTGCCACACTCTGTGTTGCAATGTCATATTTGCTGAACATTGGAACAAAGATCGCCATAAGTACATAAAGTCCAATCAGGCACAATGAGAAGAATGCAATCTTATTCTTGCGGATTCGTCTCCATGCATCCTGCCAGTAACCAATATTCGGACGGGAAATAGACTCCATTGTCTTTGTATTTTTTCCTACAACTTTAAACTGTTCTTTTGTAATTTCTGCCATTTCTCGTCACCTACCTTTTTTTACCACTCAGACGGATTCTCGGATCTACAATACCGTATAAGATATCTACAATCAGGATTGACACGATCAGGAATGCTCCGTAGAAGATCGTCATACCAAGAACCAGTGTATAATCTGCCATGTTAATACTGTCTACATAATGTTTTCCCATTCCAGGGATTGCGAAAAGGGCTTCGATTACGAATGTTCCTGTTAATACAGATGCAACTGTCGGTCCCATAATGGTAATGATCGGTGTGATCGCATTACGGATCTGATGTTTAACTGTAATTCGGAAATCCGATAAACCTTTCGCACGTGCTGTCTTTGTATAATCTGAAGATACAACTTCCAGCATACTGGAACGCATCAGACGGGAAATGGATGCCAGTGTATAGAATCCAACCGCGATTGACGGTAAAATTGTGTGCTTAAAGCTTGTGTACTGCGCAACCGGAAGAATCTGCCATTTGATTCCAAAGAAATACTGAAGTACAGATCCCATGATGAAGTCAGGAATCGATGTACCAATGATCGCAATCAAAATACAGACGAAGTCCAGTTTCTTTCCTCGATTCAGTGCTGCTACAATTCCAAGGATCAGTCCGAAGAACAGTGCAAAGCACAGTGAACGGATTCCCAGGTCTGCTGAGTATGGGAATGAGTCAGCAATAATACGGTTAACTGTCTGACTCTCATACTTCATAGAATACCCCAGATCACCATGAAGCACATTCTTCATATAAGTTATATACTGCTCTGCAAGCGGTTTATCCAAACCATAGTAAGCTTCCAGATTCGCTTTGATCTCCGGTGTCATCTTGTCACTTGAGAACGGATCTCCCGGCATCAGACGAACCAGGACGAATACAACACTTGTAAGTACCAAAAGTGTTACGATGGCTAATGCAACTCGTTTAGCTATATATTTTGCCATTCTTTTGTCTCCCTTCATTTTTCTTTATTTGATAGCTTTGATTATTTCACATACTTCCTATTGGCTGATACATACCAAATCTACCCCTCGAAATAATCAAAACCCTCAAATAAGCAGCCGGTGCGGACCAGTAAGTCCGCGCCGACCGCAAGGTATGTTACCATCCAACTGTATTATTCGCTGATGTCTGCATATACCAGATCGAAGTCATATCCGACAAAGTATACATTGAAGTTAGAAATCTTCGGATTGATCAGATACTGGTCTCTACGTAACTGAAGCGGTACAAGAGCGGAATCTTCTCCAAGGAAGATCTGTTCTGCCTGGAACAGCATATCCTGTCTTGTCTTAGCATCTGTCTCTGTCTGAGAATCTTTAAGAAGCTTGTCGTATTCAGCGTTCGCATATCCAGAGTGGTTATACTGACCATCGCTGATCCACAGTTCCAGATAAGAGTATGCGTCAGAGTAGTCCGGAACCCATCCTGTTACTACCATATCGTAGTCTTTTTCAGTTTCCATCTGAAGTCTCTGTTTGTAAGTTACCTGGTTGATTTCTACTGTAATACCAAGGTTCTTCTGATACTGTTCCTGAAGAACTTCAGCCTGCTTCTTAGCACCATCTGTATCAGTTGTAAGAAGAGTAATCTTGATGTCTGCCGGATTAGAAACGCCCATTTCTTTCATTGCTGCATCCAGATATTCTTTTGCTTTATCATTATCATTTTCTGCCGGGAATGGTGTATATGGATAAGCTTCTCCGTATGTCTGGTCATCTGCCGCCTGCACGTTTGGAAGTACAAGTCTCTGTGCAACGTCATATACGTCATTGTTAACCAGCTTGTTGTATTCTGTTCTGTTGATTGCATAGTTCAAAGCAAATCTCAGGTTCTTGTTAGCAAGCGGTCTGTCTTCTGACATGTTGAGCATGATGTAATCATCTGCACCTGTATAGTAGAATTCAGTATTTTCTGTATACTGATCTGTCATTTCAGTAGGTACAACTGTGATATCAACTTCGCCCTGTTCCCACATAGCAACCGCTGTCTTAGCATCTGCAACTGTCTTTACGCAGATTTCATCAAGCTTGATGCTGTCTGCATCCCAGTAATTTTCATTCTTAGAAAGGATCATTTCATCGCCGTGTTTCCACTCTGTCATCTTGAACGGTCCGTTATAAACAGATTTTTCCGGATCAGCTGCATATTCTTTTCCGTATTTTTCTACATAATCTTTTCTTGCAGGACCGAATGTTGCCATAGCAGCCATACTAAGGAAGTATGTAGCCGGATGTGCAAGTTCGATAACAACTGTCTTGTCATCTGGTGCAGATACGCCAAGTTCATCGACAGGCACAGAACCGCTATTTACTTCTGCACCGTTTTTGAGGATATATCCGATGAATGCGTAATCGCTTGCCATTTCTGGATCCATAAGTCTCTGGATACCATAAACATAATCGCCTGCTTTTACATCTTCTCCGTCAGACCATTTCAGTCCATCACGAAGGTGGAATGTGTAAGTAAGTCCGTCATCTGAAATATCCCAGCTTTCAGCTGCATCTGGTTTGATTTCGCCTTCCACGTTACGTGTCAGCATCGCATAGGTGCAGATTTCTGCTGTTGCACATGAGATAGAGTTACTGTTCTGTGGATCCATAGAAGGAAGGTCTTCACGAAGTGTGTAAGTAATTCTCTTCTTTCCTGATGAAGCACTGCTGTCATCTTTCTTGGAATCTTTGGATCCCGGTGTACCACAGCCAGCAAACATTGTTACTGTCATTGCTGTAGCAAGTAAAGCTGCTAATAATTTCTTTTTCATAAATGTTGTCCTCCTTTTTCATTTATAATTCTATTAGCTCATGTGTAGCACTGATCAGGTTTTCATATCCGTCTTTTGTGATGATGCCCTGATCCTCAAGTCTGACACCACCCCAACCCGGAATATAAAGTCCTGGTTCTACTGTCATTATGCTGTTCTCCTGTAAGATATTCTCACAGTTCAGTCCGATATTCGGAAGTTCATGGACGAACAGCCCAACTCCATGACCGATTCCTGTATAATTATACGGAAGGTATTCTGTATCTTTGATTGCTTCAAGTGAAGCTTCATAGCAGGAAGTTCCTGTCACACCGGCTCTTACAGATGCTTCTGTATCTTCTGTCATACGACGGCAGAGATCATACACTTCTCTCTGTTTGGCGTCTGCCTTGCCGACAACTACTGTTCTTGTCATATCTGAAAGATAGCCTTTGTACTGGCATCCATAATCCATCAATACGAAATCTCCGTATTCGATTGGCTTACTGTCCGGAATCCCGTGAAGCAGAGAGCTCTTTGCTCCTGAAATAACGATTCCACCGTACGGTTTGGTATCTGCACCTTCCATTACCATGTAATGTGCAAGTCTGGATGCGATTTCTTTTTCTGTCACACCCGGACGGATGTCTTTTATAATTTTTTCAAATGCTCTGGATGCGATATCGCAGGCAACGGTAAGGTTCTTGATCTCTTCCGGCGTCTTGATCGCGCGGAAGCCTTCGATTACGTTCAGCGTCGGAACCATCTCAGCACTGAGTTCAGCCTGCATAGAGTTCCATTTTTCAAATGTCAGATGATCCTGTTCAAATCCAATTGTTTTAACTCCATCTTTGTCTGCGCAATATGCAACAGCTTTCCCCATGCTGTAGCCAAAATTGATTCGCCAGTTTACAAGTTCGTAATCCGGACATTCATAAGATGCCTGCTCTGTGTATCTTGCATCAGTGATAAAATACTGATTCGCCTTTGTGATAAAAAGGAATGAGTCTTCCCCCGTAAATCCGCTGATACAACGTACATTCGCCGGCTTTGCAATATAAAACGCATCCAGTCTTTCTTTTTCCATGTACTCTCGCAATTGAGTTAATCTGTCCATTTTTGTTCTCCTCTCATGTACTTTTGTTCTTCTGATACGGTATATTTACCAGATATGTCCGTCCCTCTGCGACAATGTAATACTTTACTAGACCACAGTCTAGTAGTGTAAACAAAAGAACGCCATGATTTGCATCATGACGTCCTTGTCTTCTTTCAAAGGTCATAGTTTCACGCTATGACGTCTATGTTTAATTATTAGATTGTCCGTATTGTATGTATAAAATCAGTCTTTATACACTTTCGTAAATAACACTGTCTTCAGAGTTGCGTGAATTTCGAAGAAACTCCGTTTTAACAGTTCAATTTTGTAAATTCACTTAGATGAATATTTATTCATATGTGTAATTTTCCTTATTATAGAACCATACTCTAAGATTGTCAAGAGGAATGCTATTTATTTCACAATTTTATTTTCATTCCTTTCAAACCGTCTTGGTACATCCCGGTGATATACCCATATACTGACACAAGGTTCTTTTCCGGGATTGGAAATACTATGACGCTCTCTGCTCTTTATATATACACTGTCTCCCGGATGTAAACTGCAAATTTTTCCTTCCACCTCTACATTCAGAGTTCCTTTTATCACCATACACATTTCCGAAAAGACATGACGATATTCTTCTTTTTTCGCAGATTCTCCCGGTTCAATCGTAATATATTCAAAAATCGATTCTCCCTGACCAAAGTCTGCAACCTCAACCGTCATATTTTCTTCCGGATAAAGATGCTTACTCATTTCTTCTCTGTGTATAACCGTCTTTCCCGGCATTTCCCCTTCCAGTGCATACTGTATATCAATATCCAGTGCTTCACAAATTCGCGCAAGACTGTCCACATTCGGAGATGTCTTATTCTGTTCCAGCATACTCAGATAGCCCGCTGAAAGTCCTGTATATTCTCCCAAAACCCGGATTGTCATCATTTTCTTTTTTCTGCATTCTCTGATCCGTTCACCAATATGAGCTAAATCCAGCATATCACACCCCCTGATTTTCGATTGATTATTTATATGCTACTGTATTTTTTCATATTTTGCAACCCTTTATTTTTGTAAAGTGTTAAAGAATCGGAATTATTTTTCAAATATTTTTGTTTTTCGTGTCTTTAAAGCAAGAAAAGCAGACACGCCATTCAACGTATCTGCCTCTCTTAGCATATAAAGCCTATTCTTCAACTGTAACTGTTTCGTCAGCATTTTCTTCGGTTTCAACAGTTTCTGCTGTCTCTGCCGATACTTCAGACTCAGTATCATCATCCATATCAAAATCATCAAAACTGATTTCGTCGTCCATATCCATACCAAGACCTGTATCAAGTTTAACGTCACGGTATTTTCTCATACCTGTTCCTGCCGGAATCAGTTTACCGATAATGACGTTCTCTTTCAGACCGATCAGGTGGTCAACCTTACCTTTGATAGCAGCCTCAGTCAGAACCTTGGTTGTCTCCTGGAAAGATGCAGCTGACAGGAAGGAATCTGTTGCCAGGGATGCCTTGGTAATACCAAGCATGATCTGTTCTCCTGTTGCAGGTTCTTTACCTTCTGTTACCATCTGTTCATTTACATCGTTGAACTCAAGGACATCCACCATTGTTCCCGGAAGGAATTCAGTATCCCCTCTTTCTTCGATGCGGATCTTCTTCAGCATCTGACGAACGATAACTTCGATATGCTTATCATTGATTTCTACACCCTGCAAACGGTATACTCTCTGTACTTCCTGAAGCATGTAGTCCTGTGCAGCACGAAGACCTTTGATCTTAAGAAGGTCATGTGGGTTCACGCTACCTTCTGTAAGCTCGTCACCGGCTTCCAGAACAGCTCCATCCTGTACTTTAATACGTGATCCATAAGGAATCAGATAAGTCTTTGTCTCACCTGTCTGCTGATTGGTAACGATGATTTCACGCTTCTTCTTTGTATCGTTCAGGTTTGCAACACCTGCGATTTCTGTGATGATAGCAAGACCTTTCGGCTTTCTTGCTTCAAAAAGTTCTTCGACACGAGGAAGACCCTGTGTGATATCTCCACCGGCTACACCACCACTATGGAAAGTACGCATGGTCAGCTGTGTACCAGGTTCACCGATTGACTGAGCTGCGATAATACCGACAGCTTCACCAACCTGTACCGGTTCACCTGTTGCCATATTGGCACCATAACATTTCGCACAGATACCAATGTGTGATTTACAGGTCAGGATTGTACGGACTTTCACTTTCTTAAGCGGTGAATTTCCATTTTCATCCACACCATATTTCATAATCTTTTCTGCACGTTTTGGTGTGATCATGTGGTTTGCCTTTACAAGAACATTGCCATCTTTGTCACAGATTGTATAGCATGAATATCTTCCTGTAATACGTTCCTGAAGACTTTCGATTTCTTCATTTCCATCCATAAATGCATGCAGATACATTCCCGGAATTTCGGCATCTTTGCTTACACAGTCAACCTCACGGATGATCAGATCCTGTGATACGTCAACAAGACGTCTTGTCAGGTATCCTGAATCGGCTGTACGAAGGGCAGTATCTGACATACCTTTTCGAGCTCCATGCGCAGACATGAAGTATTCCAGTACGTCCAGACCTTCACGGAAGTTTGACTTGATTGGCAGTTCGATCGTATGACCGGTTGTATCCGCCATAAGTCCACGCATACCTGCAAGCTGTTTGATCTGTTTGTCAGATCCACGGGCTCCGGAATCTGCCATCATGAAGATATTGTTGTATTTATCAAGTCCTGTAAGAAGGGCTTCTGTAAGCTCATCATCTGTTTCTTTCCAGGTTTCTACAACCTCTTTATAACGCTCTTCTTCTGTAATAAGACCACGCTTGAAGTTACGTGTGATCTTATCAACTGTTGACTGTGCTCTTGCGATCAGTTCCGGTTTCTGTGGCGGTACAGTCATATCTGAAATAGATACAGTCATAGCTGCTCTTGTAGAGAGCTTGTATCCCATTGATTTTACATGGTCAAGTACTTCAGCTGTAGCTGACGCACCATGTGTGTTAATAACTTTTTCAAGAATCTGTTTCAGCTGTTTCTTTCCTACATGGAAATCCACTTCAAGGACCAGTTCATTTCCTTCTTTTTCACGATCAACAAAACCAAGATCCTGCGGAATGATTTCGTTGAAAATGAAACGTCCAAGTGTAGACTCTACTGTACCGGTCTTCTTTGTTCCATCCGGCATCGTCTTTGTCACACGTACTTTGATTCTTGAGTGAAGAGTTACAACTCCGTTTTCATAAGCAAGAATTGCTTCATTCACACTCTTGAATACTTTTCCTTCTCCCTTGGCTCCCGGTCTTTCCTGCGTCAGATAGTAGATACCAAGAACCATATCCTGTGAAGGAACAGCTACCGGACCACCATCAGACGGTTTCAGAAGGTTGTTTGGTGAAAGCAGAAGGAAACGGCACTCAGCCTGAGCTTCTACAGAAAGCGGAAGATGAACCGCCATCTGGTCACCATCGAAATCGGCATTGAATGCGGTACATACCAGTGGATGAAGCTTAATTGCTTTACCTTCTACCAGAATCGGTTCAAATGCCTGGATACCAAGACGGTGAAGTGTAGGAGCACGGTTCAGCATAACCGGATGCTCTTTGATTACATCTTCAAGCACATCCCATACTTCCGGCTGAAGACGCTCTACCATTTTCTTAGCATTCTTAATATTGTGAGCAGCTCCGCTCTCAACAAGTTCTTTCATAACAAACGGCTTGAACAGCTCGATTGCCATTTCTTTCGGAAGACCGCACTGATAGATCTTCAATTCCGGTCCTACAACGATAACGGAACGTCCTGAGTAGTCAACACGTTTTCCGAGCAGGTTCTGACGGAAACGTCCTGATTTACCTTTCAGCATATCAGAAAGGGATTTCAGTGCTCTGTTTCCAGGACCTGTTACCGGACGTCCACGACGTCCATTGTCGATCAGAGCATCTACAGCTTCCTGCAGCATTCTCTTTTCGTTTCTAACGATAATGTCCGGAGCTCCCAGTTCAAGGAGTCTTCTCAGACGGTTATTTCTGTTGATAATTCTTCTGTACAGATCATTCAGGTCAGATGTTGCAAAACGTCCACCATCCAACTGTACCATCGGACGCAGATCCGGCGGAATTACCGGGATTGCAGTCATGATCATCCATTCCGGTTTGTTTCCTGATTCGCGGAAAGCTTCTACTACTTCAAGTCTCTTAACGATTCTTGCTCTCTTCTGTCCGGTAGCACCCTCAAGTCCTGCCTGCAGTTCAGCATAATCTTTTTCAAGATCGATCGCTTCAAGAAGTTCTTTGATCGCTTCTGCTCCCATTCCTACGCGGAAGCCATTGCCCCAGTTTTCTCTTGCTTCCTGGTATTCAGCTTCTGAAAGAACCTGCTTGTAAGAGAGATCTGTCTCTCCCTTATCAAGTACGATATAAGAAGCGAAATACAGTACTTTTTCCAGAGTTCTCGGTGAAAGATCCAGGATCAGTCCCATACGGCTCGGAATACCTTTGAAATACCAGATATGAGAAACCGGTGCTGCAAGTGCGATGTGACCCATACGTTCACGTCGCACAGTTGCTTTTGTTACTTCTACACCACAGCGGTCGCATACAACACCTTTATAACGGATCTTTTTGTATTTACCACAGTGGCATTCCCAGTCTTTGCTAGGTCCGAAGATTTTCTCACAGAACAGACCGTCTCTTTCCGGCTTCAGTGTTCTGTAGTTGATTGTCTCCGGCTTTGTAACTTCACCTCTTGACCATTCCAGAATCTTTTCCGGAGATGCCAGACCTATTTTAATCGCATCAAATGAAATCGGTTGATACGTTGGTTCTTTTTTTGTTTCTGTCATTCTCGGCATCCTCCTATTCTAAATCCATGTCGTCATCAAAATCATCGTTCATATCGCCATCAAAATCGTCGAAGCTGTCATCTTCCTCCGGCTCATCTTCTACATCAACCAGTTCTCCTTCTGAGAATTCCTGCTTGCTGTATCCGTGTTTGCCGTAATCTTCGTCGTTATTGTAGCGTCTGTCTCCTTCAATAATGTGATTCAGGTTTGTATCACCATAATCTACACTTTCCATGATCTGAACTTCTTCATTGTTCTCATCCAGGACACGTACATCCAGACCGAGTGACTGAAGTTCTTTAAGAAGTACCTTGAAGGATTCCGGAATTCCCGGTTCAGGAATATTTTCACCTTTGATGATTGCTTCGTATGTCTTCACACGACCAACCACATCATCGGATTTAACTGTCAGGATTTCCTGCAGAGTATAAGATGCACCGTAAGCTTCCAGTGCCCAAACCTCCATTTCTCCGAAACGCTGTCCACCGAACTGTGCTTTACCACCAAGTGGCTGCTGTGTTACCAGTGAGTAAGGACCAGTTGAACGTGCATGGATCTTATCATCAACCAGATGATGCAGTTTCAGATAATGCATGTGTCCGATTGTTACCGGGCTGTCGAAATATTCCCCGGTACGACCGTCTCTCAGTCTTACTTTACCGTCTCTTGAAAGCGGAACGCCTTTCCACAGTGCTCTGTGGTCTCTGTTCTCATACAGATAATCCAGAACTTCCGGAAGCAGCTCTTCTTTATGCTTCGCAAAACACTTTGGTGCCGGAAGGTCACAGGTTGCCCAGTTATTTACATATGGAAGCAGTTTTTTCACTTCTTTCAGGCACACCTCATAGTCTTTGATCCAGCTTATGATCATCATATGCATATTATTCTCTTCATAATATCGGTGTGGCAGATCCTTCAGAAAAAGTTCTGCTTCCAGTGTCTCTGCAAATTCTTTTGTAAACTTGCGGAGCATCGGTGTACGGATTCCTATAATGGTTTCCCTGTCAATACCCGGCAATAATTTACTGTGGAAATCCCGATATTTCAGATCCTGCATCTCAAACAACTGCTTTTCCAGATTTTCTATATAGGACATAAATACTCCTCGTCTTCCATAGATTTTCAAAAAACTCTGTTACTTCAACAGAGCTTTGGGGCATATTCTTTATTCTGCTGCTGAAAGAAATGAAGACGCAAACCCTGCAACATCAGACAATGAATATGTATCCCCCTTTATTTAGTATATTGTAAATTATAACACACAGCTCTTTTTGTACAATCCCTCATGCATATTTTTTGAATTATATCTATACCTTTAAATAAAAGCCTCTCGGAGTCTGCCATGTCACAGGACAAACAACCCCATTCTACACATCAAGCAGATTCGATCATGCTGACTCTTGTTCTTATTCTGGCTGTTTTAGGACTGCTCATTCTTTTTAGTGCCAGTGAATATAATGGCAGAGTACGTTTTCACGACTCTGCCTATTATTTTAAGAAACAACTTTTTGCCACAGCTCTCGGCCTTGGTGCCATGTATCTGGTTTCTTCCATCGACTATCACTTTTTCGTCCGTCTTGCACCGGCCGCCTACCTGCTTTCCATGCTCTTGTCCACCGCCGTTCTGCTCTTCGGACAGGAGATCAACGGTTCAAAGCGCTGGCTGAATCTCGGTCCACTTTCTTTCCAGCCTTCTGAGTTTGCCAAAGTTTCCGTTGTGCTTTTTCTGACCTGGCAGATTGAAAGATCCCATAAACGAACAGACGGGTTCTGGTTTATGTGCCGCACTATGCTCACACTGCTTCCAATCGTAGGCCTTGTTGGCTCTAACAACCTGAGTACTGCCATCATCATCCTGGGAATCGGAGTTATCCTGATTTTCGCTGCCAGCCCTCGCTATATACAGTTTGCAGCACTTGGTGGAGCCGGCATCGGTTTTATCGCAATCTT
>ENA-ORSY01001433-ORSY01001433.1-human-gut-metagenome-genome-assembly--contig:-NODE-1433-length-16800-cov-6.388116_pt1 | contig 16800 bp, 16 predicted proteins | sample MGYA00242193_ERZ509160 | MGnify/ENA primary metagenome ERZ509160 (study PRJEB26280, sample SAMEA2338670) | human gut metagenome | biome: human gut; feature: human-associated habitat; material: faeces...
CGGCCTCCTCCAACGGACCTAATTGTGACAATCCTTGGTCGGGAAAGCTGCGGCTGGTGCAGATGCTCTTCTTCTCCGGCAGTTCCTCGATGTCAATGCAACTCTCGCCTTGCAGTTCGCGCCACGTCCTTACGCCAGTAACGGTAAGCTCGCGGCGCACCCAACCCTCGCTCCTTTGCGTGAAGTCCCATGCCGTGCGCACGCCGTGGTATTCGAGTTTTCCGACCGTCCTGCGACCTATGCCCCACACGTCGGCCACAGGCAGCCCCTTCAACGCCTTAACGCGCCTGTCCTCCGTGTCGATAAGGCACACCCCGCCGTAGCCCTTGTAACGCTTGCCGTACTTTGCGGCGACCTTCGCCAAGGTCTTCGTCGGCGCGATGCCGAGCGTTACGGGTATGCCCGTGCCACGGCTGATTGTGCTTACTATTTGCCGTCCATAGCTCCGCAAGGCTTCGCCCTCACCGAAACCCGATAGGTCGATGAACGCCTCGTCGATGGAGTATTGCGTCAAGGCAGGGGTGAAACCGGCAAGAAGCATCATCACGCGGCGGCTCATGTCGCCGTAAAGGGTGTAGTTGGAACTGAACACGGCCACCTTGTTACGTTCGAGAAACGCCTTCACCTTGTAGAACGGTGCGCCCATCTCAATGCCCAAAGCCTTGGCCTCGTTGCTGCGCGCGATGACGCACCCGTCGTTGTTCGACAGCACTACGACGGGCGACGTGCGCAGGGCGGGGTTGAAAACCCTCTCGCACGAGCAGTAGAAGTTGTTGCAGTCAACAAGGCCGAACATATTTACCTCCTCAGTTGCCGTTTAATGTTATATGTCAGCACGCCCCAGACGATGAAGTGGTTGTCCTCCGTCACCTTGATTGGTGGATAGTCGTCGTTGGCCGGCATGAGCCAAAGGCAGCTGCCGTCAGGCTCCGGCTTAACTTTTTTCAATGTAAACTCGCCGTCGATGAAGGCCACAACGATGTCGCCCTCGCGCGGTTCAATCGACTTGTCTATTACTAATAGGTCGCCGTCATCTATGCCGCAGCCCTTCATCGAGTCGCCCACGGCGCGGGCGTAGAACGTCGTCGCAGGGTGGCGTACAAGCTCGCGGTTGAGGTCGATGCTCTCGCCCATGTAGTCTTGGGCAGGCGAGGGGAATCCGGCACGTATGCCGCCGTCGGCGAACGTCAGTGCAAGCTCCTTCGAGAGGTCGGCCGAATACATTATGAGTTTCATCCCGCGGCCTCCCTTCTTGCCATCTCGTCCCTTACGGTTTCGGCCTCCGAGGGCTGCAACCGGGGAAGTTTAACCCTTGCGCTGTTCTCCGCTTGGTAAGCCTTCACCTCGTCTATGAGCAGCTGCCAGTCGTAAAGGAACTCTTCCGAACAGCCGTGGCGGCGGTAAATCTCCTTCGCGGCTTCAAGTATTTCGGGAGCGCACGAGTCGTCGCCCTGGAACACCACGGCCGGTATTTCATTGTATATACAGGTCCTAAGCAGTCTCAACTGGTCTTTCATCTTCGTTTTTGGTTTATCGTTTGTCTGTATTAAGGACAAATCCTTTTTGTAAAATAAAGCGCAATATAGCCTATGTTTTTCGTCTGATTGCAATTGGTTGACAATCAGTCGATTACGAATGGCTCTGCAAAAGGCCGTCTTTTACCTTCCGGTTTGCCGTGTTTCAGGCGGTAAAAGACGACATATTGCAGCGTCAAATGCCGCCTTTTGCAGAGTGGGCGTTTTGCCCTTGGCTCGTAGGTCGTTGCTGCGCCAATGCAAAAGTAACCATTTTCATCCGTAATACTGCGGTTTTGGCTGTGAAAAGAGCATTGAAAACCATTTACCCGTAGCCGACGACGAGGCCGATGTCTGGGCCGTAACCGAAGAAGTCCAGCGCGTCGCCGACGGCCGATGCCAGGTCGGCAAGGCTGCATCCACGTTCGATGTTGATGTCTTTTACAGGCAGGCCGTAGCCTCCGAGCAGGCAGAATTCCGTGTCTTTCCACCTTTCCTTGCGCAGTGCCGCTGCGCATTCGACCCGCTTTCCGTCAGCGTCGGCGTAAAGGTAAAGCTCCGTCTCTGTGCCGAAGTCCATCCGCATGATGTGCCGTGCAAGCGCCTTTGCGTCCATAAGCATTATTGTCTCTTTCCCGCTCTCCGGTGTTTCGATTGCAAAACAAGGTGCAGTCGTTTCAGTATGTGTCATTTTCCTGTCCTCCCTTTATGTTTTGTTTTGTCGTTGTTTGTAGTGCTTTCAAGCATCCTTGCGCCGTATTCACGCCTTCCCAATAAATGCGGATAGAGCCAACCGTAACCGTTGCAGTCGTCAAAGTCGTCCCAATGACTTACTGATTGGAATCTATGTTCCTTGTGTTCGTGGCGGCTTACGGTCTTGTGGGTGCGTATTACGTGCTTCACCAAGCGCTGGCATTTCAGCAGGTCGGCTATCACGGTGTACTCGTGGTCGGTGTGCGGCTCGTAATATCCGCACGACAGGTTTACGCACGACACTCCGAGACCTTTCCTCTTCAGCGCGTAAACATCGGTGAACAGGCCGTGCGCCGTCTTGTATCCGTGCCTGCGCAGTTGCGCTTTCGTTATGAAGTCGCGCGAACATAGGGCTGTGCCGTTGATGTCGGTCACCATGTCGGAGTCGCCCTTGCGGTCGCATTCGATTACGAAGCGGCAGTCGGCGAAGAAGCCCATGTCGGCCGCTTCGCTGCCCTTGCATCCCGTTTCCTCCTGCACGAAGAAGGCGCTCTTCATCACCTTGAAGTCCCTTAGGCATTCAAGGCACATCCATACGCCGTTCTTGTCGTCTGCTCCAATGCCCGTGACGCGCTTTTTTCTGTGGTCGTAGCCGACTATTATCGAGCCGGCCACTATGTGCGCGGAGTAAGACCCCGTGCGCCTGTTGTGCACCTCGTCCATGTGGGCCACAACGCACGGGTAAGTCTCCGCCTGTCCCTTCACGGCGTATATGTTGCCCATTCGGTCGCGTTTGTGCCTTACGCCCATTCTGTCAAGCTCCGCCATAATGAGCCGGGCGATAGACCCCTCCCTGCCTGAGGGAGAGGCCGTGTTGTAGAGTGCGAGCAGTCTTTCCATGTTCATGCCATATAGAGTTTGTTCACTTGAAGATAAAGACGCATGGCCGGCTTCGGCCTTTTCTTCTTGAAAAGCACGGAAGGGTACGCCCGTCCGCCGTATTCCACGACACCGCTGCGCATCACGTCACCGAACTCTGTATGTTGGTAGAGCAACCGGCGGCAGGCCGGGCAGAACGTACTGTCGGTGAGGTTGTGCACCGAGCCGCAGTTGGGGCATATCATTCTCATCCGCGTGGCGCTGCCGCTTGTGTTGCGGAGTGTGGCTATCGCCCCGACCGAATCGAAGTTCCTAAGCTCCATACAGTCACCGTCAAGGTACACGCTGAAGAACGTGTCCATGTACGGCGCGCCTTTCTTGTGCCACTTGTGGGCCGGAACTTCCACGGCGAGCTGGAGGTAATACGATTTCCCCCTCTCTATTCCGGAGTCCGTGTTGTCGTTCAAGGCCGTTACGTCCTTTGCATGGGAGAAGTCGTTGTACATCTTCCTGAACGTTATGCCGAGGCTGCGGGCTTGTTCCCTCATCATCTCCGCGATGAACGAGTGGGTGTAATACACGCGGTCAAGCATAGTCAGGCCTGCGGCGTGGATGTCCTCTGAAAGCGACTTCACGTTCTCCCATACCACGGCGCGTCCCAGGACGTTGTTGCCGGAGTCCCTCGCCACGAGTATCTTCGCGCCCGCGAAGTTTACGTAGAAGTCGGCGGCGTTGCGCGCCGTGCCCTCGTGGCGCATGCAAGAGTTGTGCAGGCATGATTCCGACGAGTCCGCCGTATGGCCGTAGTTCTCGCCGTTGTACGCCTCGAAGAAGTCCTGCACGCCTTCGAGCAGCTTTACCGTGACCTTGCTGTCGATGCAGATTGCGCTGGCGAAGTAGGCCATGTCCGTGTCGGAATATTCCGGCAGGTTCTTGAACAGGCGGACGAACTTGGAAGGTTCGAGGTCGGCCCTGTTCTCCGGGAACCACGGCGCCTGCGGATTGTTGCGGTCGGGGAAGTTCTCGTTCGCGAGGTTCTTGTTGCACGCCGTTACCATTATCCTTATCCTCTGGTAGCTCTCCATGTTTGACCGCTTGCGCTTCGTCGAGAAGAAGTTGTACGAGCCGCGGATTATCTCCGCAACGTCGGCGTTGCGTTTGATTTCCGTAAGGATGTCGGCTGCGATGACGCTGCCGTTCTCCGCCGCGTGAGTGAGTCGCGACTTCAGTTCGATACTTGCATTCAGTTTCATAATCGTTTGTTTTAAAGGTTTTGTAATTCAGTTTTTATTCCGTTCCGCCGCAATGTCGGCGACGGCATTGTGTTCTTGTTTTTGTATTCGTTTTCTGTCATAATCCTTATTGACGGTATGCCCGTGCGGGTGAGGAACGGGTTGACGTACCAGCCTCCCGAGAATGTACCGGGCCGCAGGCTGTCGTGCCAGACCACCTCCCCGACGCAGCCGTGTACGAGCATATTGCATACGGACATCATGCAGCAGGTGCGGTCTATGTCCTCTCCGACGAGGTAACAGCCGAGGTTCCTGACGTGGTAGGCCAGCAACAGCCGTCCGCTTCCGCAGGTGGGGTCGCTCACTCTTGAGCCTTGTTGATTACCATTGTTTGCCGTACAAGCAACCATAAGGTCGCATACCGGCGGCGGAGTGAAGAATTGTCCTTGTGCGCTCCGTCCGCCTTTGGATGCGAAGGCCATGTAAAGCTCGCCCAATGCGTCGTACCATTCCTTGCCGCCGTCAAGCGTTGACTTCATCAGCGTCAGCCATTCGCAGGACATCCGCATGAATGCCGCGTTCTGCTTCCCCTTGTATTTCCAGCTTTTCAGCGGCGGCACTCCGGGTGAAAAGCCGTGGATTACGTATGTGAGGAAGTCCTCGAACACTGTCATTGGGTTTCGTCCGCATTCCGACGAGAAACCGAGAATCAGCCTTTCGAGAGGCCTTACTTCCACCGGTGTGTCATAACGTGCCATAGTATCGTGGTTTTAGGTTGTCCGTAATGTCCTTGTCTATGGCTTCATCGTTTTTCCACATGGGCCTTTGCCTGTTCTTTTTGTACAGCGACACCTGCCGAAGCAGCATGTCGCAGAACTTTTGGCCGTTTGCGCTTTCGCCACAGAAATACGCCAGCATGTCCCAAAGGTTGCCGTTGAAATACGCCGTCCACTTTCCGTGGAAGTGTTGTCCGAGGTCTTTCCCGAATGTTTCCGTGAAAAGCCCGTAGGTGAGTCCTTCGCTCGGATGGTGGTTGTGCTGCCACCGTGCGATGTCGAGCATCGTCTTGTAATCTATCCTTTCCATGTCGTTTGTATTTTGTCAGGTTCCGCCCGGCAAGGGGCTTGCCTTTTTTCTTGCTGCATGGTGCAGCCGTCACGGCGTACCGTGCGGCAAGGCTTGACGTGGAAAAATACCGCAGCGGAGCGAGGATGATTTTTCCGCGGGCAACGGGCCGTAAGGCCGCCTTGCGCCACGCGTGCACGGACGGCTACCTTTGCGGCAAGAAAAAAGGAACGCCCTTTTGCAGGAGCGTCCCTTCGTTCTTCCATTTTGAGTGTACTTTTTCTATCGGCCATAACCATTATCTTATATTCCAAATAAAGTCCTTACCTTTATTCTTGTAAGACCTGCCTCAATTGCCGCCATGTCAAGGTCTTCACCGTATCCGTTGTCAGAGTATGCGTCGCCCATTCTCCTTGCAATCCGTTCCATCATGCCGTCCGTGAGGCATGACGTGTCGTAACCCTTGGCGGCTATGTCCTCACGTCCCAGCCATGCAATCGCGAAGTGTTCCTTGGGCGACGTAACATCACCTGTACCGTTTATCGGCGGAACCTTATCGGTGACGTATGACAGGTGTCCGGCAAAAACGTCGTGGGGCATGATTGTCATGCATTCGCTGCTCGATGTGTCTGCGCATTCCAGTTGCAGCCCGTCCTTGCCGAGGACTGCTTTCAACACGGCGGCATCCATCGGGTCTCCACCCGTATCGGCCGCTATAACGGGGCTGTCGCAAACATCCGTCCACTCATAAGCCCCGCCGTGCAGCCGCAACGCAGCCGCAAGTTCCCTAAGTTCTTCCGCCTTGATGCGTTTTATTATCGAAAAGAAATCCGTATGCTTCATATCGTTTAAGGTCTTGTTGTTGTTTGTTTTTCAGTTTCACCGATATTTATTCCGAGCAGTTCTTCAGCCGCAAGCACGGCTTTGACCGTCAACATGCGCTGCCATGCCTTGAAGGCCGGTGACCAGCGGAAACCGTACGACTTAAGTGTTTTCCTTGTGTTGTCGTCGGGAATTTTGCCGTAGACAATCTGAAGCCTGTCAGCTTCGTGGTTTATGACTACCGTTCCACCGTTGAAAGGTATTTCCATATTCACGTTCCCGTAATCGGCCTCCAACCTTGAACGGGTCTCCAATGCCATCACTTCCATCCTGAACAGCCTGTTGCGTTCCGTGACGGCCGGTTTTGCTGAGTTCTTGTTGTACTCGGACACAAGAGCTACAGCCCTCCTTACAATGTCTACGTCCCCTTTACCGGCAAAAGTGCCTACCTTGTTCAATATGCTTTCCACGAATAGCGAACGGTTGTAGCCTTTCGCTTTTCCTGTGTCTATGGCGTGTATTACGCCAAGTCGGCTTTCGATGTCAGCCTTTAATGACAACCACACCTGTTCTCGCTTGTCGGTTTGTCTTATACATACAAATGCTTGTTTTTTCTTCATAGTCGCTTATTTTTAGATTAGACATTGGCGGCTTGACAAACCGCCATACTTGTTTCCCGCTTGCATTTCTGACGGACGCCGCGGCACGGCAAGGCTTGGCGGAGAAAAACACCGCAGCGTAGCGAGGACGGTTTTTCTCCTGCCTACCAAGCCCGTAGGGCGGCCTTGCAAGTGCCGCACGGCGGACGGCTAACTTTGCAAGCGGAAACAGGAATGGCGGTACGGATAAAAAAGAGGTTGTGCAGATCCGTTTTATTCACAACCTCTTGTTAAAAGTAAAAGAATATGTCTTGGCATTTTCACCCTTGCATTGCAAGCCGCATTTTTACATTGTTCATGGCTGCCTTGATGTTCGGGTTGAGCACCCGTGCGTAATGTTGCGTCATCCTTGTCGTCGAATGTCCGAGCATGGCGGCGACATCCTCAAGCGGAACGCTGTTTGCAAGCGCTATGGTCGTTGCGAAAGTATGGCGGGCTGCGTGAGTCGTCAAGTTCTTGTTTATTCCGCACAGGTCGGCTATTTCTTTGAGATAGCTGTTCATTCTCTGATTGCACATCACGGGCAGGCAACGGCCGGTCTTGACGCAGAGAGGATGGTTCTCGTATTTTCTCAATATGGTAAGAGGGATCGGCAGCAACGGCACATTGCTGATGGACGAAGCCTTGCGGCGGTGCTCCAACTTCACACGTCCTTTCCTTATCCACCAATCGCCGTTGTTGTCCTGCACGAGGTGTTCCCTCGTCAGGGTGGAAATGTCCGAGAACGCCAGACCGGTATGGCAGGCAAAGACGAATACGTCGCGCACGAGTTCAAGCCTCGGTATCTTGAAGTCCTTGTCCATGATTGCTTTCAGTTCGCCGTATGTCAGGAATACCGGGTCGGTTTCGTCCTGCTGCATCTTGTATCCGTAAAACGGGTCCTTGCGCATCCATTCCTTGGCCAAGGCCATGTTTACGATGCGCTTCAGGCATTTCATGTAGCGAACGATGGTGTTGCGGCACAGGCCGGCCTCCGTTTTCAGGAATGTGTCGAAAAACTTGATGAAGTCTGGAGACAGCTCGAAAAAAGTTATGTCTTCCTTGCCGTAAAACCTCGGCACGGCGGCTTTCAGCTTGTTCAACACGTTGACGTACCTGTTTATGGTTATCGGTGAATAGTCTATACCTACAACTTTCCTCATGCTTTCTATTTCCTCCTGCATGGTTTTCAGCAGGGTGCGCAGCTCCGTGTCCTTGCCGAATACGCGTTTCAATATCAGGCGTGGAGTGATGTACGCCTGCTCAAGCATCAGATCCTTGTGCTTTTCCAATGCAAGGGAATTAAGTTCGGCAAGGTATTCGTTCAGTTCGTTGGCCGCACGGTCTTTACCTTTGCTACGGCCCTTTGCCGCATTCCATTGCTTCAGCGGTACGCTGCGCTGTATGCGGACTTCGTCGTATTGGCCGTTGATTGTGACGCGCATCAGGATTGGTGCTTCGCCGTTTTTCAAGAGTTTCGTTTTCAAAACGAAAAACAGAATGTTCATTGTTCCTTGTCTCATGACATTGATTTTAATGGGTTTGACATCCTTTTTCGTCAAGCGGAGGATTTGCAATTGTATATTTGCATATTACCCGGCCAGGTCGGCAAAGTTAACCGGTTTTACCTGGCAGACAACTCTGTAAATACCTGAAAATAAGTGAAGTATCGTGTTTTCGGTGGTTTTTTCACGGGACTCTGTAAAAGCCACCGAACCGGCAACTTCTTATTTCATAAATCTGTGTTTTTTTGTGTTTACGGATACAAAAAAATCCGCTGAAATAGCCCTTATTTCAGCGGATTTCATGATTTTCAATCGTTTCTTTGTGGTGCCACCAGGAATCGAACCGGGGACACAAGGATTTTCAGTCCTTTGCTCTACCAACTGAGCTATGGCACCATCGTTATTGCTTGATTGCGGGTGCAAAGATATGCCTTTTTTGTTAATCATACAAATTTTTGAGCATTTTTTTTGAAAAAAATGCACGAGTTTCAAAAAAATGCTTTACCTTTGCACTCGCTTTTAAGGCATCGGGATTTAGCGCAGTTGGTAGCGCACTACGTTCGGGACGTAGGGGTCGCTGGTTCGAGTCCAGTAATCCCGACTGCGAAGCGGCGGAAAGGTTTTTCCTTTCCGCCGCTTGTTTTGTTTACAGCCGATGTGCAGCCGCAATTCCAACGGCTGCATGGCATCAGACGCCCGGCTGCACAGTGCCTGTTGTCATTCTATGCGTATGTCATACTTATATTCCGCGCCAGCATTCCATTCGGCGTTGTTCTCCAATCGGTAGGCGTAAGTCTTGCCGTTGGCTGTGGCGATGGTGACGAACGCCATGCCCTGTGCCACGCTTTGCGGTGCGACAAGAGCCTCGTAGGTGCTGCTCCCTGCATCGTGGGCGATTATCTCACTGGGATTGCCGTCGGCGGTGGAGAGGTTCGTCAGGCACACGGAGCTGACGATTGATGCGCCTCCCGACACTGTGACGACGATGCGTGCGGTGCGGTGCGTGAAGGCGAGTGTGGGTGTGCTTCCGTTGTAATGCAGCAGTTCCTCCGCCACGCCGATGTGGTCGCTCTTGGCATAGCCGTCACCGCGCTGGTCTGCCTGCACCACCACGGCGGGCATCGTGGCCTCGCCCTTGGTATAGGGCCACCATGCCGATACAGTGACGGTATCTCCTGCCGCCCAGTAGTGCGGGTCATCGCTGCTGAGGGTGGCGGTAAGGTTGTCGGTAGAAAGGGTCACGCGGTATTCCTTCACTTCGCTGCCTATCTGGACGGCGACCGTACTCACGCCATCCCAGTCGCCGTCCACCGTGGCGCGGGTGCCAGCACTCGGAGTCAGCCCTGTGGCGGTAAAGGTCATGGGAGTTCCCCTTAGCTCCCCAGATGAGGAGCTAAGGTCGTCCTGCGTACATGCAGTGAAACCGAGTAACAAGGCTAAGGTGCTATATAATAAGGTTGTTCGTTTCATGTTACAAAAACTGTTTTCATTGTTATTTTGCTGACAGGGCTGGCGGAGTATTCGCATCCGAAGTCTGATATATCCAGTCACATTGCTGGTCTGCGTGCGAGCCATTCCATTCATTGATGGCTGCGTTCATTCCCTCCACGGCATTCATCCAAGTGACATCACGGCCGTTTACTTTTGTCGTTTCGCCGTCATCAGAAGATGTGCCGCTCCCAAAAATTTCAGACCCACTCCAATAACAAGCCGTGACTGTAGATTCGTATATACGCCCGACAACGCCTGCCGTTGAACCGCCGCCATACATGCCTCCTTCTACTTCTCCCGTAGCATAGCAGGCAACAAGGAAGGATTCTTTATGATGATTGCCCACAACACCTCCGACATTGCTTCCTCCCGTGACATTTCCTGTGGAATAACACGCCACAACAATTCCTCCATCGTCATTGTCACCGATTACACCTCCTACATAAACGGAACTGGTAATATCACTTGAAGAATGACAGGCAATGACTATACCTCCTTCGTTTATGCCAACAATTCCGCCACCGCCAATTTCACCGCTCTTCGCTCCAGTTATGCCTACGGTTCCCGATGAATGGCAATTTGTGATATGTCCCTGACTGTTGCCACCAGCGATACCTCCAACACCGTCCTCATCTGTCATGACAACACCATTAAAATTGCAATCGGCTATGGTTCCGAAAACGTTGGTCCCAACTATTCCACCAACTATCGTTGCACCTTTCACATTGCCGGAAACTGCACAGTTGGTAATTGTGCCATAATTGTATCCTGCAATACTACCGGTCATCCTGCCGCCTGCGATTTCAACATACCCCAACGTCAGATTATTCACGACTCCACTCTCTTCCAAGGTAGTAAACATACCTTGCTTCTCTTCCGTAGTGTTAAAAGTCAGATTGTCAATGGAATGTCCGCCACCATCGAATGTACCTACGTAATCCGATATTGGAGTCCAGTTGTTTTCACCATCAGCCGGTGGTATAAGGTTGATGTCAGCGGTGAGTGTGCAGTTCAGCTTAGGGTCGCTTTGCGCAGCCTCGTTCCATGCCAACAGGCCGTCTGCGTTGTACACACGGTAGGTATGTGTGTCCGCATTGTAAGTGTAACCTAAATCGTCGGCTGTGCCGTTCTCGCCGCCGCCTTCAGTCCAGCCGCCAATGGTGCAGCCTGCCAGTTCAAGTCCCTTGGCGGTGACACTGACGGTGTAGGTGTAGCGGCAGCCAGCCACCAGTGCCACATCGCTCTGCGGACGGAAATAGTAAGTGCCTCTGTCCAAATCCAACTGTATGAACGGGGTTTTCGCCTTCACGGTCTGCGGTGCGGCAAGTGCCTCGTAGGTGTCGGTGCCTATTGCATTATATGTGCTGATGGTTGTCGGATTGCCGCCATCCGTGCCCAGGCCGGTCACATAGACATCGGCTCCCGTCACGCTCGTGATGCCGTCTCCCGGCTTAAGATTAACCGTTATACGCGCCGTGCGGTGGCTGAACTCCAAGGTCGGATTATCGAACTGCACGGTCTGGGCTTCGGCGGCGATGAAGTCGCTGCCCTCAAAGCCTTCCTTCGTGCTCTGGTCTTCCTTTACTACAACATCGGGCATCGTTGCGCCGTATGGCCACCACGCGCTGACGGTGATGTCCTCACGGCTTGTCCACCAGAACGGGTCGGTGTCGCTGCTCAGGGTGGCAGTCTTGTAGCCGTCGGCATCGGATGCCGTCACATTGTATTCCTTTACCGTGCCGCCTACGCTGAGGGCTACGGTCTGTACACCCTGCCAGTCGCCGTCCACAGTAGCGCGCGAGGCAGGGGTTGCCACGGCTTGCAGGCCGGTGGCATTGATTACCAATGGACACTCGCCTTCGGGCAAAGTGCCGTTAGTGAGGTCGTCCTGCGTGCAGGCTGTCGCTGCAAAAAGCAGGGCGGCTGCTGCGGACAGTATATGCAATGGAAGTTTATTGTTCATATTTTTAGGATTTTAGGAATGATTATTTATAGGTCTGCGTTCACATTGCCGCCGTTCACCGGGTTCCAGTCACTGATAGTTGCTGAGCTGACGCTTAAGTCCTTGTTGCGGACGGTGACAGTGTAAGTGTAGTTGTTGCCAGCCTTCAATGCGCCGTCAGGGATGTCGAGCGTGGCGGTGTAGGGCTGGCTGTTGTAGTTCACGCTCAGTTCGATACTTGTCGTGGACTGCGGGAAGAGGATGACCGACGAGGTGAGTACGCCGTCCAGTTCCATTGTAAGGTCGGCTGTCTGTGCGTTCGCATCCGTTTCTGCCGTGCCGGTGGTGGTGTCGAATCTGCCCTCCAGCACCAGTCCGGAGAGTGCGTAGCCGGTGGGTTTGATGGTAGTGAAGTCCACACCGCTTCCTGCCTCGAAGGTGAGCGTAATCTGGCTCATGCAGTGGTGGAAGGAACAGTCCTTGCCGCCTGCATCAGTGTCGTCGGTAAAGTTCACTTCAGGATTGTGCGTACTGGCAGTGGCGCCAGTAGCATAGAGGAAGTCAATGGCGGGCTGGTTCTGCTGCGCCGTGGCATCGGTGGTGGCGGTCAGTGTCACACCGTCCGCATCGTAAGGATAGTAGGCGGAGAAGGTGGTCGGGTCATCATCTTGGAAGAAGATAATGGTTCCTGCCGGTGTGAACTTCCCGCTTTCCCACCGGTATGGCACGTTGGTGTAGCCGAAGCGGCTTTCGGAGATGCCTATCTCGTCACTGTCCGCCCAGGCGGTGCCACTGGCACGGGTCAACACAGAGTTTGAGATGTCTGCGTTAATCACTGCGGCCACCTGGCCGTCAATCATCTCGTCGTTATCGTTTGTGCAGGCTGAGAGCGTAATGCCCAATGTTGTCAGAACAAATAATTTAGTCTTCATATTTTCATCCTTTTATTGTTTATACCATCACATTTCCACATCCACATTACCGCCGTCAACCGTTTCCCATCCGGTAATTCCGGCGGTGACACCGGCCTCGGTCGGTGTCTCCACCATTGTGCCGCCAAGGGTGAGAGGCGCAGCCTTGTCGTCGTTAAATCCGGCAAGGGCTGCCGTCAGGTCGCTGTCAAGGCTCGTGTCAGCCGGGTTTCCGCCGGTATATGTCAGCGTGGCGGCAAGCCGCTGCGTTCCGCCGGCAATGCCAAGCAGGCGCACCGTGGCCGTCCACTTGCCTGCATCGTCGCCGTCGGTGATTTTGGTGAAATGCAGCTCAATGTCTGAGGGCGTGCCGTGGGTGCCCGTCGCGAAATCAAGCGTACCGGCCACGCCGCTCAAACGCCCCTCGATTGCCTCAATACGACCGGCCGCGTCGCCTTCCGGTTCTATCAGCAATGTAAGCTCACGCGTCTGCTGACGCATCGTGGCGGTAAACTCATAATCAGTGTCAGCCTCAACGGTAACGGCCTGCACGTGGGTGAACAGCCATCCGGGGGCGTTGCTGATGAAGCCGCCCACAGCGTCTACCGTGGCCGTTGTGCCGCTCACGGTGATGCCGTCGGCCGGGCTGTATGCCGCAAGCGTATAGCTGCCCGGGGCGAAAAGCCGGTCGGGAACATGGGTCGCGGCAGTCTCTGTGCCGGTGTATCCGCCTATGCCGACCGTCCACGAACCGGGTATGCCCACGCCTTCGCCGCGCTGTGCCCAGTCCGCCGTGACCGTAATCTTGGCGTGACCGGGGTGCGGAGTGTTGTAAAGTTCGTCTTTCACGCAGGAAGAAAGCAGCAGCAAAGCTGCCATTGCCCAAACAGGTATGTGTCGTTTCGTTTCCATAATGTTCACCTCCTTGATTTAGAACGGTTGCCATACAAGGGTTACACCGGCGCCGACCGGTCCCCACCAGTTTTTCGTGTCCTTGCCTGAACGCACGCGCACGCCGTCGATAACCTTGTATTTCTCATAGTCGGCATGCAGGTAGCCGAGAGCCACCGAGAAGTCGAGCGACAGGGCATCGCTCAGCCGCAGCCGGTAGCCACCCGTGACGCCGCCGCCCATCAGGTCGCCCTGCCTGCCCGTAGCTGACAGCTTGTAGTTGAAGCCGCCTGCCTTGTACATCGCACCAATGTAGCCGCACTTCTCCTTACCCATATAATAACGCACCTCGGGCATTACCTCCCACAGGGCGTAGCGGCGCTTCTTGCCGTTCCAGCTCCACGACGTCCACGAGCCGTTTACAAGTATTCCCCACGACGGACTGACGCGCCACTCCACACCGAGGGATGGGGTCAGCGTAGCCCAGCGCAGCAGGTTGGCGTGCAGGAGGATAGCCCCTCCACCCTCCCCTGTGGTGAGGCTTTGGCCTGTATCGTGCGTGGCGGCCACGGCGTTTTGCTCCGTGCCGTCCTCTGCCGGTTCCACCTTATTATTTATATCAACTGCCGTTCCGTCTTTTTTGCCGTCGGTGCGCAGGCAGTCCTTGGCCTCCCCGCCGGGAAGGTTGGATGGGGCAACTCTTATCGTCACCGTAACGCTGTCGCCACCCGTGGCGTGGTTGCGCGTAACGAAGCAGCGCTCGGCAATTCCACAGCGCACTATCAGTTCCGACTTGACGCGGTTCGAGCGCGTCCTCGCCACGTCCATGTTCTCGCTTTCGCTGCCTGACGAGCCGCAATAGCCGTCAACGTAAAGCGGCACCCGGCCGCCGAGTATGCCGTCACGGTTATGCTCAACGCAGTCAATAAGGCGCGAAAGCTCACGCTCATTGTCGCTGTAAGGCACATAGAACATGTCGCCGCGCGGCACGAAACGGAAGGTGAATACGGTGTCCGCCTCATGCTGCGCCGCGACGGGCAACGCCGTCGCAACAATCAGCAAAAGCGCGATGAAAATAGATTTTCTTCTGTCCATATTTATATGTTTTTCCTGTATTCGGAGCTATTTCGGGCATATAAAGTAAGCGAAAAAAATCCATACGGGCACTATGCCGGGCTATAAAATATTCACCAATTGCCAAGAGGGCAATTTTTTGTCGTTCAGGCCATCCGGCTTTTGTCGTTCAGGCTATTTTTTGTTGTTTAGGATATTGGATTAACGGACGCTTTGCGCCCGTTAATCAGGAGTTGAAAAAGAGTTTAATATAAACATACACCTTTTGTAGGGACATAATTTATTATGTCCGAACGCCGCGAAGAGGCGTATTCATCAGACAGGGCCAAGCAGATACGTTCTTTCAGAACTAAGGACACGATTGCGTCTTAATGGAGCAATCTTCAGAACCAAAGGCCAGCGAAAGCTAATCATGTCCCTACAAAAGATAAAGCCTCATATTTATGAGCAAGCATCTTGTAACAAACCACGTAAGAATTAAAGTTGTTAAAGAAGTTATCCGCTAACAGCTAAACTTCGGTTTTCCTCCACTTGGCAGGCGAGCATCCCATGCTCTCCTTGAACAGCCTGATGAAGTGGCTTGCCGACTGGAAGCCCGACTTCTCGGATATGTCGGCAACCGTAAGCTCAGGGTTCTGCACAAGCATGCGCTTCGCATAGCCTATGCGCAGCCCCATAATCCAGTCGCGGAACGTCATGTTGTACGCGGCCTTGATGTAAGCTGACAGGTAGGTGCGGTTGGTGTGCAGCCGCTCTGCCAGTTCCTTTATGGTAAGCCCCGGACTTACATAGCCGTCAGCGTCAATCCACACCTTGATTTTCCCGGCTATTTCGGCATGATACGCCGGGGCGTCATTATCACGGACAACGCCGTGCACGCAGGCTCCTTCAGGAGCGCCGCCGCACAGGATTCCCTCTTCCGACGATATTTCGCTTTCCATAACGCTTTCCACCTGCTCGTAAAACAGCAGATAGCTCTGGTAACAATAAAACAGGTAAATGTAGAAAGGAACCGACGAAAGCACCCAAACGAACACCCACTTGTCAGGCAAAAAGGTCAGCAGGCCGCACCCTACGCCGAATATTACAGCCCAGTATGTAAAGACGGACATCCACCGGATATATGCCCCGATGTCGTCGGAATGCGTGTCGCTGAACATCCTTACGGCCCTGTGGTATGCCAGGAGAAGCCTGCGCGCAAGGAAAAAGCCGTAGCCTACCAGCCAAGCCACCATGGCTAAGAGCACGGCTTTACGCACAACCCCCTCGGGGAAAAGCAACAGCGCCGCACCCGAAAGGACGGTGAACACCGCCCAAAGCCCCAAATGCACACACAACCGCCGCCGCGTGATGTAAAAACGGTCGAGCAAGGTGGTGAGCGCCGAGCTGAAAAGCCAATAGCACAGGTAGTATGTAGACATGTTCATCCAGATGGCCGCACCGACATACGCGAACCTTATGCCGCAGAAGAGGTGCACCGAATAGTTGGCGGCGAGCAGCAGCAACGCCGCCCCCATGATGCGCCGCGAGCGCAGGTAATTCCTGAAGATGGCCTTGTCGGGGATTTTAGCCACAAGGAAATAGGCTGCGAAAAACAGCATCAGCACCAGTGCCATGCCAAGTGAATACTCGTATATCGCGTAATCCATAGCTTCACAATTATAAGTTCTTGCCGTAGCCACACGCGCGTCCGCCCGGCAATCCTCAGCGTTTGTACTGCCGGACTACCGACACATCGGAGCCACATAACAAATGCAAAAGTACAAGTTTTTTTCCGTTTCACGGCCGTTTATTAGTAATTAAAGCAGTTAAAGGAGTTATCGCTCACTGCGTTCGCTTAGAAGTCAAAGCCAAATGCTTTTCTGTCTATAAGCAGATTGAAGCAGCAACGGCAGCCGGCAAACGGGCAATGTGAAAGGACTTCGGAACCCCCTGTATTCAAAGGGATTTGCAGCGTGGTTGCAAAAGGTGGCATATTGCAATGTAAAAGGCCACCTTTCAGGCGGTAAAAGGTGGCATATTACCTCCTAATTTGCCGCCTTTTAAATTGAGAATGGAGAATGGATAATTGACAATTATGATTACCTTCAAGGCTGTCTGCCAACAAAGCAAATCATAATTGTTCATTTTTAATTTTTCATTT
>ENA-ORSY01001435-ORSY01001435.1-human-gut-metagenome-genome-assembly--contig:-NODE-1435-length-16787-cov-5.505738_pt1 | contig 16787 bp, 10 predicted proteins | sample MGYA00242193_ERZ509160 | MGnify/ENA primary metagenome ERZ509160 (study PRJEB26280, sample SAMEA2338670) | human gut metagenome | biome: human gut; feature: human-associated habitat; material: faeces...
CCGGAACCGGTCTGCGCGAGTTCGACAAAATCATCGTCGGTTCGCGTGAGGACTACGACCGCATCGAGGCTAACCGCAAGAACGTAATCGACTACAGCGAGAAAGAAAAGGTTGAGGCTGAATAAGCCGACCTTGTCTGAATATAATAAAATGTGGGCGCACCGAGAAAACCGGTGCGCCCACATTTTTATGGTTTCAATGCTTATCCCATAACCTCACAACCCCATAACCTAAAACTGCAAATCATCTGTCATCTGTCATTTTGCGGTGTAATATGCTGCCAGTCAGTTTGTTATGCGCAGATAGATGCAATAGCCTTATCTGTCAGGTTAGTCACAAAACCAGTCTGTGACTACTTGGTGTGACAGATGCCCGGCTTTATCTGTCAGGCTCTAATGCATTGTCGGTCAACGTGTTACGCCGCAAAGTGACAGATGATTTGCAGTTTTAGGTTATGGGGTTGTGAGGTTATACGGTTTTACGGTAAGTATTGAAACCCTATAACCTCATAATCACGTATCGGCGGATTTGCAATCCGCCGCATGCACAATAGCGGATTTGTAATCCGATAAAGTTTAGGTATATTATTTTCTGTGGATTACAAATCCACAATCTTATAAGTGCGGATTGCAAATCCGCACGGACGCTACCCAAACCCCACAATCCCATAACCCCATACAGCTAACGGCATTTTAGCCGCCAAAAGGCGGTCTTTTGCATTGCAAAACATGCTCTTTTGGGCGGTAATAGATGCTCTTTTGCATTTCGCTTTGACATTTCCCGTGTACCTGTTCGCTTTTATGCCTGTGTTTGATGCAAGCAAAGGCGGCGCGGAAACATTGTTCCGCGCCGCCTTCTTCGTTGTTTTGTTGTTGGTTGAGATTTGTATTTTATTATTCGTAGAAGCTGAATGTCGCATCAGGCTCGTCACCGGGCTGTATTGTTTCGTTTTCGTCAAGGCTTGTATAGCTGCTGTCAGTCCAGATGTAAGTCGTAGTGCTGTTGTCGTCAACGTCTATTTCCTTGATTGGCAGTTGCGCTGTGGATTTTCCTAACAGGCCGGCGTAGTAGAGGTTCTGTATCTCGTCCAAGTCGATGTCAAACAATTTGTAATACAGCATGATGTTGTTAGAGTTTGCCTGTCCGTCATATTCGTAACGGCAATCGTTGCCTGGGCGTCCGTCGCTCTTGTGCGTATATGTCATCCTTACGAGGTTGCCGTTTTCCCATACGAGTGTGTACAGGCGGCCTTCGCGTCCGTCGTCAATAGCTGTGATGTGGCCTTCGTCATCGTATGTGAAGATGCTTATGTCATCGTGTCTCATGCCATGTACGCGCTCGGCGAAGCCCTGTTCGTTAAGTTCCACTTCATATTCCACTTCGTCGCCGTCCATAACCTGCACGTCAGGTAGTCCCGCATCAGGATTGGTGATGTAGTTGTAGCGGAAAGTTAAAGTCTCATAGTCGTTTACAATCTTCGTCAGGTAGCCGTTCTCGTAGAAGAACTGGTCGTCGCCCATCTGTTTGAGCAGTTTGCCGGTGAACACGTTGGCAAGCGGCGACAGTTCTTCGGGCAGGTCGGTTCCGGGTGTGTCTGGAGTTTCTGGAGCGTCTGCGGCCACGAGGTAAGTCCACGACTCGTCGCGTCCGTAATCGTCCTCCCACTTGTCATGCACAACGGCTCTGTTGCCGTCGAATGTTATCGTGGCGTAGTCGCCCGTCCAGTCGCCGTCCCAAGCGTAATACAGAGTGCCTTTGCTGCGGTCGCGCCATTTCCATTCGGCCAAGTCTATGCTGCCGTCGAGGCGTGAGATAAGATATGTGCCCGATTTTGAGAACATAACCTCATAGCCCATTTCGTTGCCGAAGCTGCCGGGATTATCGGGCGTTACGGTCTCGTTGGTCTCCTCGCCGGTCTGCTTGTCAAAGTAAATGTCGCGTACTTTCTCCACCTTCCACGTGCGGCACAGGGCGTTGGTTATGTTGTCGTCGCCCATTGTCGCCGTTTTCTCGGCTGTGTACGTCTGCGTCTGTCCGTTGGCAGGTGTGATTTCAATGCCGGTTACTTCGCTGCCAGTGTAGTTGAGCTTGATTGTGCCGAAGCCGTCGAGTGCGTACTCGTTCTCGCCCGTCTCGGTGAATGTGCCGTAGATTATTCCGCCGTACTCCGTCGAACGAGTCGTTGCGCCGCTCTTTGCCAACATTGATTTCCTTGTTCTCGCGCCGGCCTGTGCCGTCATGCTGTATCCGCCGTAGCTGCGCGTCACGATGTAGTTGCCGCTCGCGCCAAGCTCTATGCTCTCGTATGGCGACGAGGCCGACGTGATTTCATACTTTCCGCTCACGCTTTCGTAGGGCGGTGTTGGCAAGTCGATGTTGCCTGCTCCGCCTTCATCGTCGCTGCATGATACAAATCCGATTGCCGTGCATACCAGCATCAAGGCCATGATTAATAAATAACTTCTTTTCATCTTGTTGTGTTTTTATTGGTTGTTAAGCGTAAATCCGGGATTGGATGAACGGGACGGATATTGCAAGCGGCACGCCCGATGGCTATGTGTATGAGGATATTGTCCCGGACTCACATGAGTCCGGGTGTAAAGCCTGTGTGTATGCGCGTGTCGTGGCCGGCGCGTCTGGCCGGATAATGATGATACCTGTCTTGGCATAGAACAATTATCATGGCAAGCGCCAATAGGCTGGCTTGCCGTTGTTAATCATTCCTGCAAGACGGGACGCAGTAAATAAAAATGGTTTAATCGTTGTGAGGGGAGAAGAGCCGTCCCATTACTTTCAGCCGTTTAGAAGCTTTTGGCTTCAGCCGAATTGCCAAGGTAATGTAATCTCCCTATCAGAAAACTCTGATTTGCGCTGCAAAAGTATTAAATATTTCGCGAATATTTATCGGATGAGTGGTAAAAAATATTAATTTGCGGTTATGGGGTTATGCGGTTATATGGTGTAAGGTTTTAATGTTTACCTCATAACCGTATAACCCTATAACCCCATAACCTCATACCCTCAAACACTGTGTTGGCATTGACATAATAAGAGCCGTCCAAACAACTTGTTTGGACGGCTCTTGCGTTTTGCCTTGACGGCGAAAGTGTCTTGTTTTGACGGAGTAAAGGCTTTCTCACCTTTTCACCTTTCCATCACCTTTTTACTTTTTAATAAATTTCTTGCCGTCGCGTATGTATATGCCCGGAGCAAGCGGCTCTTTCACCTCCATGCCTTGCAGGTTGTATATGCGTCCGTTGCCCGGCTTCTCCTCTGTGGTTACTTCGTTGATGCCTGCCGGGGTGTCGGGGTACAGTGTGATAATCCATACAACTTGGCCGTCACCTCCTACGCGGAAGCGCAGGCTCTCGGTGGTTGGTTCGGCTAAGGTTATACTGTGTGTGACTGCATTTTGGCCGCTGTCACGTGCGGGGAAGGTGTAGTCTGTATTGGAAAAGCTTTGGTTGCCGAGGTCTGATAAGTATGAGGTTTGTCCGTCACCATTGCTGTAGCCCGTAATGCTCAAACGTGCAATCTCAATGCCGTTAGGAATGTTTATCGTATAGTCGCGGTTGCGTGAGAACTTGATGCCTGATATGCCACAGTCGTTGCCCGTAGAGTAATCTCCTGATGCCGGCGTTATGCTGAAGCCGTTGGTGAACAGCCAGTCTCCGTTCTCGTCCGTATAGTCGTATGTTATCGGTGACAGTTCGTATTCAGTTGCCACGGGGTCGTCGCCAACGTAGCGGTCGATGCCCATTACTTCGCCTCCTTCAAGCTGGCCTTCGGTAATGTCGGCCACAAGGCTGTTGAGGTAGTTCTCAAGGTTGGTGTAGCCGTTGTCGCCGGTTTCTGTGCCGTCGGCAGCGTTGTTCGGGTCAAGGCCGTTCTCCGTCTCCCATGCGTCAGGCATGCCGTCGCCGTCAGTGTCGGTAGCCACTGTGCCCGGTGTATATGTCAGCTCAGGCCATGCGCTCCAGTCGGCAGGAGCGTCGTCCGGTCGGTTGTCTTCCTGCGAGTTTATCATGCCGGGGTTGTTGTCGCGGTGTCTGCCGTCATCCTCATATCCGTCGCCGGTATATGTGGCCAGTCCTTTTTCGGTTTCATTGATAATGAATTCGTCGTAAGAGTCCCTAACCTTGCTGCATCCGGCGTATGACAGTACACGGGCGTAGGCGTCGGCGGCAGAGTGGGTCGTTACATGTACGAACTCTATCGGCTCGTCGATACGCATCGTGTCGCGTGTAGCCTGTGTAAAGGTGTTGTCGTTGTCGGAACTGCTGATTTGGTTATACACGCCGTATGTCCAGTTGTCGTTTGTAACGTCGTCATACTTCGTGTTCACGTTGCCGTCTATGTAGAACTTGCCCCATACGTGCAGGGTGGGTGCGTAGTCGGGATAGTTTTGTATGTATTCGTTGGTGCGCACCCCGATGCCTGCTATGCGGCGTTGTATCGTCGTGCTGCGCTTTTCCGTGCCGGGGCCTGGCTTGTAGTAGTTGTTCACTATGTTCACGTTCATGGCCTCGCCGCCGTAGCATCCGTTGCCGGCCCAGTTGTAGAACACGTTGTTGCGCATGTCAAGGCGTTCGTCAAGTTGGGTTGTGTAGCGCGGGCCGAGGCGTGGCACGCGGCTCTCGTGGTGTGCCAGCAGGTTGTGGTGGTAGGTCACGCCCGAACCGCCCCAGTTGCCGCCGTAGCCGTGGGCGCCCTTTGAGTGTCCCGAAGCCTGGAGGCTTTGCGATGCTATGCACCATTGCACTGTGGCATTGCGCACGCCGTACACTGACAGGCATTCGTCTATGCTCCAGCTTACCGAGCAGTGGTCTACGATGATGTTCTCCTTGTCCATGCCGCCGAGGCCGTCCCAGCCATCGGCGTTTTCTTTCTGTACGTATTTGTTTCCGAGCCTGAAGCGCATGTAACGTATGATGACGTTGTTCGCATCTATTTGGAACGGGTTGTCCGCGATGCAGATACCGTCGCCCGGTGCTGTCTGTCCGGCGATGGTAACGTTGCCGTTTTGCAGGTAGAGCGGTGTCTCGAGGTGGATTGTTCCGGCCACGTCGAACACTATTGTGCGCGCTCCAGTCTGCTCGCAAGCCCAGCGGAACGAGCCTTCGCCGCTGTCGTTAAGGTTGGTCACATGGTAAACAGCGCCGCCACGTCCGCCGGTGGTGTAGCGTCCGAAGCCTTCCGCTCCGGGGAACGCCGGCGTTTTTTCTACCTGCTGGCCCATGCCGGGAGCCGCTGTCAGCAGTCCCAATGCAAGCAGTGCGGACTGTAGTAATCGTTTTCTCTTTAACATAATCTTTTTACTTTAAATGTTGTACAAAGCAATTCCGGCCTTGCCTGTGCGTTTTCTTGTCCACACAGGCAAGGCCGGAACAGGTCGGAAGTGTTATTTGTTTATGATTTTCTTCGTCGTCTTGCTGCCGTCCGCCATGGTGCTCACTTCAATTACCACGCCGCGGAAGTTGCTGCTCACGCGCGTTCCGCCTATGCTGTAATATTCAGTGCTTACGGCTTCGCCTGCCTCCGCATTGTCGATGCTGCTTGGCGCGGTTGTGCTTGCTGCCTTGCCGAAGCCTCCGTGGCTGTTGGCGGCGCGCACTGTGTACTTGTTCATGTCGCTTTCGGTAGCGTCATAGTAGGTGTTTGTCGTCATTCCGGCGAACTTGCCGTCGTAGAACACGGCGTAAGCTATCGCGCCGTCAGCTGCGTCCCATGTTATCTGGTTCCCGTTCTCGGTGCGTAGCATGCCGAGTTCTTTCTGTGCCGCATACTCGTTCGGAGTCCAGTCTGCGAACACTTTGTCGAGCGCATAGCCCTGCGCCTCTTCGTCGGTGAGTATTGTCTCGTAAGTGTTCTGCTTGTCGTCCTTTGTGAATGTGAGCACGAGTGACTCCGGCGAGATTACGTTTCCGTTTTCGTCCATAGTGTTGTATTCAACGAACCTGTCGGCGGGCACGCTCATGCCACCGAGTGTCCAGCGGTTTTCGTTGATGCGGTCGGGCTGCAGCAGTGTTGTGTTCAGGTAAGCGCAGCTTGCTTGGTTCTGCCATGCGCGGCCGTAGTTGAACTTTTCAGCCTTGCTGTCTATGGTGCATTCGTTGAACACGTAGCCGAACTCTGTTGTCGTTGTCGGCGCCGTTATCGTGCATTCGCCGCTTCCGTCGGCGTTGCGCGGCTCAACGGTTATTGTGCAGCGGTTGAAGAACACGTCGCCGCCTCCGCAGATGAAGTCTACCGTTCCGTGGATGTCAGAGTCCTCGAAGTAGAACTGTGCGTCATTGTTGTTCGAGTAGTATGTGTCCTGGTAAGACAGCATCCTCACGTTCTTGCAGATGGTGTGGTTGCCCTTGTCCTGAATTACTACGGCGCGGCCAGCGAAGCCCGGCTGGTAATAGTCGTATGCGTTTTTAAGCGTAACGTCCTGTATGTAGGTGTTGCTGCCCGTAATGAGGAATGTCGCCGAAACGCCGATGCCTTCTTTCTCGGCCTCGTTCACAATGATGGTGTTGTCCATGCTTTGCCCTATGAGCGATATGTTGTCGCCTGAAATCGGGGTGAGCACTTCGTGTCCGAGGTCGTATGTGCCGTCGGGCACGAATATGTAGGTGCGCTTGTCGGCTGAAGCCTGTGCGTTGGCGATGTCGATGACGTTGAGCAGGTTGAGTCCGTCGTTCTGCTTTACGATGTAGTAACCCTGTTCGTTTTGCTCTACCGACGAGCCTTCCACGTTGATTATGGATATTTTGTGCAGGTAGGTCTCGTTTGTTGTGGTGAGCGTAAGCGTGCCTGCCGCGCCGGTGTATTCCATCATTACCGTCTGTCCGTCGGTCGAGCTGTAGCCGTCAACGGTGGCTATCGTGTTGCCGCTGGCGTCGCTCAGGGTCATTACGGCGTCCTCCTTGCTGTATCTGCAAAGGGTGGCGATGATGTATGCGTGTCCGCCTACGAGCAGGTCTATTTTACCGTCGCTCTCAAGCGTCCAGCCGTGAGTGCCGTCATGCCATGCCGCGCCTTCGGCGTTGAACGCCTCGTGGTCTTCGTCGTAGAAGTATTCGTCGGTAAGGTTGAACGAGTAGCGCGCCGTGGTGCTTGCCGTCTCGATGTCTGTAGCTACGGCGTACATGTTCAAGTCTGACGTCACGATGTCCTCTGTGCTGTACTTGCGTCCGCCTTCAGTCCCCACGAACCATCCGCGGAACGCCTTTCCGTCAGCCACGGTAACCTTTGCGCCGTCGTTCAGCGTGCCTATCTCCGTGTCCTTTTCCACTTTCTGTGTGTTGTCTATTACGGTTGTGCCGTCAGTGTCGATGTATGTCAGGGTGAAATACGGCTTGTGCTTGAACGTTGCGTAGTAGGTCATGGTCTCGCCGTTGGCGGTAACTTTTATTGTCACCAGTACGGTGTGCTCGTCTTTCTTGTCGTAGGTTATTTCGCCGTCCACTTCGCCGTTGTCGCATACTATGCCGGTTATCGGGTTGCTTGCCGACGGCAGTTCCACTGCGTTGAACAGCTCTATCGTCGCCTCCTGTACTCCTTCCGCGGTCTCGTCGAAGATGTCCACCGCCTCGTATGTCACGCCGTTGAATGTGAACGTGCCGAGCGCTGGGTATTTCGACATGTCTACCAGGCCGTAGAGCGCAAGGTCGGTAACGTAGGCGTTCTGGTCAAGGCCGCCGGAATAGTTCTCGAACTTTATCTGGCAGTTCTCCCTGTTCACCTGCAACGTCAGCTCCTCGCCCTGCGCGCTGCCTACCGACTTGTCGTGCAGCACCACCCAGTCGGCGTCGCCGTCACCCTTTACCGATACCTTTATGCCGCGCGTGCCGCCGGTGGCAGCCTGCGTAAGCACGATTTTTGACAGCGACTTGAGCGGTGACGTCAGCACGTAAGGCTCAACGCCGCCAAGCTCGTTGTTCTTTTTGCCTGTTATGATGTAGCCCAAGCCCTTGTCGGCAAGGTTGGTGAATTTGTCTTGTGTGCCGTCAGGGTCTACGCCTGCTCCGCAGAAAGTGAACGTTACCGTCTCCTTGCTGTATTTTGTCGTCACCTCGTGGGTGGTGGGAGCGGTCGTGTTTTTCTTCCTGTCGATTTCCGGCCATTCCTGGAACGACGTCGAATATATTTCCCTGCTCTGGATTTCGGAAACGAAGGTCACGCTGATTTCCCACAGGTAGCAACCGTCTGTCGCCACAATCTCTACATATCCGGCTTCAACTTCGGCTACGGTGGCCTTGTGTTCGGTCGGGTTTACAAGGTCGGCCGCCTCTCCGCCGATGGTGAAGTTGCCGTAGTTGGGGCTTGGAGTCAGCTTCACGATGTCCCTTGCCGACTTTACCGGCACGCGGATTATCGTTCCGGCGTTAACCTGCGCGTCGCCGGTTCTGGCTGCCGAGTTGAACTTGCCGTTGGTGGCGTCGATGTAAAGGCTCACGCCTTCAACGTTTGAAGCCACCTCGCCGGTGCTTCCTTCCAATGCTACTTGTCCGGCTTCAACGGGTATCTTGTTCTTGAAGTCCCATGTGGCCGTTACGTCTTGTGCGCTGATTTGCAAAGGGATGGCTGTCCCCATTATTGCAACAAGCGTACAGATAAGTGCGTGTAAATACTTTCTTACCATAGATTTGTTGTTTTGATTAGTAATATTAATAATGTGTAAAGTATTCATCGTCGGTTGCAGGCTGTCCGCATGTCCGCGGTAGCGTTGTAGTAGTTAGCAGTAATAGTTTGTGTCGGGTGGCAAAGATATACATAATATTTGAAATGCAAGCGGTTTTGAGTGGAAAAGTTGCTGTTTTTTTGTGGGGTTGTGGGGTTATGGGGTTATGAGGTTGTGGGGTTATGAGGTTGTGCGGTTGTGGGGTTATGAGGTTGTGCGGTTATGGGGTTGTGCGGTTGTTCGGATAGCACGTACATGGGAGGTGCTTGCTTGAATGTAAATAAAAGGCAGGTTACAATTTAACACTGTCACACAAATGTCGGATGAACCTGATATGCCGTCTTTCGCATTGCAAAAGGTCACTTTTCACACGCTGAAAGGCCGTGTTTTGCATTGCAAAAGGTGACGTTTTGCAACTTGCTGGATTTCAATGCGTTGCGCGGCCCGTGGCGCATGTTATAGTGTTATCGTATGCGCCGGTTAAGTTTCGTTTGTTGCAAAAAACAACATAAAGCAAAAAAGTTTTTGTAAAAAATGTTTTTCCATTGAAAAAAACTATTATCTTTGCGGCAGTAAAACAATAATTCAGCTATGAAGAAAATCTTATACTCATTTTTACTCGTGTTCTGTTTCTCGGTTGCTGCCGAAGCGCAAATACCGTCGGTTACGTTGAAAGACATTAACGGAAAGACTGTGAGGACAGATACTTTGTCGAACAATGGCAAGCCGATTATCATCGACTTCTTTGCAACGTGGTGCAAGCCGTGCAACCGTGAGCTTTCGGCCATAAGTGAAGTGTATGAAGACTGGCAGGAGGAAACGGGCGTCAAGCTCATCGCCGTGTCAATAGACCAGGCTCAGAACATCAATAAGGTGAAGCCGCTTGTTGACAGCCACGGATGGGAATACGACGTGCTGCTCGACCCCAACAGCGACCTGAAGCGCGCACTCGGCGTGCAGACCATACCTTATACTATTATAGTTGACGGCAAGGGAAACATCGTTTACCGCCACAACGGATACGTTGAAGGCGCCGAGGAAGAGCTGATAGAGAAAGTAAGGGAACTGGTGGCCGAATAACATTACATACAAGATGAGCCATACATCACGCAGACTGCTGTGCGTGGTGGCCGTATCGGCCGCCACGCTTTGTGCCGCCGCACAAGACGATGGCGGCAACAAAATCTCTGTGACCGGAAGCGTGCAGAGCGACATTATCATACCGCAGGAAGACAAGGCCATCAACGCCCGCGATTACGACGAGTGGGCGCTGACCAATACTTACGCCGACGTTGCCCTTACGAGCAAGTACATCGACGCAGGCGCCCGTTTCGAGTTCGTGAAGTTCCCGCTGCCGACATTCTATGACGAGGACGGCTTCAAGGGGTGGGGTGTGCCCAACATATACGTCAAGGCGCATTTCAAGTCGTGGGACTTGACCCTCGGCAACTTCTACGAGCAGTTCGGCTCGGGCTTCATCCTCCGCACCTACGAGGAGCGCACGCTCGGTATCGACAACTCTCTTTTGGGGGGACGCCTCGTTGTGCGCCCCGTCAAGGGCGTAACGGTTAAGGCGCTCGCCGGCAAGCAGCGCCGCTTCTGGGACCTGAACAAGAGCTGGATAAGCGGAGCCGACGTAGAGCTGAACCTCGACCAGTGGTTCAAGGGTATGGCTGACAAAGGCACTTACCTTACCCTCGGTGCGTCATGGGTAAACAAGTATGAGAAAGAAGACGACATAATGGTGGGCGGCACGCATAAGCTGAACATGCCTTCAACTGTCAATGCGTTCGACGTAAGGGCGAATTTCCAGAAGGGAGGCTTCAACATCCTTGCCGAGTACGCATGGAAGGGCGAAGACCCCGCACAGGGCAACGCCTTGACCGGCCGCGACTATTCTTACATATACCACCCCGGAAACGTTGCCATGCTCTCGGCCACATATTCAAAGAAAGGCCTTAGCGTACTGCTCCAGGCAAAGCGCAGCGATGCGATGTCGTTCAAGAGCAAGAGAAACGAGACAAGCGGCATAGCCTCGGCCATCAACCACCTGCCCGCATTCACCATGGACCAGACCTACGCCCTTGCGGCGCTCTATCCATACGCCACACAGCCCGACGGCGAGTGGGCATACCAGGCGGAGCTTGCTTACCGCTTCAAGCGCAACACAGCACTCGGCGGCAAGTATGGCATGAACGTGAAGGTAAACTTCTCACATGTGCATTCAATTGACCGCAGAGACCATGCCGGAAATGAATTCGACGGTACGGCAAAGGGTACCGACGGCTACGGCTCGGCCTTCTTCAAGTGGGGAGACGAGATGTATTATCAGGACTTCAACATACAGATTGAAAAGCGATTGTCGCGTTCTTTCAACCTCAACCTGATGTACATGAACCAGTTTTACAACCAGACCATCGTTGAGGGACATGGCGGTATGGTACATTCAGACATATTCATAGCCGATGCCAAATATCGCATCAACCGCAAGCTCACCCTGCGCGGAGAGCTGCAATACCTCTCGACCGACGAGGACGACGGCGACTGGCTCTACGGACTGCTTGAACTCTCGTTCCTGCCGCACTGGATGTTCACTATCTCCGATATGTACAACAGCGGCGTTACCAACCAGCACTATTATCAGGGCCTCGTCACTTTCAGCCACGGCTCGCACCGCCTGCAGCTCGGCTACGGACGCACGCGCGAGGGATGGAACTGCGCCGGAGGCGTATGCCGCCGCGTTCCGTCGAGCAAGGGCGTAACATTGTCGTACAATTATAACTTCTAAAAAGACAGCATGAAACTGAAAAATATAATATACAGCGTTTCTTTGTGCGCTGCGGCACTTATCCCTGTGGCGTGCGATGATGTCGCAGAAGACGACAGGTTCATCTATGTTGAACCGGCGGAGGTGGCAAAGCGTGTCCTGATTGAAGACTTTACAGGTCAGTGGTGCGTTAATTGTCCGGATGCAGCGGAGCTGATAGAGCTGATGCAAGACGAATATGGTGCGGATAATGTTATCGCCGTGGGTATATATGGTGGCAATATGGGTAAATTGCCTAATGGCACGCCGCTTCCTCTGTACACTGAAACTGGCGATTGGTATTATACCCATTGGGGAGTGACGACTCAACCCATAGGCATGGTTGACCGCCAAGGACTTATAGGTACAAGCGCATGGCCAGAAGCTGTGTATAACAATATTCAAAAGCAGGCAGAGATAATGCTTGAGGCGGAATGCGCTTATGACGAAGCGTCACGTAATGTTGGGATAGCTGTTGCGGCAGACGGATTGGCCAATATAACTGGAAGCTTGCAGGTTTGGCTCGTTGAAGACTCTGTTGTAAGTGTTCAGCTTTTGACGGGTAATGTAACTGATGAAGAATACATGCATAACCACGTGTTCCGTGCTACCGTAAACGGCCAAATGGGTGATGATATAAGTATTATACAAGGCGAAAGGGTAGAGCGTGAGTTTACCTATGAGATAAGTCAGGACTGGAAACCTGAAAACATGTCTGTTGTTGCGTTTGTCTATAATGATACAGGCGTATTGCAGACTGCTAAGGCAAAGCTTATTCCTGCTCAAGGTGATGAAAAACAGCCTGATAATGACGATGTGGAAGGAGTGTAGCAAAATAAAATAAATATAATAATAAGATAATAAATAAGAAAGGAATTTTGAATTATGAAGAAATCTTTACTTTTGTTTGTTGCGGCAATGTTGGTTGGCGGAGCTGCAAACGCACAAATAGACAATACTTTGCAGTTTGTCGATGCCAGCGGCAATGTTATTGAAGACGGTGCTACCGTCAACGGCGAGGTTGAATACAGTGATTATGGTGGCTATTATCAGGTAAGCACAGGTCTTTTTGTAAAAAACAATTCGAGCGAGACTGTCGGTGTAAGCGTAGCCGGTGAAATCGCCCGTATGGACAACGGCCGAGTTGATTGTTGTTTCCTCTCAACTTGTACGACATTGTATTCTGTAGGGGCTTTTGAAGCGGCGTCAGGAATCAAGGAGGCCAGCGCAGAGCCGTATTCTTTTAGCACGGAGTGGATACCTGCATCAGAAACATCTTACGGGCAGTGTACGGCTACTTTTACACTTATGTTGAGGGAGGTTGTTGATAATGGATTTTTTGAGACTGCGGGTAAAGTTATTGCGCAAGGCCCTTCTGTAACTGTTAACTTTGTTTTCGATGAGGAGTCTGCTGGCATAGCTGGTATTGAAACTGTTGAGAACAATGAGCCTGTAGGTTATTATACGCTTGACGGCCAGAAACTTTCAGCTCCGCGTAAAGGTGCGGTGAACATAGTGAAATATGCAAATGGTAAGACAGCCAAAATAGTTGTTAAATAAAAATTTTATTATTATGAAAAAGACTTTACTTTGTTTAGTCGCTTTCTTTTTGTCGGTGACATTGGTAAGCGCACAAGGAGTCAGAGCCGAAGGGACACCTTCTGTGGCATTAGTGAAAAAGGGCATGACTTTGGGAATTTCTCCGAAGGACATGGGTAAGACTCCTTCCAAGTTAAATGCTCCTGTAAGTAGAATTTCCCTTGACCCGGATGAGCGTCTGTTTGGCTATTATACTACTGATGAACTTGACCTTACTGCGGGCGTTGGACTTAATTATAATGGCGAGCTGAGAGCAGGACTTTGCTTTACTCCTGACGTGATAGGCAAAGCTGTAGGTGGACAGCTTACCAAAATACGTTTCGGTCTCGCTCTTTCTATCGGTTCAACAAATCTCAGAATTCAGACGGTTGATGTTAGCACAGGCTATATCATTCCAGGTGAAACGCTTGTTGAGCAAACTGTTGCCAATACAGTTGCTGGATGGAACGACGTTACCTTGAATAATCCCATCACTCTTGAAGAAGGGGTTTACTATCTGGTTTCTTTCTCCTACATGCAGACTAATACAGGCACTGAAGCTGATTTCCCCTTGCTGCATGATGGCTCATTCAATACTAATCCCGGCGATTATGGCTTTCTTGCCTATGGTGATTTAAATGGCCTTGGCTCTTCTTCTTGGTACTTTATAACAGGTGGCGGCAACCTTTGCATACAAGGAGTTGTAAAGGGCGGCAGCTATGCAGAAAAGGACATCACGTTGAGCGGTGTTGTGTTGGACAAGGCGTTCTATAAGAACGGCGATGCGGTTGCTGTTGGTTGGTATATTGCCAGCACAGGTATTACTGTGCCTACATCCTATACACTTGGATTGGCAATTGACGGCAATGAAATGGCTACTGTAAAAACCCCTGTAACGTTGACCCCTCAAAGTCAGGCATTGACAGGCAATGTGACTATAAGCGGATTGACAAGCGGCAGCCATACGCTTTCTGTTTATGTGAAGGATATTGACGGAAGTGTTCCTACAGAAAATGTAGAGGATGACAACGTTGAAACTACACTGCAGGTTTACTCGGAAACACTGCCTCGTCAGAAGCACTTGATTGAGCAGTTTACGTCAACAAGTTGTGGTTATTGCCCGAACGGTTATGATATGCTCAATGCTTTGACCAGCATGCGTGATGACATCGCATGGGTGGCTGTACACGGGAACATGAATCCTAATTATCCAGATGAATACGTGATTGCTTCGAACGACACTCTTCTTGCATTTGAAATATCAGGTTATCCCAGTGCTTCGTTCAACCGCAGCTTTATCAACGACGCATCGATTAATGGTTACGGTACGTTAGGTGTTGTCATCAGTTATGGTGCGTCAGCACAGCAGGTAGCCAGCATGTTCAACGAGGTTATGAATACATATACTAATGTTCCTTCATTTGCTTCTATTGAACTCGCTACGACTTATGACCCTGCTACACGCAAGGCGAATATCAAAGTCAGCGGTAAAGGCGTGGAAGACTTCAAGGCGCTTATGGGAGACGATGCAGTAATAAGTGTTTACCTTACAGAAGACGGCTTGACATCAAGTCAGCTTGATTACAATCAAGGCCCAATGGGCGGATGGGTGAATAACTATCCCCACAACCATGTATTGCGTGCTACTGTGCCAGGCGTTTGTGGTGTGCCTATCAACTGGAATGGCAATGCTTATGAAAACGACTTCAGCGTAACTATTGATGATGCTTGGAATGCAGAGAACATGAGCGTTGTAGCATTCATCAGCCGTCCTATCAAGGTTGAAGATGGATATATCATGACAAGTCCTACAGATGCATTTGTGACAAATGCTGAAGTTGTCAAGTTGGGCGAAACATCTACTGGCATCAGCACTCCTGCCGTTTCAGAAGAGAATGCTGTTGAAGTTGCACGTTACGCGCTTGACGGCACACAGTTGTCAGCTCCTACAAAGGGCATCAACATCATCAAGATGTCTGACGGTACAACGAAAAAGGTTATTGTGAAGTAATGTGCTGAAAGCACTGATATTATAGGAATTTGCCGGACATTTTGTAATGCCCGGCAAATTTCCGTTAATTCAAAAGGCGAAGGTTGCATGGCCGGCTGCCGCAATAGCTGCGGCGGCCGGAGTGCGGCTTGCGCTTTTTTGGCTGAATAACAGTTACACTTTAATTAATATTTAAAACCTATGGTGAATTTTACAAGTAAAGGCCGCCTTATGGGCAGCCTGTTTGCTGCCGCCTTGCTGGCTGGCGGTGTGAATTGCGCGAGCGCGCAAAGTATCAACGTTCTTGAGAACATGACCGGCGGGGACGGCGTGGAATACCAGCCGGTTGTCCAGGCCATTTCTCCCAATCACAGGTATGTTGCCGGCCCGGCGTTCTCGATGGCCAGTGGCTCGATGGGCATGTTCGTATATGACACCGAGACGGGCGAGTATGCGGTGGCTCCTGCCAACGACGAGATGTACGGTGCAGACATACGTGCCGTGAACGACGAGGGCACATGCGTCGGCTACAACGGCAACGCCGTACTGTACAGCATAAACGGCGAGGCTACATATTACGAGCCTGAAGCAGAGGGCGAGGCCACACAGGCGCGTGACGCGAGCGACGACTTGAGCGTTGTTGTAGGCTGCCATTATTCAGAGGCTACATACGTTACTACGGCCTGCGTATGGGTAAACGGCGAGAGGAAGGATTTGCCCGTGCCCTCTGACGACGTGTTCGGCTTCGAGACAAACGGCTCTGTGGCTTACTATACCAACTCTGACGGTTCGGTGATTGTAGGCTATGTGGTTGACAATTACAGTTCAAACCCTCTTGTTGTATGGCGCCTGCAGGAGAACGGAGAATATGAGTGCGACCCTGTGTGCAAAAACTATTTCTCTTTAATGGGTGATGTCGAGGGCCATCCTTACGTGGTATTCTCGCCGCAGGGCTTCAGCCGTAACGGCCGTTATGTGTCACTTAACCTCATGAAAGGCGGCGACACCTTCACCGAGCAGTATATGGGAAGGTATGACTTGAAGACAGGCAAGCTTGAGGAATACCGCGCCGACGGCAACAGCGACATTCAGGAAGGTGCTGAGATGGCGGCTACGGGCGTGGCTGACGACGGTACAATCCTGGGCTATGCGCTCGCAGGCTCATGGGCTATGCAGCAGCGCAGCGCCGTAATCTGGAGCAAGGGCGAGGATGCGAAGGTTCTTGCCAACGTTTATCCCGGAATTACCGAAATAGCAGAGTATGACATGCTGGGCTTCAACACGGCCATAGACTTCACTCCGGACGGACGCTACATCGCAGGCTTCGCCAACGATGCGATGTACAACTACATCGGTTATGTCATCGACCGCGGCACTTCTGCCGGCATCGACAACGTTACTACCGGAAGCGAAGAGGCCGTAGAGGTAGCCCGTTACGCCCTCGACGGCACGCTGCTGTCAGCTCCTGCAAAGGGTGTGAACATCGTAAAGATGTCTGACGGCACAACGAAGAAGGTTGTGGTAAAGTAAGGACTGACGGCGCACCGCCGCCTGAATGTTATGTGACAGGGATGCCCGCAGGCCGGGCATCCCTGTTTTTGTTTGTGCGGATAACGGCGATTCCGATGATTTGTGGATATATATTTACGTGGGTTCGGTATAAATAATCCTCTCTTTGAATTAAAAAATTGTATTATTTTGTATTTCAAATAGTCGGTTGGTAACTGTCATTCCGCGCTCCG
>ENA-ORSY01001438-ORSY01001438.1-human-gut-metagenome-genome-assembly--contig:-NODE-1438-length-16769-cov-4.678174_pt1 | contig 16769 bp, 18 predicted proteins | sample MGYA00242193_ERZ509160 | MGnify/ENA primary metagenome ERZ509160 (study PRJEB26280, sample SAMEA2338670) | human gut metagenome | biome: human gut; feature: human-associated habitat; material: faeces...
TGCCGCTGATCGGCAGCGGACTGGTGCTGCACTACCTGCTCCTATGGTATGATTGCCGCCATGCGGTGGTGCTGCACAAAGAAGTCTATCACAAGCCAAAATACTAAGGAGGAAAACACCATGATTGCACAATGCCTTTACCAGTCCGACCCCAAGAACCTCGCCAGCATGGGTAGACAGCGCCTTGCCTGCCAGCGCGCCGCCCGCAAATTGCAGTGGGGCGTACAGAAAGAACGCATTTCCGAGACAAATGAGCCCGTGCCGCTGCTTATGCGCCCCGCCGTCAAGGAGATTTTGCAGGATGCCGAGCAGCACCGCTTTGATGTCCTGCTGATTGGCAACCGGGATTCTCTCTGCTGCGATGCCGCCGATATGGAGAGCTTTTTGAGCGTGCTGAACTCGTTCAACATCCACATTTTTGCCGGTGGTCAGGGCAGTTGGATCGAGCCGAACGGCCGCCACTATGCGCCCCTGCCCCGCCTACCGTGGCAGGAAGATGACGTTGCGGAGGTGCCGCAGTGAGAGAAAAATTCAAACACTTCTGTGATACCGCCAATCCCGATTTGCTGCGGCTCGTCATTATTTTTGTTTTGGTTGGACTGCTGTTGGCCGGGTTCCTGCTTTTCGGGCGTTCCGGTGATGGAGCTTCTATCCCACCTGTATGGGCACAGGCTGAGCGCGTGGAATTGCCCGATGAACGACTTTCCGCCGCGCAGAAAGAAAACCAGGACACCGTGGCGTGGATCACGATTCCCGGCACGAATATTGACGCACCTGTGCAGCAGTACGGCGACAACGACTATTATCTGCGCCGTGATGAGAAAGGGGGCGAGGATTACCACGGCTGTCTCTATGCCGACTATGCCTGCCGCATGGACAGCGGCGCAAAAGTTTCTCGCAATCTGATTTTTTACGGGCATACCTTTACCGGCGAAGACTATACCGGCGGGTTTGAGGATCTGCACAAATATCGTGTATTCGAGTTTGGGCAGGAAAACCCGTACATTTATGTTTCGCTGGCAGATGAAAAGCTGACGTATAAGATTTTCAGCGTATGGGTCTGCGATGCAAACGCCGATACCGACTGTATCCAGGCCGACCCGGACGATGCAGCCTTTCAGCAGATTCTGGACAAGGCTGTTGCCGGCTGTGCGTTCGGCTACGGTGTTGACGTGACGACCGATGACCACATTCTGACGCTCTCCACCTGTACGGCAGACCCCAACAGCCGCCTGTTGGTCGTTGCCAAGCTGATTGATGGAGGTGGTACAGATGTAAAATCTTAAATCGCACGCACTCTTTTGACGTATAAAACCACACAAGGAGATATGCAATGCAATATAAACTCAAACACCGCTTATCTGCGGCACTCATGGCGGGTGCTATGTGCTGCACGATGATTCCGACAGCCTCGGCAGACGAGGTTGCAACGCCGGAGACGGCAGAAACAACGGCCACAGAAGCCGTCAGCCAATCAGAGCAGCCTGTCGTGCTGGACGGCGGGCTGTCCGTGGAAGAAATCCAATCTCGGATGTACCCCAGTTTGCCGCAGACGGCCACCGGGTACTACCTCGACTCCACCGGTCTGCCGGTGCTGACCGGTGAGACAAAAATCAGCATCGAGGGCTGGGGCGACGAGGATTACAGTGACTACGATGCCGACAGCACAATTCAAGTCGCACTGGATGATACATTGCTCAATACCGACAGCGCCACAGCCTCTTTCCCCCGCATGGACGGCGAGGACTATGCCATCGTTCCCATCAGTATGCAGGTGCTGTATCCCGCCAACGGCGGCAGTGCGGACATCACGCTGCCCGACAATGTAGAACTGCTGGGATACAGCTTCACCAGTGGCGACCTGTGTGCCGCCACCGAAGAAGAACGCCAGCGGCAGCTCCATTATGATTTTTCCGAAGTCACGGCATCGGTGACAGGTATCTATGTCAAAGCTACCGAGGATTTCGGTGTCACACTGACCTATGCAGACTCGGAAAAGAGCCTGACAAAAGCGCTCCATGTCACACTCGACGATTCTGCGCCGTTCCCTGGCATCCTGCAGGATCGCTTTGAGCAGGAGGCACAACCTGCCTCCTGCTCGGCGGACGCAGGTGTTGCAGCTTACGCAGGTTTGCAGGTCACGCAATGCGTTTACACCAGTGTCGGCTGGATGAACTATCTGGGCGGGCAGCCCGCCCTGTGTGCCGATAGCGGCAAATGGGCGTGGGGACCCGGTGCAACCTATGCCAACAAGTATCCGCCGGTAGCCAATTATTCCTCGGCGGGTAGTGTCTGGGTATTGGCCTCGTTCTTTGGTAAAGGCTGGACAGCGGATCAGGCAACCATGTGGGCACAGGGCTTTAACAGCGGCGCACCGTCCGCGGTTTCTGCTTGCGAGGTCGAGGATGCCACCGACAACAATGCCTACCTTGACCGCCTTGCGTGGCAGGCAGAGCAGTTCCCGGACAGCCTTGCCGATGAGATTGTGAACGGCACAGCAGTCTATGCAGACGACGATGCCGAAACGGTTTACATCGGCACACTGTACGTTCCCAGCAACGCTGCGTGGCAGCGGTTTGTCATTCTGGATTATACCCCGGTCACGCTGGGCGGAGATAACGAGATCCCCGAACTGACTCCGGAGGGACAGCCCGTGGACAAGCCATGGAATGCCAGCTATGAGCGCACCGAAACGCTGGATTTTTCGTATACCATCAACACGGACAAAATCCAGTTGGAAACGCTGGAGAAGGTGGATGGAGCAGGCATCGACATTGCCCCAATTCTGGATGGAATTCCCTCCGACATCAGCGGCGGCAGTTGGACGGTTACACCGTCAGGCAAGCAGTCGGCGACTACCGACGGTCACACGCAGGACGACAGTTACCACCTCAATGGCGGCGATGCTTCCGCCACATGGACGGTGCATTACAGCGTCAGCAAGTCGGCATCCCAAAGCGGCAGCGTAACGGCCAACAGTGAGCAGGATGCAGACGCACAGGCATCTGCGGCACAGTCCGCCGCGCAGAGCGCCTGTGAAAGTCAGGTCAATGGTGAAATCGAAGCAGCGCTGTCTGCGGTGCATGGTTACTTCGATAATCTGAAATTCAGCTATGATGAAATCACCATCCCGCACGGCTTTGATTCCACGCCCGGTGCGCTGGGCAGCCACCAGACTATTACTGTTCCGGCTAATAGTTCCAATGACTATAAAATGCAGAACGATGAATGGTCGGTAAAGGTCAGCATCGACAAAATCGACAGCGAAACCAAGCAGCGCATCAAGGGCGATGCCGAGTTTAAGATTTTTGCGTGGGACACCGTTCGGCAGTGCTATATCCCGACAGGCGGATATAACCAATACAAAGTTGAACGCCAGAGTGGCGGAACCTATAAAGTAATAAACCACAGCAATTATGCCAATGGTTCTGACAATATCTATTACACCCAGCGCAACGAGGGCAAGTTCGTCATCGTGGAGAGCCGCGCACCCAGCGAGTATTACGGCGATTGGACGGATGTGACCAAACCCGGCACGGCAGGCTCTGTTCTGGGCAAGCGGGCGTATGCCTTTGAAATTACCAAAGCACAGGACGGTCAGACGATTTGGCTGGGCAACGCCGATTATAACGCTGACATCAGCACGACCAACAGCGGCGGTACGCTCATCGACACCGGCGAGGGCATCGTAACTATCACTTTTGGCAGTCGCAACGCAGATAAGACCTACGCCACAGACCCCACCGGCATTGCAAACAACGAAGATTCCTACACCATGCACGCCAATGCCGACAAGATGCAGAATGATCGTGTCCTCGGCAATATTCTACTGACAAAAGTTGACTTGGACGCCGCGCGGTATCTGGCTGCGGGCAGCAACGGAGATACCACGCTGGAAGGTGCTGTGTACGATCTGTACGCCGCTGACACGATTGAACACCCGGATGGTGTTTCGGGTGTCGTAGATTACTCCAAGATCACCGATGCCAGCGGCGCACCCATTTGGCACACCACTGTCCTCACCAATGGCGGCTGGGATACGGATTATTTACCTATTTTGCAGAAAGACCGGCTGGTAGCCTCTGCCAAAATCACTGACGGCAAGCTGGCGTTTGTCAACCTGTATATGGGCAGATATTACCTTGTGGAACGTGCCACCGGGCTGGTGCTGCCCATTGACGGAAACGGCAAGCTGTATGTTACCGGGAAGTATCCGCTTTTGAACAAAAAGCTCGAACGCACAGGTAAGTACAGTGATTTGGCTCGGAAGAATAACGAGTATACCGACTACATCTACAAAAACCAGTATTCTGCTGTGGCCGAGAGCCGCAAGCTGAACGGCAGCAAAGCGTGGGATGGGTATTACCTGTCCTACGCCAAAGGGTATCTCTGCGATGAGGTCAACCACTACAAAACGCTGACCTATGCAGATGAATCCACCTACCACATCCATGCCGAACAGGAAAGCCAAGACGAAGTGCTGAAATCCGGCTTTAGTTTGCAGAAGTTGGTTTCGACCACCGGTCAGCCAAGCCCGGCACTGAAGCTGGAGGGTGCGGGCTTTACCGTTTATCGCATCTCTAAACTGAGCAAGGCGGCGCAGTTCAAGCAGAACCCGGACGGCAGCTACGATGCACAAAGCATTTTGGACGCCTACCGCAAGGATAACTACGATAATTTGACGCTCAAGTACGATTTCACCGCCGAGGGACAAGCCATCGCCAATATGTTCGAGAGCAGCACCGATACGGTCAACGCCTATAACGCGACCTTGACCGCAGACGGCGACTACGCCAACGGCAAGGGTAACGGCTGGATGCCCACGGATCAGCCCGCTGAATATAGGCTGGGAGAAATGTTCACCAACGATGAGGGCGTTTTCCGCGTTGAAGGCTTGCCCTATGGGCAATACCTTGTCGTGGAAACCACCATCCCCAAGGATGTGTTCCAGTGTGATCCGTTCATCGTGACAGTGGACGCCAACAGCCCGCAGAGTCGATTTACGGTTCCGGCTGCCAGTGTTACCACCGCCAGCAACGATTATATGACTTTTAATGTGCTGGATGAGGAATTGGAGGGCTATTTACAGCTCATCAAGACCGACACCGAAACCGGCAAGGCGGTCAAAATCGCCAACACCTCTTTTGCCTTGTACAAATTGGATGACAAGGGTAATAAGACCCGCATTTCCATGATCGACCCGGCCAGCGGTAACGCCACGAAGAAAACGGATGTGTTCTACACCGATGCAGACGGCCTTATGAAAACACCGGAAAAACTGCCGCTGGGCAGATACCTGATTGAGGAACTGCAAGGTCCGGAAGGACACTATAACGATCCTGCCTACTCGGTGGAGTTTGAAATCAAGTCCGACCGCGTCTGGCAGGTCGTGGGCAACGCCACCAACGACATGGATGAGTACATCGTCACGGAGAAATACTGCAACCACGAAACCCTCGGTCAGCTTACCATTCGTAAGCTGGGCAATGTGCTGACTGGCTATAAGGACGGTCAGTTCATCTACACGCAGGACAACCTTGCTGGTGCGGTGTACGAAATTCACGCTGCAGCCGACATTGCCACACCAGACCGCCAAGGCACCTACTGGTATAAGGACGGTGACCTTGTCGCCACCGTTACCACTGGTGCGGAGGGTCAGGTGGATGAAGTGAAATTCAGCCCCACCCGCACGCAGGCAACCTATGATTTCTTGAAAATTACCCATGATGGCACCAAAGGCGAAGTCACCGTGACCCTGCCGCTGGGCAAGTATACTGTTACCGAGGTAAAAGCACCTTACGGCTTTATCCTGACAAACCAGAGCTACACGGTCGAATTTGGCTGGGATAACCAGAAAAACGACATTGTGCTGGCAAAAACTATTGTCGGCCACGAGCAGGACGGCGACAAGGAATGTTCGTACAGCATTGTGAATGTCAAGGATGCCTCGGATGCCCACAAGAATGGGCAGACACTTGTGTTTGAAAATGCCCGTGTGCTGCCTGTTCCCGAAAAGCCCGGCGATAAGGTCAGCAAAATCGGTGTAGGCATTTACAAGCAGGACCGAGAGGCGCTGACCTATCTGCCCGGTGCGGTGTATGAACTCTACACCGTGGATGACATTTTCTCCGCAGACGGTATGAAGCTGCTGGACGCCGGTACAAAGCTGGCCACCAGTAGCACAACCAACGCCAGCGGCTTTACTTGGTTTGATGTGGACGTGCCGATTCGCGGAGAATATTACATTGACCCTGCAGGTCCGCGAAGCACCAGCCGCGAGAACAGCGGCAGATACCGCATTGTGGAAATCACCGCCCCTGCGGGTTACCTGCTGGACAGCACCCCTGTGGATGTAGAGTTCACCTATGAAGGTCAGCAGATTGCATGGCAAATCGTAGATGGTACAAACACCAACCTGCGCACCAGTGTGGACATTTCCAAGCAGGATATCACCAACGGCAAGGAACTACCCGGTGCAAAGCTGGAAATCCGCGATGCAGACGGCAATCTGGTAGAGGGCTGGACCTCCGGCAAAGTGCCGCACACCGTGCGAGGTCTGGAGCTGGAAAAAGCGTACACCCTGACCGAAACTCGCGCCCCGGATGGTTACACCGAAGCCGAAAGCATCGTGTTCGAGCTGGTGCAGGATGGTAGCGAACAAAGCAATATAGTCTATGTGAAATCCGACGGTGATTGGGTAAAACTCGACGATGCCACCGTCATTATGCAGGACGCGCCTGTGCTGGATATCGACAAGACCGACATTGCGGGTAATCTGCTGCCGGGTGCCACTCTGACGATCCGTGATGCGAATGATGAGGTCGTCGACACTTGGACAACCGACTACAAAACGCATCGTGTTCCCATCTCGGATGAATTTATCGAACTGTCAGGCGAAACTAAGGAGTACATCTACATCCTAACCGAAGATGCCGCCCCGGCCGGCTTTGAAATTGCCGAATCAGTGCAGTTCAAGGTACAGGAGGCAGACAAAACTGTTTGCCTGTTCGTCCGCAAAAACGCCGATGCCGAATGGGTGCGCGCTGACAAGCGGCTAATTCAAATGATCGATGAAGCCACGCCCCGCGAGGACACGCCCACACCGACTCCGGCTCCCACACCGCAGCCGACGCCCGCTGCAACCCCGGTGCCCACTCCTGCGCCCACGCCGGTTATTACGCCGCGCAAGGTGCAGACCCTCCCGCAGACAGGAGATGGTTTCCCGCTGCTGGCTATTGTGGTCGTTTCCCTTGCGTCTGCGACAGGTATCGTGCTGCTGACCGTTAGGCAGAAAAATGCGCTGAAAGAAACTTCTGATGAGGAGGATGCCGATGAAAGTTCTGATCGTTGAACCCGGAAAATACCCCCGCGAAGCCGACATTGAACACACCCTTGAAGCCGAGCAGGCAGTTGTCGGCGGCACCATCGAGGCTGTCTACCCTTGGAAAGATAACGCCTGTATCGTCTGTAATGAGTAGTTCCTACAAATGAGTAGTAATTGAGCAAAATGCCCAGAATCCCGGGCGTTTAAGCATAATTTACTACACATAATCAGAAAGTTTTCTTTCCAAATTGTGTTAACCATTGCAATAAATCTTCATCCTCCTCCCAAGGCATTGTGGTATTGGGTGTGTAATTCGGCACTTTCTCCTCAAATACTTTTCGCTTCATCTCTGCATCGATGCGAGCGTATAAAACCCAAGAGTACTTTTCTTGTAACCCTGACCGAGTAGCCATTGCTCGGTCTTTTCCATCAATTCCTTGATTGGTATTGTTGCTTCAGACATTATAAAACCTCCTGATGTTATTTGCAGAGCATTGTGTCTCTACATTATGTAGAGTATCACAAAAAGCTACCGGCTAAAATACAAATGAAATCAGGAGGTACGAAAGGAGATGTCAATTATGCTACACATAACATATAACTACGCATTACAGACGTTATGTGGTGCACCACATAACGTCTGTAATGACAACGGCATTGCAGAAAACCTGCCGCTGAACCGTATGCTGAGCGACTATGACATCATCCACGGCACATTTTTCGTCTGCGGGCTGACCAGCAACGATTTTACTGACCTTACCCCGCAGCAGATGAAGCGCTACGAGGAACTGTACCACGATCCGCAGCTATTTTTCCTGTTTGGCAAGACCCTGTGTGTTGAACACACCACCCCAGAAGAATACGCCCGCGTTATGGCTCCGCCACCCAAAACAAAAGAATCCCCGGAGCGCTGATATGAATACTACTATCCTAGCCCGCAGCCCGCCTGCGGGCTTTTTCCTTTGTCCGAAATCATCCAACAAGCAAGGAGAAGAACTTATGAACGACATTTTTGCAAACACCGAAACCATGCAGGAAAACGAGCATCCCCGTTTTTACACCGCAGAATCCGTTATGCGCGGGCATCCCGACAAGCTGTGCGACCTTATTGCCGACAGTGTGCTGGACGCCTGTCTGCAGCATGATCCCGCCAGTCGCGTGGCCTGCGAGGTCATGGCAACCCACGGTCACATCATTGTGGCGGGCGAAATCACGACCAGCGCCAAGCCCGACGTGTTCAACACCGTTCGTGATACCCTGCGGGATGTCGGCTATGACCCGAAAGCGTACCAGATCGACTGCTACATCCACGACCAGAGTCCCGACATTGCGGGTGCTGTCGAGCCGGAATTGGCTGAGGGAGAGGACGAGGACACCCTCGGCGCGGGCGATCAGGGCGTTATGGTCGGCTACGCCTGCAACGAAACGCCCGAATATCTGCCCATGCCTGTGGTTGCCGCCCAGCGCCTTGTAACGCTGTTGGAAATCTCCCGCATGACCGGCGTTATCCCCGACATCGGCCCGGACGGCAAGGTGCAGGTCACGATGGAATACAACGGCGACACGCCTGTGCGCATCACCACAGTGGTCGTGTCGGTTCAGCACAAAGAGGATACCGATATTGATAAGCTGGCGGATCTGCTGGACGAGTATGTGTTTCCGCTGGCCTTTGACGGTATGCCCGCCGATGACGCGGAAATCATCCTGAACCCCAGCGGCAAGTTTGTGCAGGGCGGTCCGGATGCCGATACGGGTCTGACTGGGCGCAAGCTCATGGTGGACAGCTACGGCACATTTGCGCCCCACGGCGGCGGTGCGTTCAGCGGCAAGGATGCCACCAAGGTAGACCGCAGCGGCGCATATATGGCGCGGTACATTGCCAAAAACATGGTCGCCGCCCATCTTGCCAATCGCTGTCAGGTCACGCTGGCGTATGCCATCGGGGGAAAAGACCCTGTTATGGTGGATGTGAACACCTTCGGCACCGGCATCTGCGAGGATGACTGCCTGTCGGCCGCTGTGCGCAAGGCGTATGACCTGACCCCTGCGGGCATCATCAAGCAGTTGAACCTGCTGAACCCCATCTATTCCCGCACGGCGGCGGGCGGTCACTTCGGACGCGAGGATTTTCCGTGGGAAAATATCGAACGTATGAGCGATCTCGCCGCTTACATTGTGTAATTGCCGCGCGTCTGTAAAGAACAAATTGATGCCGCCAACCGGATGACGGCAATCGAGTTCCTGCGGCGGTACCGCCCCGGTTCGCTGGTGAAAAGCAGTGCGCGGGGCGAGTACCAGCTTGCGGAGCATGACAGCTTCAAGATAAACGGCGAATCCAGTGTCTGGCACTGGAAAAGCCGCGACATTGGCGGCAAGTCGGCGTTGAAATATTTGATTTATGTGGAAGGTGTACCGTTTGTAGAGGCGGTGCAGCTGTTATGTGAAGAAAGCCCGATGTACATCCCAGTGCAGCATGAAGCGGTGGAACGCGAACGCCCGCCGTTCCGTCTGCCGAACCCTGCACCGAATAATGACCGTGTGACGCGGTATCTGCTGGGGCGAGGCATCTCGCTGCCCACGATTCGCTACTGTATTGAGAGAAATATTCTGTACGAAAGTGCAGAATATCACAACTGCGTTTTCTTGGGCAAAGACCCGCAGGGTGTGCCGAAATATGCGGCTCTGCGCGGTATTTATGACTATGGGAAACCGTTCAAGCGCGAGGCTCCCGGCAGTCAGAAGCAGTACGGATTCTGCATCCCGCCGATGCAGCCCGGCACTACCGTGGCCGTGTTTGAAGCCGCCATAGATGCCATGGCCGAGATGACGCTCTGCGGCGATGCGGCGGACAAGTACCGTCTGTCGCTGGGCGGGGTTTCATCCTCCGGCAAGGAGCCTTTGGCGTTACAGGAATTCCTGCGCCAGCACCCGGAGATCACCACGATAGAACTGCGGCTGGACAACGATGCCAAAGGGCGTATGGCGAGTGTCGGCATTCAGAACTTTTACCGAGAAAAGTATCAAGTTTGCGACCTGCCGCCCGACATCGAGAATGGAGATTACGCTGATATGGCAAAAAACAACCTGATGGCAAGAACTGCCGCCCACCGCGCGGCGCCTTGCCGATAGAGAGAGAAATCAACATGAAAGTCAGAAATCGTTCGCCCACTTATAGGGCATAAACAGGAGGTAAATCGTTATGGCTGTGTTCCGTGTACAAAAGACGCAAAATTATACCATTATGTCCAACCATCATCTGCGCAACAAGGCTCTTTCGCTCAAGGCGAAGGGGCTTTTATCTTTGATGCTGTCCCTTCCCGAAGATTGGGATTATACCACGCGCGGGTTGGCGTCCATCTGCAAAGAGGGCGTGGACAGCGTGTGTGCCACCGTGCGCGAGTTAGAAGCGGCGGGGTATATTATCCGCCGCCGCATCCGCGACAAGAACGGTCAGATGCGCGGTATGGAGTACACGGTTTTAGAGCAGCCACAGCCCCCGGAACAGGGTCCCGAAGAAGCTGCGCCTAAGTGTGCTCAACCAAAACAGGCAGAGCCTAAACGGGAAAAACCTGTACAGGAAAATCCTGCACAATTAAATACTAAAGAAATAAATAAAGAAGAAACAAATAACGTATCGAATCCTATCCGCGCGGCGGGCCAGCGGGCAGAGTACCGCGCCCTGCTGCTGAAAAATATCGAGTATCCGATTTTGGCGCAGAATAACCCGATGGATACGATGCGATTGGATGAACTGGTGGAGTTGATGCTGGATGTGGTTTGTTCCAAACGGGCGGCTATCCGCATTTCGGGTGAGGAAATGCCTGCCGAAGTAGTAAAATCTCGATTCCTAAAATTGGGCGCAGAACACATCCAGTATGTTCTGGATTGTCTCAAGGACAACCCGCCCCGCATTCGAAACATCAAGCAATACTTACTGGCGGCGCTCTACAATGCGCCGCTGACGATAGAAAACTACTATGCCGCGCAGATCGACCACGACCTGTGCGGCGGAAAGAGGTGACATGATTTGCAGGTGAAATTTTATTCTCCGCTGACTGCGGACTTTTTCCCAAATGAACCGGACTATGAGGACGAGTTCTACGACGAGTACGAGGGCTACCCGCAGGACGGGCATGAACTGCTGGAATACGAGACAGCCATCCGCGATGCCGTCGAAAACGATACCCGCGACTTTGGCGGCGACCTCATGCAGTATTACCACGAGGACGATTCTGTTCGTAATAAAGTCGTCACGGCTGTCCCGTCCGTCGAGGTGCATGGCAACAAGCTCTGCGGCTGTCTGACCGTGGAACTGAAAGAAACTCTGCTCGATGATGAGCAGACCGTCCTCTGCAACTACATTACCGGTCAGTACAGCGACGGCTGGGGCGAGGGCTTCGAGCAGCGGGAAATCGATGTTGGGGACGGCAAGCTGTATGTCCATTTCTGGCAGGATCACGATTTTGAACTGAAACGCGATGTGCCGGATATGACCGAATTCAACAAACTGCTGAACCGCCCGAAGAAGCCTAAGATGCAGCTGATTGGGCAGGACGGCAACATTTTCGCCATTATGGGGCGCGCATCCCGGCTGCTGAAAAGCAGCGGGCAAGGTGACAAAGCCAAAGAAATGCGTGACCGCGTTATGTCCTGCGACAGCTACCAGAAAGCACTCAACATCGTTTCCGAGTATGTGGAAACCGAACTGTCGCCCAGCCCTACGCCCAAGCGTGACCGGGGTGATGCCAGATGAAGAAATACGAAATCACCGACATTGCCCATCCCGATAACCCTAACCTGCACCGCATCCGCGCAGTGACGGACTTGACTGAGGATGTCCTTGCCGGGATGCTCGGCGGCTATGTGGAAAGCTGCGATAACTTAGACCAAGAGGGTCGCGCGTGGATTTCGGAAGATGCCATCGCCTGTGAAAATGCAGTTGTCTGCGGCGATGCAGTCCTTACAGATCACGCCGTTGCAAGAGGTAATGCCTATGTCGGCAAGAACGCCACTGTAATGGGAGATGCCACTGTGCAGGATGATGCCATCGTCTGCGGCGGGGCCATTATGGGAAAAAGCTGTGTCTGCGGTTATGCCGTGATTCGGCAGGATGAGCAAACCTTGTGCGCACCAATCATTGACGGCAGCGCCCGCATCTATGGTGAAATCTCCGGCAATGTAGTCTGCCGCGGCAATGCCGTTGTCCTGCCCGGCACCAAGCTCGACAACAGGACGCAGGACTGCTTTGTACTCGAAGATGACCGTGTTTCTGTGCAGACAGCCAGCCGCACACCACCCCCGAAAGAAGCCTGTACCCATGATTTTGAACGATAAGAAAGAAGGATGCCTTTGACGAACACTCCCGAAACGCTCAACATTCTCACCCCTGATTTCCGGATGCCCGAACACTGCGGCGGTGACCGCTGGTCGATCCTGCACGGGGATTCTTTGCAGATCCTCCGCCAGTTTGTGCCGAACAGCTTCGATGCCATCATCACCGACCCGCCCTATGCCAGCGGCGGCAGCAGCCAGACCACCAAGAACCGCAGCACCAGCGAAAAGTACAGCAGCATGAGCAAGGACAAAGCGCTGCCTGACTTCGATTCTGACCAGATGGATCAGCTGAGTTGGATGTTCTGGACAGCTGCATGGCTGCAGGATGCCCGCCGCATTGCCAAGCCCGGCGCGCCTGTCTGCCTGTTCATCGATTGGCGGCAGTTGCCCGCCATGACGCTGGCTTTGCAGTGGGCAGGCTGGACATGGCGCGGCGTGGCGGTTTGGGATAAGGTCGCCAGCCGCCCGCAGAAAGGACGCTTCCGCCAGCAGTCCGAGTACATCGTGTGGGGGTCCAACGGCAAAATGCCGCTTGAGAGAAATGTTGGGTGTCTGCCGGGCGTGTTCCGTTACCCGAATCCCCAGAACCGCATCCATGTCACCGAAAAGCCCTTGCAGCTCATGCGGGATGTGGTGCAGATCTGCGAACCGGGCGGGCGCATCCTTGACCCCTTTGCCGGGGCAGGTACTACCGTGCTGGCCGCTGTGCAGGAAGGCTATGAGGCTGTCGGCATTGAAATGTCGGATGCCTACTTCCAACGCAGCACTGAACGGCTGAAAACCACCCTTGAATCCGAAGTGAATCAGAACTGATTCACTTTTGACCGCTAACTTAAAAATAGTGAATCAAATCTGATTCACTCCCGAAATTCAGAAAGGAAACACGAAAATGAAACGACCTTGGGCTTTTATCTGCGCCAGCGAGGGCGCAACCTCCAAACACCTGCGCAACTATTGCCGTGAAGTCTACCTGCTGGGCTACCTGCCGGTATGCCCTAAATTGCAGGACAGCCAGTATTTGGTGCTGGAAGATGCCGTAGAACGCAGCGAGTACACCGCTATTGTGAGGGATAAGCTGCTGCGCTGCCCGATGCTGGTGGTCTGCAGCCGCAATCAGGATGCAACCACCAACGCGCAGATCGGTTTGGCGCAGAAATACAACCGTATTGTCACAACCTTGGACGGTTTGAAGAAAGCCGTTTCGGAGGGCGACGACCTTGTGTCATGAACCGTTTTGCGGGGTGTCGTGTTTTGCTAGCATAGCGTCTGGTCGACCAGACGCACATTTTGGGGATGCCCCAAACCCCTGCCGTGCGTAAACGCAGATTTATTGTCTCATTCCATGTCGATGAGAATGAATTATCGTTTTTGAATCGGCAGGTTGCGGCCAGCAGTCTGAACCGAGAGGAATACCTGCGCACGCTCATAGTAGACAAAGAAATCCATCCGCGCCCCTGCACGCACCATGCCGATCTGCTCCGCAAGGTGGCAGGGCTGTGCAACAATGCAAATCAGCTTGCCCACCGTGCCAACAGTACCGGAACAGCAGGGCAGGGGAGTGTGGATGAAATGACCCGGCTAACCCAAGAGGTCTGGCGGGAAGTAAAAGAAAACTGGTAAAGGAGTCACTATGAAAAATGGCTTACACATCCGTGATCCCTGTGCGCCGCCTTGACCGCACAGTGGACTATGTACAAAACAAAGCAAAAACAACACCGAAATCTCTGGAAGAAGCTGTGGACTATGCGGCAAACCGGGATAAAACCGAATCAGCCTGTTTTGAAACAGGACTGGGCTGCACAACCACCAGCGCCTTTGAAGATATGCGATTAAATACGCTTCGCTGGCACAAAGAAACCGGTGTGCAGGGATACCATCTTGTTCAGAGTTTTGCAGAAGGGGAGGTAACTCCAGAACTGGCGCACCAGATTGGTGTCGAGTTTGCTGAGCAGCTACTGCATGGGAAATACCAAGCAATTGTGACAACACATTTGAACACTAAGCATTACCACAACCACATTGTATGGAGCGCCGTTAGCTTGGAGGATGGAAAGAAGTACCACAGCAATAGTAAAAGTTACTATACCGAAGTACGCGCACTTTCAGACTCGCTCTGCCAAAAATATGGGCTTTCCATCATTGAAACGCCGGAATCACTGCGAGGAAAGCGGCAATATGAAAAGTGGAGGGCTGAGGAAAACAACAAGTCCACATGGCGCACCGCCATCCGACAGGATGTGGACGAAGCTATCCAGCAGAGCCTTACCTGGCGGCAGTTTCTTGGAGCGCTGGAACACAAAGGCTATGAAGTCCGCATGGGGCACAAGTATCCTGTTCTGCGTCCACCCGGAAAAGAGCGCTTTGTTCGTTTCAAAACGCTGGGCAAGCGATATACGCCAGAAGCCATCCAGACGCGCATCCTGTATCCACGAAGCTACCGCCCTTATGTTGAAAATCCACCAACAATCAAACATGGCCGTCTGCGCAGCGGGAAGAAGCCTTGCCGCAAGCTGACCGGGCTGCGGGCGCTGTATTATCGTTACCTGTACGAATTGGGTGCGCTCCCTCGCAAGCCGCGCCGTCCCAGCTATGCCGTGCGGCAGGATGCCTACAAGTTAGACCAGCGCATCCGGCAGATGGAGTTTTTATCTAAGAACAACATTGACACGCTGGCACAGCTGGAAACCTACCGACAAGCCAAGCTGGGTGAAATTGTCCAGCTCACTGCAGAAAGAAAATCGCTGTATAAAACAAACCCGGACAGCCCACGCATCCAGCAAGTCAACACAGCCCTAAAGCAGCTTCGCCAAGAAGAACGCCTCTGCCGTAAAATCGCAGAACACTCCCTAGAGGTGCAGCAACACCTCACCGAAGCTCGCCGTGACCGTGCTGAACAACAACAGCGTGAACAGGAACACGAGCGTGACCGCCGTCCCAACATTGATTTGACACTATAACCATGAAAGGAAAGATGCCCATGAAATACCCCAACAAAGACTACATCGAACACCTGCGCCGCAAGTACCCGCCCGGCACGCGGCTGCAACTCAGCTGTATGGAAGATGAGATGGCCGTGCCTCCCGGCTCTACGGGAACCGTTGATTTCATCGATGATGCCGGGCAAATCCATGTAGATTGGGACTGCGGGCGCAGTCTTGCCCTCATCCCCGGCGTGGACTCGTTCAGCCGCTTGCCCTCGCCCAAAGAAAAGGCCGGTGATGCCAGATGAATTACGGCTCCGAACCCGCAGACCAGGTCGTCCGCTACTCGCTGGAGGGTGCAGAGTTTGCGCTGCGTATCTCCGGCACCGCTGCGAAAAACTTCTTTATTTTCGCACAGGCAGTGCTGCACGACAGCAAAAAGACGCACGGCAAAACACATCTTATCCGGCTGCTGAAAGAGCAGAAGCCGCTGAAATTTTTCACGGTAGACAAAGACCGTATGCACGATTTTGCCCGCGCCGCCAAAGCACATGGGCTGCTGTTTTGCCCCATTCGCGACAAGATGGATCCCGACCACATTGAGATCGCTATTTTGCAGGACGACGCTTCCAAAGCGAATCGCATTATTGAAAAACTGCAGTTGGATGTCGTGGACACCGGCACGGCAGAACTGGTCGATGCCGTGCAGCAGAATTTGGAAAATGCAGCCCCTAACCACGAGGACACGCCCGCTGTGGATTTTCTGCGGGGCTCGGAGAACGCCAGTCCGTCCGAGCCTTTCTCCGACAGCAGCAAATCTTTTGCAAACTCGCCGTCGCCGCGCGCCGATCAGCTTCGGGCCAAGGGTGAGCGCCCCAGCGTGCGCATGGAATTGCGGGATATTACTGCCTACCTGCGAAACCGGGCAGAGGCGCCCAAAGACCGTATGCCCAAGCTGCCGGTAAAAATCCGGCGCAAAGAAAAGGTGCTGTAAATGTTTTCTGTTTGTTTTCAAGTGCAGACTAGCTTTGACAGCGCCTTTGGGATATGTTGTAGGCAACAGGAGGTGCAAAAGCTATGACAGAACGCAAAGTGAAACTCGACCGTGCCAACAAAAGCATCCTGCTCCGAGCGCTGGGCGATGTCTACTACGGCCAGCGCGCCCGCGGCGGCAGTGCCGAAGAAACGGG
>ENA-ORSY01001445-ORSY01001445.1-human-gut-metagenome-genome-assembly--contig:-NODE-1445-length-16653-cov-4.454814_pt1 | contig 16653 bp, 13 predicted proteins | sample MGYA00242193_ERZ509160 | MGnify/ENA primary metagenome ERZ509160 (study PRJEB26280, sample SAMEA2338670) | human gut metagenome | biome: human gut; feature: human-associated habitat; material: faeces...
GCCTACGGCGGTTGCGCTCCGACACGCGCCTGCGGGCGCAGCCCCAAGGGGGAAGGGCTTTTTATTTTATAAGCTCTTTATATATTTCACCCTTACTAAACGGTGTCCCGGCGGCGGCCTGTTTGGCGGCGGCGGCGGGGGGCAGACCGCCCGCTTGCAGGGCGCGGGCGGCGGCGACGGCTTCTTTCAGGGTCGGCGCGGCGGCCTGCTCGACGGCGGCAGGGTCGGTACCGGCCAGAACCAGCACATACTCGCCGCGGGGGTCATTGTCCTTATAAAAGGCCACGGCCTCGCCGAGAGTCGTCTTTTTGATCTCCTCATGCAGTTTGGTCAGTTCACGGCAGAGCGAGACCGAGCGGTCCGCACCAAAGGCAGCAGCCAGGTCGTCCAGCGTGCCGCGCAGCTTGTGCGGGGCCTCGTAGAAGATCATCGTGCGGGTCTCATTCTGCAAAAAGACCAGCCGTTCGCGGCGGTCCCGCTTGGGGACGGGCAGAAAGCCCTCGAACACAAAGCGAGCCGTGGGTTGGCCGCTGGCCGCCAGCGCCGTGACGCAGGCCGATGCCGCCGGGATGGGCACGACCCTGATGCCGCGCTCATGGGCCTCGCGGACGATCTGCTCGCCGGGGTCGCTGATGCAGGGCATACCGGCATCGCTGCACAGGGCGCAATTCTCCCCGGCCTCGATGCGGTTCAGGATGGCCTCGCCGTGGTGGAGCGCGTGCTCATAGTAGCTGACCATCGGCTTTTTGAGGCCCAGATGGTTGAGCAGCCGCAGCGTGACGCGGGTGTCCTCAGCCGCGACGAAGTCCGCCAAGCCGAAGGTAGCCGCCACACGCGGCGGCATGTCATCCAGATTGCCGATAGGCGTGGCGACAAGATATAAAGTACCGGGCAATGTGAAAACCCCTAACATTTGTAGTATCAATACTATTATACCCGGAAGCGGGAGCACGTGCAAGAAGATAATGGGCAAAAAGGCGACAAAAGAACTTGTGCTTAATAAAATTACACGCAAAACAGCTAAAAGTGTGTGTGATTTTATTCTTGCGGGGTGGCATATTATCTGCTATAATAATTTCGAACACAATAGATACAAAAGTGTGTTTGATTTTATAACGAAAGCGGGTGAAACAGTGGATGCAAGAGCGCAAGTGAAAGAAATACTGGATGAAAACGGCGGTATTGCAAAGTCGGCAGATTTTGTCTCGGCGGGTATCCGCGCAACAGAGTTGGTCAACCTGTGTAATTTGGGGTATCTTACCCGTGTAAGACATGGATATTACGAGATGGCGAAGGAGAGCGGTGTCTCGGAAGAACGAATGTTGGCGGTGCTGGTTCCGCAGGGAATTGTTTGCGTTGAATCGGCGCTGTTTCACTTTGGATACAGTGATTTCGCCCCACGCAAGTGGTCTATTGCTATCCCGCGCTCTATGTCACGGAGAAAGCTGAAAATTGACACGCTTGCCATTCAACCCTACTATGTGCAGGAAAATCTATACGAGCTGGGAAAAACCGTGGGAAACTTTAATGGCGTTGCTCTGCCTGTATATGACAGGGAACGCACCATTTGCGACTGCTTTAAATATCGCAGCAGGTTGGACAATGAGCTGTTTGCCAAGGCTCTGAATGCGTATGTCAATGATACCAGTAAGGATTTGAAGAATCTATCGGAATACGCAAAACAACTGCGCGTCCACAAAAGGGTGACAGAATTAATGGAGGTGCTGCTCAATGGCTGATGTTGCTGCATCTGTACTGGCACGACTTAAAAACAAGGCGGCGGAAAGCGGAAGAAGTTATCAGCTTTGCTTGCAGCTCTTTTGCCAAGAGGAATTCCTGCGCCGTTTAGAAAAGTCGAAGTACGCGGAAAATCTGGTGCTCAAGGGTGGTTTATTTATCTATGCCCTCACTGATTTTGACAGCCGTGTGACGATGGACGTTGATTTTCTGCTCCGCAGGATTCCAAATACGCCGGATCAGCTCAGAGCGGTGATGGAAGGAATCATTGCGGCACCAACAGAAAATGACTTTATCACGTTCGAAATCAAAAGCGTGGAGCCGATCTCCGTAGCGAAGAAGTATGCAGGCGTGGGTGCGTCACTGATTGCAAGAATCAAAAATACGCGAACACCATTCAGTATTGATTTTGGCGTGGGGGATGTTATTGTTCCTGAGCAGGAAAAACGGAAAATTCCTACGCAGCTGGAGAATTTCCCGGCACCGACAGTCAACACGTATTCGCTGGAAACGACGGTTGCCGAGAAAATCGATGCGATTTTGTCGCTTATGGAATTTTCCAGCAGAATGAAGGATTACTACGACATTTACTATCTTGCCAATCGATTTGATTTTGACGGCGCGACGCTGACGGAGGCACTGAAAAGGACATTTGCAAACCGTGGGCACAGCTTTACCGCCACGCAATTTGCGCAGGTGATAGAGTTTGTCGACGATGCGGCTATGCAAAAGAAATGGAAGGCGTTTTGCCGAAAGATTGACACAAAACCGGATACGTTTGATGAAGTTTTAAAGATGATAAACAGATTTCTACGTGAACCATTTAAAGCAGCAATAAGTGACGACAATTTTGAGGAAAAGTGGAACGCTACAGAAAATAAGTGGAAATAAAGAGGAAGCAAAATGATTAGAGCGGATATGATTTCGACAGTTGGTAGAAAATATCTTACCAGTAATATTGAAAATGATGAATACAGTTATCCTAAGGCATTTTCTGCTGCGTCACTGCCTTTCGTGCCTGTTCGAAACAATAATGGGCGCGCTTTTGAAAAATTGGATATACGTTTTGTTAAAGATAATGTTACAGTGCTTATTGAAACGAAGAGAAATTTTACAAAAGCAGATGAAGCACAGCTTTCGGCTTACGTCGAATATGAAAAGAGGCTTACCGGGAATAAGACAGTGGCTGTTTTAGCGAATACAACAAATGAGGATGTACGAGTTTGGCGCGGTGTTGTATCGGATAGTGACTATATGCCCAAAGAAACCACTTTGCGAACGATGGATGAATATGTGGATTTTTACATATCCAAAGTAAACGACAAAGAGAAAGTGATGCAGAATACATACAAACTGAATGAAAAACTGCATCGTCATAGTATTCCTGAAAACTAAGAAGCCAATTTGTCGGAACGTGCCTTCTTGCATTGAAAAATGGATTGGACTATTCGACGCCAAAATTGACAGCAGCTCAAGTACGGGCGAGGATTAAAGAGGTTCTTGAAGAACTTTTGAATTCGGACCTCAACAAGGCGGAAAAGCTTGCATTGTTGAATCGCAATGTGTTGGGTGACCAGTATGTTCGGCAGCTTAGCATAGAGGCATTTCGTGATATTCTAAAGTTTATTGAAGATAATATTTTACCATTTATAAATGATAAAAGTACATCTGGGCAGGATTTGTTAAATCTGTTCTTCGTTACATTTAACAAATATGTTGGAAAGTCAGACAAAAACCAAGCTTTTACGCCAGACCATATTACGGATTTTATGGCGAAAATTACGGGCGTAAATAAGCACTCGGTAGTTTTAGATCCTTGTTGTGGAAGCGGATCTTTTCTTGTCAGAGCGATGACACAGGCATTGGATGACTGTGCTACAGCTGCGGAACAGGAAAATGTAAAAAAGCATCAGATATATGGAATTGAATATGATGAAAATATTTACGGGCTGGCAACTACTAACATGCTTATTCATTCTGATGGAAACTCCAACATCCGTCAAGGAAGTTGTTTTGCGATGGCAGATTGGATTAAAGAAGCTAAGCCAAATGTTATTTTGATGAATCCGCCGTATAATGGGCAACGTATACATCTTCCGAAAACTTATGTGGATACATGGGCGAAAGAAAAGAAAGAAGACCCTTCCAAAGGATTGTATTTTGTCAAATATATGGCAGATACGCTGAATTCTATTAACCAACAAGCCAAGTTGGCGGTGCTACTTCCAGTTGCTTGTGCAATCGGAACAAGTGGCGAAATTGCTCGTCTAAAAAGAGAAATATTAAAGGAAAATACATTGGATGCTGTTTTTACACTTCCTAATGAAATTTTTTATCCAGGAGCAAGTGCATCCGCCTGCTGTATGGTTTTTAAGATTGGCATAAAACACACGGATGTATCGAATCCGGATACATTCTTTGGCTACTGTAAGGATGATGGATTTAAAAAGAAAAAGAATATTGGCAGAGTGGAGCAAACAGATAGTACGACAGGGAAAAGCAAATGGACAGAGATAGAGAACCAATGGATTGAGCTGTATCGTAACAGAAAACCTAAGGACGGCCTATCCGCTACACATAAAGTTACGGGCGATGATGAGTGGCTGTGTGAAGCTTACATGAAAACAGATTACACAAAGTTGACAGAGCGTGATTTTCAGCAAACGATAAATGAGTACTTGTCTTATTTGGTAAAGGAAGGAAATGTTTATGAGGCTTGATACCGAAAACTGGAAAGAGTATCACCTTGGTGATTTGTTTGACAAAATGTATAAAGCGGAAGCCCATGTGAAAGGTGACTATGAATTTTACGATACTCTGGAAGGAAATACAATAAGATTTATTTCACGTACAGAATCAAATAATGGCTGTGATTGTTACCTTGCTGATAAAGGTTTGACAGGGATTGAAGAAGGCAATGCAATTGCAATAGGAGACACGACGGCTACCTGCTCATATCAAGCAGAAAAATTTGTGTGCGGAGACCACATTGTAATTTGCCGTGCCAAATGGATGAATTTATATACGGCGTTATTCCTTTTAACTTTGTTGAAGCAAGAAAAGTATAAATATAGCTATGGTAGAGCATTTAAAATGCAATTGATTGCAGAAACTAGAATTAAACTTCCTGCGCAAAAAGATGGTGCCCCAGATTGGAATTACATGGAAAAATATATAAAATCCCTAAACTATAAGCCACTCACAACGTCTAACAGGGGGGGTAAGATTACATACACTTGGTGCTGAGAATTGGAAAGAGTTTCGCATAGGAGATATATTTGAAATAAAGAAAGGCAAACGGCTTACAGCAGAAGATCAAACGGATGGTGACACTCCGTACATTGGAGCTATAGATTCGAACAATGGTGTGGCAAATCGTATCGGTCAAGCAGCGATTCACGAAGGCAATACAATTTCCTTAAGCTATAATGGATCAGTAGGAGAAGCTTTCTATCAACCAAAGCCCTTTTGGGCAACTGATGATGTAAATGTACTTTATTTTAAAGATGAGAATGATGCTTCGTTCAACAAGTATATTGCATTGTTTATTTGTGCAATACTTCGTAAAGAAAAGTATCGCTACTCCTACGGACGGAAGTGGGTACTTGAAAGCATGCGATCAACTGTAATCAAATTACCCGCGACAGTTACATCAAAGCCGGATTACATGTTTATGGAAAACTATATGAAATCGTTGCCGTATGGAGATAGAATATAGTTGATGAGAATAAAAAAGGAAAGACCTCTTTGCGAGGTCTTTCCTTTTTTATTCTCCGCTTCGCTCCCCAAACCCGTATTCGTGTTCCTTTACGGGCAGGGTGGTGACTTCAACGTTCTCGATGCGGGCCCAGCGGTTGCTGCGCTCGATGAGGGGGACAAGGGCGTCGAGGGCGGCACGCTCGCCCTGGGCCTCCAGCGTGACGCTGCCGTCCCAGTTGTTGGCGACCCAGCCGGTCAGGCCCAGATGCAGGGCCGCGGCGCGGGCATAATAGCGGAAGCCTACGCCCTGCACTGTGCCGGTGAAGCGCCAGCGGCGGCGGATGGCGCTCATGCGTCGATGCCAGTGACGGTGTAATCCCTGGCCTCGACAGCGGTCTTGAGGTCGGCGTCGGCCACATCGTGGGTCAGGGACACAACGGCAGTGCCCTTCTCGTGGCTGACCTCGGCGCTCTGCACGCCGTCCAGGGCCTCCAATGCCTTCTTCACGGTGGCCTCGCAGTGGCCGCACATCATGCCTTCAATGTGAATCGTCTTTTTCATGGCAGTTCCCTCCGTTTGGGTGGTTTTATTTTCCGGGGCAGGCTGCACGGGGCAGCTGCCGGTGGGGCAGGGGATCTCGGGCGCAGACGCGCGGACCGGGGCTTTGCGCTTCGGCGGGGCATCGTGGGCAGCGCTGCGCGGGTCAAAGGTGTTCAGCCGCAGGGCGTTTGTGACGACGCAGACGCTGGACAGGCTCATGGCCGCGGAGGCGATCATCGGGTTCAGCGTGATGCCGAAGCCCGTGAACACGCCCGCCGCCAGCGGGATGCAGATGGCGTTGTAGAAGAACGCCCAGAACAGGTTCTGGTGGATGTTGCGCACCACCGCGCGGGACAGGCGCACCGCGGCGGGCACATCGGCCAGGTCGCTGCGCACCAGCACAACGTCGGCGGCGTCCAGCGCGACGTCCGCACCGGCACCGATGGCAATGCCGGTCTCGGCGCGGGTCAGGGCGGGGGCGTCGTTGATGCCGTCACCGACCATGGCGACGCGGCCCTGCTTTTGCAGCGCGCGGACCTCGGCTTCCTTGCCCGCGGGCAGGACGCCCGCAATGACATGGTCGGCGTCGAGGCCGACAGCCGCGCCGATGTGGCGGGCCGTGGCGGCGTTGTCGCCGGTCAGCATCACGACCTGCAGGCCGAGCGTTTGCATCTGGGCGATGGCGGCGGCGGAGGACTCCTTCACGACGTCGGACACGCCGATGACGCCTGCGGCCTTACCGGCCAGCGAGAAGTAGAGCGGCGTGATGCCGTCGGCGCTCATCTCGTCGCCCGCCTGCTGCAGGTCGTCGGGCAGGGCGCAGGTCTCGCGGATGAAATCGGCATTGCCGCCCGCAATGACCTTGCCCGCGACCTTGCCGCGCAGACCCTTGCCGGGTACGGCCTCAAAGTCGGTCACAGTGGCGTAGGACAGATGGTCCTTCTCGGCGCGCTGCAGGATGGCGCGGGCCAGCGGGTGCTCACTGCGCAGCTCCAGACCGGCGGCCATGCTGAGCAGGAATTTCTCGGGCACGTTGCGGGTGCCGAAGATTTTTACAACGTTGGGCTCACCGGTGGTGACGGTGCCGGTCTTATCCAGCAGCACGGCGTCGGTGTAGCCGGTGGTTTCGAGGCTGGCGGCGGTCTTGAACAGGATGCCGTTTTTGGCACCCACACCGCTGCCGACCATGATGGCGACGGGCGTCGCCAGGCCCAGGGCGCAGGGGCAGCTGATGACCAGCACGCTGATGCCGCGGGCCAGCGCAAATGTAAAGGTCTGGCCCAGCAGCAGCCAGATGACAAACGTGGCCGCGGCGATGCAGATGACGGTGGGCACGAAGATGCCGGAGACCCTGTCCGCGATCTTTGCGATGGGGGCCTTGGTCGCGGCGGCGTCGCTGACCATCTGAATGATCTGCGAAAGCGTGGTGTCCTCGCCGACGCGCGTGGCGCGGCAGCGCAGGAAGCCGGACTGGTTGACCGTCGCGGCGGAGACCATGTCGCCCGCGGCCTTGTCCACCGGCAGGCTCTCGCCCGTCAGCGCCGCCTCGTTGACGGCGCTTGCGCCGTCAAGCACCACGCCGTCCACGGGGATGCTCTCGCCCGGGCGGACCACGAAGATGTCGTCCTTTTGCACCTGCTCGATGGGGACCTCAAGCTCCCGGCCGTCGCGTTCGACCGTCGCGGTCTGCGGCGCGAGCTTCATCAGGCCCTTGAGCGCGTCGGTCGTGCGGCCCTTGGAGCGGGCCTCGAGCATCTTGCCGACGGTGATGAGCGTGAGGATCATGGCGGCGGACTCGAAGTAGAAGTCCATCATGTAGGCCATCACGACCTCCGTGTCGCCGCGCACCTGCGCGCCGGTCATGGCGAAGAGGGCGTAGGTGCTGTAGCCGAAGGCTGCCGTCGCGCCGAGGGCGACGAGCGTATCCATGTTCGGCGCGCGGCGCCACAGGCTCTGGAAGCCGCTGATGAAGAATTTCTGGTTGATGACCATGACGGCGACCGTTAAAAGCAGCTGGGTCAGGCCCATCGCCACATGGTTGTCCGTGTAGAACGTGGGCAGCGGCCAGCCCCACATCATGTGTCCCATCGAAAAATACATCAGCACGAGCAGGAAACCGAGCGACCAGAGCAGCCGGCGCTTCAGCTTCGGCGTTTCGTGATCCTCCAGCGCGGCCTCCGCCTCGGCGGCGCTCGGCGCGGCTTTGCCCGCGCCCTTTAAGGACGCGCCGTAGCCCGCCGCCTGCACGGCGGCGATGATGTCCTGCGGCGCGGCGGAACCCTCCACGCCCATCGAGTTCGTCAGCAGGCTCACCGAGCAGGACGTGACGCCCGGGACCCTGCTCACCGCCTTTTCGACCCGGGCCGAGCAGGCGGCGCAGCTCATGCCGGTCACATTGTATTGTGTCATTGCGTGTTCCTCGGTTCTGTGAAATTGCGGTTAGGTTGTGCGCTTTTCACTCATTTCATGAGCTTTTGAAGCGTCGTCACCAGCTCATCGATCGTCTCGTCCCTGCCGGCGCGGATATCCTCCGCCACGCAGGTGCGGATGTGTGCGGCAAGCAGCTCCTTGTTGAAGGCGTTGACCGCCGCGTTGACCGCCGCGGCCTGCACTAAAATGTCGGGACAGTACGCGCCGGACTCCACCATGCTGCGGATGCCGCGGATCTGACCCTCAATGCGGTTGAGCCGGTGAATGAGCTTTTTGTACTCCTCCGGCGAGCGCTCCTTTTTGCGCTGCGAGCAGCGGCAGCATTCCGATCGGTCCATATACCGTGCCTCCCTGATAGCGATATACCCCTTGGGGGTATCTGCACTATATACCCCTACGGGGTATTTGTCAAGAGAAAAAAGAGAAAAGGTCTCAGGACCCTTTCTCTTCCTTTTTGTCAATGATGGTCGCGGTGGCGCGCACGCGGCGCAGATCGAAGTCCCGCACGTTCCAGCGCTCGATGAGGTCACTGATCTGCCCCTCGGCCTCGGTGACCTCCTCCTCGAACGCGCGGGCGGAGATGCGCAGCGCGCCGTGACCGAGGATGATGACCTGCTCCATGTTGTCCGACGTGGCGACGCGGACGCGGTGGTTTTTGCCGAGGTCGTAGGTCGCGCGCTCGATGTAGCTGTCGGCGGTCTGCGCCTCCTTGGTGTAGACGATGTAGATGCCGTTTTTCTTTTCCATCGAGCCGGGATTGCCCTTGACCTTGTAAGCGTCAAAGACCAGAATGATCTCGCACCTGCGCCAGCCGCGGTAGTTGGCAAGGATGCCCGCGAGCGCCTCGCGCGCGGCGGCGACGTCCTGCGCGGCGAGCTTTTTGAGCGCGTCCCACGCGAAGATGATGTTGTAGCCGTCCACGAGCAGATACTCGGGACCGGTCTTCTGATTTTTGATGTTATAGCGCGTCTCGTCGAGCGCGGTGCGCGCGGGCGCGCGCTTGGGCTCGAACGCGCGGCGCTTGACCTTGCCGTAGGTGCTCTCGAAGATGGCGAGCAGCTCCTTGTCCTCGGCGGCAGAGCCGGAGGACGCGCGGCTGCGTGTCGGCATGGGTTCGGCGGCTTCGGCGGGGTGCTCCTGTAGGACGCAGGGGACGTGCGCGCGGGCCTTGACCTCGTTCCACGGAACGTAGACACCTGTGCCGTGCTCGCAGAACACCGAGCCGGTGGGGTTTTCCGCGTCGCGCTCGGGATCGTAGCCGATGGCGGCGATGACGCTCTCCGCGTCCGCGCAGGGCTCGTAGCCGCGCAGGGTGCAGCTCAGACGTCCGCGTCCGCGGGTGTAGGCTGCGACCTCACGCGCGTAGCTGCGCAGTCCCTTGACCGGCGCGAAGCCGGTGAGCACCGTTTCCTCGCCGACCGTTTCCGGTGCGTCCGCCGAGCCGCCCATCGCGGCAAGGTCGGTCATCGCGCGGCCCACGCACTCCGGCGGCAGCTCAAGACGGAAATCATAGAACGGCTCGAGCAGCACGCTCTCGGCCTGCATCAGACCCTGCCGCACAGCGCGGTAGGTCGCCTGCCGGAAATCGCCGCCCTCAGTGTGCTTGAGGTGCGCGCGGCCCGCGAGGAGTGTCATTTTTACGTCGGTCAGCGCGCTGCCCGTCAGCACGCCGGGATGCGCGCGCTCGGCAAGGTGCGTGAGAATGAGACGCTGCCAGTTGAGGTCCAGCTCGTCCGTCGGACAGGCGGAGGCAAGCTGAACACCGCTCCCGCGCGGGGCGGGCTCGAGCAGCAGATGCACCTCGGCGTAGTGGCGCAGCGGCTCAAAGTGCCCCACGCCCTCGACGGTGTTGGCAATGGCCTCCTTGTAAACGATGCTGCCCTCGCCGAACGTGACGGAGAGGCCGAAGCGGTCGGATATGAGTCGCTGCAAAATTTCCAGCTGCACCTCGCCCATCAGCTCGGCGTGCAGCTCGCCGGACGCTTCCTCCCACACGATGCGGAGCATCGGGTCCTCGTCCTCCAGCTCGCGCAGCTTCGGGAGGACGGTGTGCGCGTCTGTGCCGTCGGGCAGGAGGATGCGGTAGGTCAGAACGCTTTGCAGCACCGGCTTTTCGCCGTCCGCCTCCGCCCCGAGCCCCTGCCCTGGATAGGTGTCTGCAAGGCCCGTGACCGCCACGACCTCGCCCGCGCCCGCCTCGTCGAGCGGGCGGAACTTTGCACCGGAGTAAAGCCGGAGCTGGTCGGCCTTGCCGCAGGGAAGCTGCGTTTTTGCCCGCAGCGTCCCGCCGGTGACCTTCAGGTGCGTGAGCCGTGTGCCCTGCGCGTCGCGGGAGATCTTAAAGACGCGCGCGCCGAAGTCCGCGCCGCGCGCTGGCTCGCGCGTGAAGCGTGTGAGCAGCTGCAAAAACTCCGCCACGCCCTCATTTTTGAGCGCGGAGCCGAAGCAGCAGGGGAAAATTTTCCGCGCGGAGATCAAAGCGGCGAGCGTGTCGTCCGAAAGCGCGCCGCGCTCCAGCAGCTCCTCGAGAGCCGCTTCGTCGGTCAGCGCGGCGTGCTCGTCGCGCTCGTTCGGCTCCGCGCCGAGATCGACGCACGCGCCGAAGCTCTTTTGCAGATCCGTCAGCAGCGCCGCGCGGTCCGCGCCCGCAAGGTCCATCTTGTTGATGAAGAGGAACGTCGGTACGCCGTAGCGCTCCAGCAGCCGCCAGAGCGTGCGGGTGTGGCCCTGCACGCCGTCCGTGCCGCTGATGACAAGGATCGCGTAGTCGAGCACCTGCAGGGTGCGCTCTGCTTCGGCGGAGAAATCGACGTGGCCCGGCGTATCGAGCAGCGTGATGTGCGTGCCGCCGCAGTCGAGCACTGCCTGCTTGGCAAAGATGGTGATGCCGCGCTCGCGCTCGAGCGCTTCGGTGTCCAGAAAGGCATCGCCGTGATCGACGCGGCCGAGCGTGCGCAGCGCGCCCGCGGCATATAAAAGGCCCTCGGAGAGGGTCGTTTTGCCCGCGTCGACATGGGCGAGTATCCCGATGGTGAGTTTTTTCATGGCCTGTCCTCTGAAAAAGCGCCGCGGCGCGGCGCATCCGTTTTTCTCTACGATACCATGCTTTTGCGCCCGCGTCAAATGGAAAAGGGCTGCCGGCGGCAGCCCTTTCGCTCACAGCTTTTATGATCTTCCGTAGATGCGCGTCATTTCGCGGATCTGCCCGGCGAGCTTTTTGCTCGCCTCACCCGGGAGCATACGCCACTCCCAGTTGCCGCGGCTCGTGCCGGGGATGTTCATGCGGTGGCCCGCGCCGAGGTCGAGCCAGTCCTGCATCTGCGCGACGAAGAGCTTTGCCACCGAGCTCATGCCGCCGCGGATGATGCCGCGGTTGAAGCCCTCTCGGTCGTTGAGCCCAAGGTACTGCACGGCGAAGGCAATATCCGCCTTATCCGCCTCCGTGCGCCAGAGGGCGAGGGGCGCGTTGTCGTGCGTGCCGGTGTAGCAGATGCAGTTCTCCCCGTAGCTGTGCGGCAGATAGCTGCTCGTGTCGCGCGAGTCGAAGGCGAATTCCAGCACCTTCATGCCGGGCAGACGCGAGTCGGCAAGCAGCTGCGTGACCTCCGGCGTGGGATAGCCGAGATCCTCGGCGATGAACTCGATGTCGTGGAACCAGCCGGTCAGCACGCCGACGAGCGCCATGCCGGGGCCCTTGACCCAGCGGCCGTTTTTCGCGGTCGTCTCGCCATAGGGCACGGCCCAGTAGCTCTCGAAGCCGCGGAAGTGGTCGATGCGGATGACGTCGTAGAGCTTCGCCGCCCCGCCGATGCGTCGGATCCACCACTCAAAGCCGTCCTTCTGCATGGCCTCGTAGTCGTAGAGTGGGTTGCCCCAGAGCTGACCGTCGGCGCTGAAGTAGTCCGGCGGCACGCCGGAGACCTCAACGGGCACGTTTCGCTCGTCGAGCTGGAATTTCTCCGGCTCGCTCCACACGTCGGAGGAGTCCATCGCCACATAGATGGGGATGTCGCCGATGATGCGGATGCCGAGACCGTTGATGTAGCTCTTGAGCGCACTCCACTGCCGGAAGAAGAGAAACTGAATGTAGGTGAACAGCTCCACGTCCCCGCGCAGCTCCGCGCGGTAGCGCTCGAGCGAGTCGGCCCGGTGCAGCCGCGCGCCTTCGTCGGGCCATTCGGTCCAGGACTTCATGCCGAAATGCCGCTTGAGCGCCATGAAGAGCGCGTAGTCCGGCAGCCAGCGGCTGTTTTCTGCCTCGAAGGCGGCGACCGCCTCGCGGTCGCGCTCCCAGCCGCGCGCCTTGGCCCTTTCGAGCAGCGCGAAGCGGCTCTCGTAAATTTTGCCGTAGTCGACGTAGCGCGGCTCCGAGCCCCACGCGCAGGAGGTGACCTCCTTGCGCGTGAGCAGCTTATCCTTGATGAGCAGATCGAGGTCGATGAAGTACGGGTTGCCCGCAAAGGTCGAAAAGCTCTGATACGGCGAGTCGCCGTAGCTTGTGGGGCCGAGCGGCAGGAGCTGCCAGTAGCCCTGTCCCGCCGCGTGGAGAAAATCGGCAAAGTCATACGCCGCCTTGCCGAACGTGCCGATGCCGTAGGGCGAGGGGAGCGAGGAGATCGGCATCAGAATGCCGGAGGAACGATTCATGTGAGATCAGCCTTTCACGGCGCCGGCCGCGACGCCCTTGATGATGTGTTTCTGGCAGCAGAGGTAGAAGATGATGACGGGGACGATGCTCAGGAAGATGAGCGCCATCGTCGCGCCGAGATCGACCGTGCCGTAGCTGCCCTTGAGGTACTGGATATGGATGGGAATGGTCTTGTACTTGGTGCTGTCGAGCACGAGATAGGGGAGCAGATAGTCATTCCACACCCACATGATCTCGAGGATGCCGACGGAGATCATCGTAGGCCGCAGCATCGGGAACACGACGGAGAAATAGGTGCGCAGCGGACCGCAGCCGTCGATGGCGGCGGCCTCCTCGATCTCCAGCGGGATGGACTTCACGAAACCCACGAACATGAAGATGGCAAGGCCCGCGCCGAAGCCGAGGTAGATGATGGGAATGGTCCAGGGCGTGTTGAGCGCGACCTTTTCGAGACTGCCGCTCGCAAAGTTAAAGTAGGGTATCTTCACGCGGTCGGCGGTCTTGGAGAGAGTGAACATGACCATCTGGAACGGCACGACCATGGAAAAGACGCAGAGGTAATAGACGCCGCGGCAGAGCTTGCTGTCCACGCGGGCGATGTACCACGCGGCCATCGAGGTGCACAGCAATATCAGCGCCGTGGAGACGAGCGTGATGAAAAGGCTGTAGAACGCGGACTTCCAGAAGGGATAGTTGCCGAAGGTGACGCCCTTGATGTAGTTCGCCCAGCCGGCAAAGCTCTCGGCGGTGGGCAGGGCAAAGGTCTCGGTCTTGACATAGGTGTTGAGCTTGAAGGAGTTGACTACCACAGCCAGCACCGGCAGGATGTAGAGGATGCAGATGAAGGCCAGCACGACCGAAAGAATGGTCTTGCGGCGGCGTTCGGCGGAAAGGGAACCGTTCATTACTGCTGCACCTCCTTTTTGCGTGTAGCGCGGAGCTGGATCAAGCCGATGGCGGCGACGAGCAGGAAGAACAAAACGGCCTTGGCCTGCGCGGTGCCGCGGGAGTTGACGTTCTGCCCGTAGAACGTGTTGTAGATGTTCAGCGCCAGCATCTCGGTCGTCTTGATGGCTGAGCCGTCGGACTGGATGATGTAGGGCTGACCGCCCGTGAGGGCGAGGTTCTGGTCGAAGAGCTTGAAGCTGTTCGTCAGCGTGAGGAAGGTGCAGATGGTGATGGAGGGCATTACGTTCGGGATGGTGACCTTCCAGAGTGTCTGCCAGCGGTTTGCGCCGTCGATCTTCGCGGCCTCGAGCATATCCTCGGGCACAGCCTGCAAGCCGGCAATGTAAATGATCATCATATAGCCGACCTGCTGCCAGCACATGAGGATGATGAGGCCCCAGAAGCCGTATTTCGTCTCCAGCAGGATCGACGTGCCGTAGCGCGAGAGGATGCCGTCGAAGATCATCGACCACACATAGCCCAGCACGATGCCGCCGATGAGGTTCGGCATGAAGAACACCGTGCGGAAGAGATTGCTCCCCTTGATGCCCTGTGTGAGGGCATAGGCCACGGCGAAGGCCAGCACGTTGATGAACACGAGCGAGACGAGCGCAAAGAGCGCCGTGTACCAGAACGAATGGACAAAGCTCGCGTCGTTCAGCGCCTTGATGTAGTTGCCGAAGCCGATGAACTGCGCGTCCGAGGTCGTCTTGAATTTGCAGAACGAGAGGTACACGCCCTTGCAGAACGGATAGACGAAGCCAATGGCGAAGGCGCAGAGCATGGGACCCATGAACAGCGGAGCCCACCGCCGGATCGGGCGGCGGACGAGCGAGCTGTTGACGGCTGCTGCGTCGTGTTTACGCTTCAATTCGATCACTCCCATCGAGATAGATTGACTGAGCACGGCGCGGGCCTCTTGCGGCCTCTGCCGTGGTAGAAGAAGAGGACGGGCGAAGGCCCGCCCTCTTCATAAGAATGGTAGGTTTTGCGGTATGGAGACGCTTAGCCGTTGGCGGCAGCGTACTGCACGGCCCAACCGTCCACGAACGCGGTCTTGACCTGCTCCCAGTTGGCGTCGGTGGGATCGTTGTCATACTGGTTCATCGCGGCGACGATGGCTTCACGGTAGGCATCGACGTTGGGCTGGAAGTTGGTGACCCAAGGCATGACGTAGTTGCCCTCGGCGGTATAGGCGTTGGCGTCGGCCAGGAAGCCGCAGGTGGACTCGGCAGCCTGCTTGTAGGGCATGACGGCGAATTCATCGACGAGCATACGGGAGACCTCAGCGTCGGTGACGAGCCAATACATGAAGTCGAGCGTAGCCTGAATGTCCTCGGCGGAGGCCTTGGCGTTCACGGCCCAGCAGTTCTCGGTGCCGCAGTTCAGACCGGCCTTCTCCTCACCGGCAACGCCGCAGTAGAAGGGGATCATGGAGAGGTTGTCAAGACCGTACTGACCATCGCCGGTGCCGGTCAGAGCCGCCCACTCCCAGGAGCCGTTCTGATAGAACACAGCCTGCTCCTTGCCAAACTCGGCCTGAGCGTCATAGCCGCCGGCAGCGAGAGTGGAGGGAGCGACCGCGCTGTTGTTGATGTAGAGATCCCAGAGGTTCTTGAAGTTCTGCATGTAGGTGCCCTTGATGCTCGGGGGGCAGACCTTCCAGGCGTCGGGATCGTCCACGGACTCATAGTAATACTCGAGGTTGGCGAGGTGGCCGGTGAAGCGCCAGCTGGAGTCGCCGCTCATGGAGGAGGAGGTGAAGGCGTCGAAGCCCAGCTCGGCGGCGCGGGAGTGGATGTCCTCCGCAACGGCCTTGAGAGTCTCAAAGTTGGTGATGTCGCTGAGCTGATAGCCGGCCTTCGCCAGCAGGTCCTCGTTGACGATGATGCCGTAGCACTCATAGCAGTAGCCGATGGAGCAGAGCTTGCCGTCGGCGTCGTAGAGGTTGTAGGCGTCGGTGGTCAGCTCACCCGCGATGGGCGTGCCGGTCAGGTCGTAGCAGTAGTCGCCCCAGGTGTCCACGGCGGCCTGGTTGCCGACGACGAACAGCGTGGGCATCTTGCTCTTATCCATCTCGGCGGTCAGGGTCTCGTTGTACGTGCCGGAAGCGGCAGTCACGACCGTGACGGGAACACCGGTCTTCTCGGTGTACATGGCAGCAACCTTCTGCAGCACTTCGTCGGATTCCGGCTTGAAGTTCAGCCAGTAGACGGAGCCGGCAGCTGCCGGAGCGGTTTCTTCGGAAGTTTCCTCTGCCGGAGCTGCTTCCTCGGTCTTGGTTTCTTCGGTGGTCGTGGTGGTCTCGGCGGGCTGCGTGGTGGTCTCGGTGGTAGCAGACGATGCGCAAGCCATCAGACCCAGCGCCAGAACCAGCGCCAAGAACAATGCGATGAACTTTTTCATTGATAATTCCTCCTGTTGAAATAAGCCATGATTTCCATCATGATGGAAACGTTTCCATTTCCGTTGTCCATATTATACTACATATTTTTCATTTGGGAAGAGAAAATTTTGCGTTTTCTGAGAATTCGTCGTTTTGATGCATTTGGAAACGTTTTTTTGTTCAAAATTACAATAGTGTTTCCTGCATTCGCAATGCATACAGTCTTCCCGCCTTCCGCTCTGCTTATTCCGCGCTAAAAAGAGGC
>ENA-ORSY01001478-ORSY01001478.1-human-gut-metagenome-genome-assembly--contig:-NODE-1478-length-16321-cov-2.447190_pt1 | contig 16321 bp, 14 predicted proteins | sample MGYA00242193_ERZ509160 | MGnify/ENA primary metagenome ERZ509160 (study PRJEB26280, sample SAMEA2338670) | human gut metagenome | biome: human gut; feature: human-associated habitat; material: faeces...
TTTAATGAAGCCGCCGTTGATCAGGGATTCCATGCATTTTCCGCCCGTGCCAGTTGCATGGAATACAAGTACTTCATAGCCGTTTGATTCCAGGTATGCTTGTGCTTTCTGGATAGCGGGCGTGGTAACGCCGAACATGGTTGCGGCTACAAGTGGTTTGGAATCTTCGTGCTTGGGAGCAGTGTGCTCGAGCATGCCTGTCATAGCGGCAACCGCGTTGTTGAAGATCGTTGCAGAGAAGGAATTGATGCCCGCAACATCAACGATGGAGGGGAACATGGCAATGTCGGATGCGCCGACGTAGGGCGAAGTATCACCTGAAGCCATGGTGGACACCATAACCTTGGGAACGCCTACCGGCAGCTTGCGCATGCCTGCGGTTGCGATAGCGGTTCCGCCCGATCCGCCCATGGAAAAGACGCCGTCAAAGCGACCGTTGGCATACAGCGTAGGCAAAAGCTTTTCAACGCCGCGCGTCATGGTTTCTGTGGCGAAGGCGCGGTCCTTCTTTTCGGCGATGGTTGACATTTCGATATCAACTGCTGCTGCTACTTCCGTGTTGGTAACGTCAGGCATGGTTTGCGGATCAAATACGCCGCAGTGGATGGTAATGGTGTTGATGCCCAGCTCTTCGAAGCGGGTTTTAACGTAGGCGAATTCTTCGCCTTTGGTGTCAAAAGTGCCAATAATAGCAACAGTTTTCATGTAAGCCTCCCCCAAAATAGATTCCAATAGCTTCGAGAGCTATTGACTTTTTTACAATAGATTAAGAATTGTTAGAAATCAATGAACGTGTTCATCTAGACGGACGGATTAAGCTTTTTGGGCATTCGTTAGAAGCACCTCTTCTAACTTTTCTGTTGCTTGCTTATTTAAAAATAGTGTCGTTCCACCAGGTAAACAGTGTTATCTGTTCCTATTGATACTGTTCTGAAATAGGCTTGAATACCAATTCGATATGAAACTTTAACTGCGGTTTGCTTTATGCCATTGGGTTGTATGCTCGTCGGTGACTTCAAGCGTTGCACAGTCCACCAAATAGAAATCGACGATTTCGGCGGAAGCGGATTCTGCTCCATCTGCTGCGAAGCGGTGCTTTTGCAGAACGTATTCCCGGTTCGATAATCTTTCATGCTGTTCGTTCAGGATAATGTGTAGCTCGGTAACTTGGCCAGTTTTTTCGTTTGTTTCCCTGGAGATTACGGCATAGGGGTAGCCCTTAGCCGTAATTTTGTATTCCATCTCGAATCCGTCGACCCCAATGTAGCTGGCAACCGCTGCCATTTCCTGTTTGTATGCTTGGTAGTCTTGGGCGGTAGGGTAGCCATCTTCGTCGATCTTTGGGGTTTCGTTCTGTGTATCAGGAATCGTTTTGCCGTTATAGGTGTCTAGCTGGAGCTCTTCAATTTCCCCATCCAATCTGAGGTTGTAGCGATAGTCGCTTTGCTCTTCGCCGAATATGGTGGCTGATGCGTGGTCGCTGCCCCATATAGTTTCCCAGTTTTCAGGACCAAGGTTTTTGCCGTCGTTGGCAATGTCGAAGCTGCACGTTGTGACGGTTTTCCCATTGCTTTCGAGAACAAGACGGGCGTGGGTTGAACCGAAGGGCCAATCTGGTTCTCCGATTTGCTGGAAGTGCAGTTCGTAGGCGCCATCGGGAGATTCCGATACGTCGATATCGGTTGTTTTGTAATTGATGTTGTAAAGAAGTAGGCCGCTCGCCAGCGCAATAAGAACCCAGCTCCACGCTGCGATTCCCAGGAAGATTTGGATTCCCCGTTTTTTGATAAGGACGCAGCCTACAACGTTAGCTGTGGCAATGAATAGCACTATGAGAATAAGCACCATATCGGGGTTCCTTGAATCATCGTCCTTTTGGTTGGTGCTTAGAGGATAACGCTGAGCCTTTACTTCCTGAACTTATTCAATAGGAACCCGAAAAGGCCGATGCCGTCTTCTATAGCGTTCTTTGTTCTTGTGTAGTCGCCCATGGTGTCGTTTTCGATCATGCGCTCTCGATTTTCCTTCAGGATGCGCCCCTCGGCTTCAACTCTGGCGGATGTTAGTACGGAGTCGGCAAAGTATTCCGCGGTTTCTTTTCGGTTTTCGCGCATCATGCTCTTGGCGGCTTTGAGCGATTCCCGCCGTTGTTCTTTTGTTTGTGGGGGAGGCTTTCTGGGTGCATTGTCAGATGAGCGCCACGAACTTTTCCGAAAACCCTTCAGACGCGAAGCGATTTTCGAATGTATTGAAGTCTGCGCACTGTTCGCCAAGCGTGGCCACTTCGGCGCAGAATGCGTCCACTTCGGGCCGCAAGCTATCAGGCACGATGAGATATTCATCGAAGTAGTGCGTTTTCGCATCAACGCTTTTCTGTACGTCGCTGTTCATGTTCGTGCCCTTTCTCGCGTGCGTTTGCTGGGGAAAGTGTTCCTTATACAAGAGTGCCACAGTCGCATGTGCGAGGGAATGAACCTATGTCCCAATATTGGTACAGGTATGCGCCCTTGTTTCCCATTTTGGATGATGGTGGTGGGGCGATTGCGCACGTTGCTCGGTGGGGCCTGCCGCTTGTTTTTGCGTGGGGCTTGATTTTCGAATGTCTGTTTTGTTTTCGGCTTTACCTTTTTCTAACGCGCTCTATGAGCCAGATTTGGCCATGTCTTATATGCTTAGTGCGAATGCGAAATTGGTACGAATGCGAAATGGTCATTCTCGAATCGGGCCAATAGGGCAAAGTTTGCTCTGGGCAGTGTCGCCGATTTTGTCTGAAGAAGTATTCAGAGACGTATTGACTGCGCCGAACAGTGTGCCGTCGAATTGAGGAACGCGTAATGAAGATACTTGCCATCAATGGCAGTCCTAAAGGCAATCGAAGCAATACCTGGCGTTTAACCATCGCTTTTCTTGAAGGTATTACCATCCAGGAAGAAAATGGCGGTGCACAGGCCCCTGAAATCGAAACCCTTAACATCAGCTCGCTTAACATCAAACCCTGCTTGGGCTGTTTTTCGTGCTGGAGCAAGACGCCAGGCGAGTGTTGCATTCGCGACGATATGCAGGGGGTTATCAATAAAATCCTGTGGGCTGACGTTGTTGTTTGGAGTTTCCCCCTGTATTACTTTGGATTGCCCGGTCAGCTGAAAACCCTCATCGACCGTCAGCTTCCCATGTCTCTTCCGTTCATGAGCACCGAAACGGAAAGCGGCGGGCATCCTTCTCGCTACGATATGAGCGGCAAGCGAACCGTGGTTATTTCCACGTGCGGCTTCTACACTGCCCAGGGGAACTACGACTGCGTTACCAACCTGTACGACCGACTGTGCGGAAAAGGCGGCTACACTGCGATTTTCTGCGGACAAGGTGAGCTTTTCAGGGTAAAAGAGCTTTCGGAACGCACTGACGAATATCTTTCTTGGGTGAAGAAAGCGGGGCAGGAATTTGCTTCTGGTGGTATTACCAGAGAAACTCGCGACAAACTTGACCGGAACCTATTCCCGCGTGATGTTTTTGAAGCGATGGCAGATGCTAGCTGGGGCGTTGGTGAATCGGGTGAAAAGGAAGATCCTAGCTTGGTGTTCACCCGTCAAATGGCAGCCCTTTATCGCAAGGAATCATGGCAGGAGCACGATGTTGTGCTGGACATGAACTATACCGATATCGGTAAGGTCTATCGCATCACTCTCGGGCAAAGGGGAAGCCGGGTTGAAGTAGAGCCTGAAGATGGCTTTGCTGATGGTTTCACCACACGAATCAACACGCCCTTTGATGTTTGGCGCTCAATTGCAAGCGGCGAGATTGCTGGAGATGAAGCGCTCATGAAGCATCTGTATTCCGTGGAGGGCGATTTCGACCTGATGATGCACTGGGGTGATTTTTTTGGCGCGGCATCGAGTGCGGGCGCAAATAATTCGGGTGCGCTTGAAGGCGTGAACGGTAGAGGTAAGGCCAACGGCAAAAGCGCCAGCGAGCCGAAGACCAATATGCTGCTGCTCTTGATTCCCTGGATCGTGTTTTGGGTTGTTGCTTCTATTGATGGGTTCTGGGGCAGCTTGGTTAGCGTGGCGGTATGCGTGTTGCTGCCGGTTTTGATGCATCGGACAAAGGCTACGTTGTATGACCAGATTTCTGGTTTAGGGGTAGGCGTGTGTTCTGTTGCGTTGCTGGCGGGAGCATCGCCGAATCTCGTTATCCCGGTGTCATACCTGTTGTTCGGGCTGATGTGGACGGTTTCGTGCTTCCTGAAAGTGCCATTGACTGCGCATTATTCCAAGAACAACTATAACGGGGAGGCGGCATTGCGCAATCCGATCTTCATGAGAACGAACCGTATCCTTACGGCGGCGTGGGGAGTACTTTACCTGGTTACGCCTATTTGGACTTACTTCATCATGCAAACGGACGCAGCAAGCTACGTTGGCGCAATCAATTCCGTTCTTCCCGCGTTGATGGGGGTGTTCACCGCATGGTTTCAGAAGTGGTATCCACGGCGCATTGCGCGTGGATAGACGCTCGCGTCAAGGAGCTTGAAAAAAAGCTTCAATCCATGGTGCATTGTTCGCGCGTAGGTGATCTGCTCATTGAGGCTGTCAAAGCGGGGGCGATAGCATGGTTGAATTGAAAATGGGAGAGTTTGGTGTTTCAAGGTATGGTGAAGCTATTTATATTGCCAGTAGCGTATTGTACCCTTCAATTTGGCTTGGACCGTGTTAACAGCAGGGTACCTTCAATACAGTGAAGGTACTTTTTCTTTTATGAAGCGAATTGGCAAGCGAATCTGGACGCGCTTAGCGAAATTATGTGTGCCGCTTTATGAAATTGGCGCTATGACTCGGTTCCTGCTGTCTGAGCATTTTGATATTGGTGCAGCTTATGCGCAGTACGGAAGCCTGTAAATCTTTTTATTCAGCAAAGCGTTTTCGGCAGCAATTGCGACGATGGGGGGGGGTAAGATGTAAAGGATTTTGAGAGCATAGAAAACAGAAAAGGAGGTGCGCAAGAAATGAAAATGAGCAATATAAACAAATTCATTTCAGGCCTGCTGGGTGTTGCGATGTGCCCCATGATGTTGCCAACCGCAGCATTCGCGGCTGATGATGGCGCAGCATCGGAGGTTTCTTCATCCCCGACTGAGTTGAGTCAGCCTTTTGAGTCGCAAGGCGCTGATACGGGCGCAAGCTCAGGCGATACGCTTGCCGCGCAGTCCGAATCGGCGAGTGAAGCGGCCAATGCGACGATTGGCAAAACGGCTAATGAAGCAGCCCCTGCAGCCGAAACTGGCGGGGAAGTCACTACGGCAGCAGTTGCAGAAGTCAACGGCACGAGTTATCCCAGCTTGCAGGAAGCCATCGACACTGCGTCGAGTAAGGCAACGGTGAAGCTGCTGGCCGATACGAAAGAGAACGTCACGATCTCCACGCCCTACGTCACGCTCGACCTGAACGGTCACACCCTCAACGGCGGCACCGAGAAGGGCAAGCCCGCGCTGACGGTCACGGCTCGCGTTACCGTCATGGACAGCAGCGAGACCCAGACCGGTACCATCAAGCGTGAGGACACCGCAGAGAACTCCGGCGTCAGCTCCCACTATGTCATTGACATTCAGGGCAGCGGCTGGCTCACCTTCGAGAGTGGCAACGTAACCAACAATAGCGGCACCGAAAGCGGGAAGGGCGCGTCCCTGGTGCGCGTGGGTGATGACAGCGTCGCCAAGTATCCCGGCCTGAATATCAAGGGCGGCAACTTTACCCAGAATAACTTCGTTGTGATCAAGGTCGATAGCGGCGATCTGTTCCTGAACGGCGGCACGCTGAATTCCACCAACAGCTACGCCATTGAGGACTGGCACAGAGCTACCATCAAGGGCGGCACGGTCAACGGCGCGGTGGCGGCCTGGACGTACAGCGACGGTCACAACAGCGATCTGACGATCAGCGGCGGCACCGTCAACGGTAACGTTGAGTCGGTGACTTACGACGGCGCCGAAGGCAAGACGGCGAAGGTGTCCATTACGGGCGACGTTGTCAATGGCACGCTGAACACGGTTGACCACAGCACGGGTACCACTTCCAACGACCCTACAAAGGCGACGATCGAGGTCACGGGCGGTATGTTTAGCACTGATCCGTCCCGCTATCTGATCGAAGGCTCTGTGGCTACCCCGAACGGTGACGGCACCTTCGGCGTGGCAAAAGCTTACCTTGCGCAGGTTGGCGAAACCAGCTACTACACCATGGATGAGGCATTCAAGGCTCAGACTGCAAGCGGCGAAGTCATCACCTTGCTGCGCGACTACACCACGGGTAGCACGTTCAACTCCGGAAGCATCGCTCGTGCGGTTGACCTGAACGGCCATACCTGGACGTGCACGGGAGCCGACGCGAACTCTGCGGCGTTCGAAATCAACCACCCCAACGCATCGCTCACGGTGAAGAACGGCAAGGTCGTGAGTTCGCAGCTCATCGGTCTGATTCCGTCCGCCTCGGGCGGCACCATCACGTACGACAACTCCACCCTTACGTTCGAGGGCGTTGAGGCCTCTACCACCGCCACGAGCGGCATCGAGACCAACGGCAACAACACAAACGACACCGTTGTTCTGAAGAACAGCACGCTCAACGTTCCCAACGGCTTCGGCATTTACTTCCCCAGCAGCGGAACGCTGACCATCGACAACTCCACGATTAACGCGAAGACGATGGGCGCGCAGGTGTGCTCGGGCAACCTGAACGTTACTGCTGATAGCGCGATTACGGTGTCGGGCGACCCGGTTGAGAAGCTCGAAGGCGACGGCGCTATTCAGGACGGCGCGGCAATTTCCATTGTCAACCGCCCCGGCTACAAGGGCCTTGGCCAAATCGCCATCACTGGTGGCACCTTCACGGCGAAGGGTGATAACGCGGCCATCAAGGCCTACACCTGGGATTCCGCGACCAAGCAGGAGTCGGATTTCGACAACTCCGCTAAGACGGTCGCTGTTTCTGGCGGTACGTTCTCGTCTGCCGTGTCCGCCGACCTGTGTGCGGAAGGCTGTACTCCCATCGCAAATACCGACGGTACGCATGGCGTGGCCTCTGGCGTAGCGTATGTTGCAGGGAAGGGGTTTGACACCCTGCAGGCCGCCATCGACGCAGCCCAGGACGGCGAGACCGTTACGTTACTGACTGATGCCGCCGAGGACGTGGCCATCAGCAAGAGCATCACCCTCGATATGGGCGGCAAGACCCTGACCAACACCAACGCCGGCAAGGCCACGATCTCCGTGCAGGGTGGCACCGTTACCGTGAAGAACGGCAATGTTGTGGGCGGCACCGGCTGCTACAACATTGAGGTCACGAAGGACAGCAACGCCAATCTGACGCTGGCGGATGTGACCGCCACGGCGGGCAACACGGGTTCCGCCATGATTGACAACTACGGCACCTTGACCGTCACCAGCGGCACCTACACCGGCGGTCTGGATACCGTCAAGAACGAGCCGAATGCAAAGCTGACCATCACCGGCGGCGCGTTTACGCTGACGAAAGGTACTCCCAAGGGCTTTACCGGCGTTGTTTTCAACTACGGCGATTTGACCATCAGCGGTGGCGAGTTCATCCAGAGCGACAAGAGCGCTCCCTATGGACAGGCGCAGGTCGTTCACACCGATAAGGGAGGTAACGCGGTACCGTCCACGGTTATCTCCGGTGGTACGTTCAAGAACCTGTGCACCAGAAGTACGGCTTGGACGGTCCGTGAAACTAACGCGGCGAATGGCGCCACGCGGGTCTCCGGCGGTGCGTTTAATAAGAGCATTACCGAAGGCTACTGCGCCGATGGCTTTATTCCTACCAAGAACGCGGATGGTACCTACGGCGTCAAGGAAGGCCACTATGTTGCCCAAGTCGGCAGCAAGAAGTACGAGACGCTGGCCGACGCGATCCGCCTTGCTGCAAAGGGTAAGACCATTACCCTACTGACGGATGTTGAGCAAAACACCCAGCTGACCATCAACAAGAACATCACGCTGGACCTGAACGGCAAGACCATCAAGAACACGCAAGACATTTGGGGCGATAATGCCAACGCCATCCTGTCCATCACAAATGGCGCCAAGGTGACCATCACTGGCAACGGCACCATAGATGCCAAGGAGAACGACTGCTACACCATCAACGTGGTGAAGGGCGACCTGACCATCGAAAACGGCACCTTCTACGGTAACGTTAGCGTGGTTCAGGTGCAGGAGGGCACCTTGTCCGTCAAGGGCGGCACCTTCGACCTGCACCAGAAGTGGGAAGGCAGCAGCAAGTATCTGTTCAACTGCATCGATGATGCGTATGCGAAGGGCAGTGCGAATGTCGCCATCAGCGGCGGTACGTTCGTCGGCTTCGACCCCAGCGCCTCCCCCGAGGGCGAAGGCACCAGCTACCTGGCTCCTGGTTACGCACCTGCCGCTAACGCTGACGGCACGTACGGCGTCAAGCTTGCCGAAGGCGCGTACCTGTTGCAGAATTACCGCAGTGGTGACCAGGCCTCTTGGACGTATCCGACCCAGGAAGGCATGGCGTTTGCTGGTTGGTACAAGGACGCTTCCTTTACGACCGCCTGCACCGCAAGTGATATCGAGGGCGCTGCCTATGCCAAGTTTGTTCCCATCACCGACCTGCTGAAGTTTAAGGGCGGTTCGCTGAGGATGGACAAGGGTGTGCCGAGTGAGTCTACCTATCTGCGTTTTGGTTACACTAAGGCTATTCCTGAAAAAGCCACATACATCGAGAACGGCTGGTATTACAAGATGCTTAGCGCTCCCACTTCTGGCGACCGCCGTCTCGTGGCCTACAATAACGCCTTGAACAATGACGGTACCATCACGTCGAACTTGGTGTTCAATGGAGTGGCGAAGAATTACTACACTGCCAACTTCACTGAAAAGGCGTTTGTCAAGTACATGACCGTTGACGGAACTACCGTCGAAGCGGTCGAGGATGCTTACCATTCGCGCTCGGTAAGCGAGGTTGCAGATGCTATTCTTGCGCATCCTATGGCAAGTGAAGCTGAGAAAGATTATGCTACGAGCATTAAGTCTGCAATCCAGTAGAGAGTTGAATGACATGCTAAAGAAATACGAGAGCCCCGAGCTGGAAGTCATCGAGTTGGAGAATCGCGATGTTATCGTTTCTTCTGATCTCGATGGCGACAACGGCGTGAATCCGGGCGATTGGCAATAGGCATTCAGCTTCGCAAGGCCCTGCTCGGCTTGCCAGGCGGGGCCTTGCGATGATTCACAGTTTGATGAATCTAGCGAGGGCGGGCGGTTTGCGTCCGCCCTTCGTTTGTTTGCGGATTTCCACTGATTGAACGAAGGGTTACCAAATCTATGGATACGCGAAAACGTAATGTACTTATCGGCGCGGGCGCGGCGATTTTGGTTGTCGTTGTGATTCTTGTCGTTTTGATGGTATCGGGCGGCTCGAGCCAGGATGAGGCGGCGTCGAAAACGGACAGCGCTGTTGCAATTGCCTCCGACGCATCTTCTAAGGACGTAGGCGCAATGCATGCGTCAGGCGACGGCACGGCCGACAACGAGGTTGATGCGTCCGAGGCGTATGGAGATTCCCCTGATGCCGCGACGGGCGAGTCCTCCGCTGGCGCGTCGACTTTTGGCGGCGACGCTCCGAGCGTGAGCGGCTCTGGCTCCACTTCGGACAACCAGTCGGGCAGCTCGAACGCAGGCAGTGGCGATTCATCCGACAAGGGTTCGGGCGATTCTGCAGGCAGCGACCCGGCGGGTGACGCCGATCCCGGCGTCAAAACTGAGCCCGATGGCTCAAAGTGGACGGGTTACTACTAAGCCACCTATCCTTCTCGCGCCTACTGCTCGGCAGCGGAACAACCGAAGCGGGTTCCAGGACGATTCCCGGAACCCGTTTTTTAGCATCCTTCATTTTTGTTGGCTGTGATTTTCCCACTTCTCGTTTTGAGCGGCGGTCATTTTAGGGTCATCGTTTCGGGTTGCCGTCCGTTTCCCAGCAATCAATTTCGCAGACGCTTTCCCAACCTTCGTCAAAAGCGGCGGGCGGTCGCTTTCTTGGGCCTTCGTCTTTCTACATCCTGGTAACCTCAAGGCGTTTGAGCAGGTCGATGTCTTCTTGCGCGCTACGTGCGTCGGCGACGAGCTCGCTCATGCTCGCGTTGCGCGAGAGCCCCTTGCGGATAACGTGCCCCACTTGATAGAGGCACGCTGCCGGAGCAAGCCACGCGTGCTTGCGCGCTGGCGCCCAATGAGCGCGCCCGCCCTCGTAAAGGTAGCGAACTAAGGCCGCGGGGCTGCGGAAGTTGTGCAGCACCGTGCGGGTTGTCCGCGCGCCGCGTTCCATCTTGCGCCCCATGTTCCCCCGCTGCATGATGTAGAGCAGAAGGTCGCTCGCAAGCTGCGCGTCGGCTTCGCCAAACCACGTTGCCGATGTCTGAAATCCTAAGTAGGTACGGCAAAGCCACGTTGTGGTGACCGCCAGCTTCTCCATGCCGATCTGCTGCGCCGCATGTTGAAAGCCGCGCTCCCAAAGCTCGTCGGTCAAGTGCGCGTCAACGAACATCTGCCAATCCAGAATCTGGCGAAGCCCCAGACCCGAACCTAGATGCTGGTTGACATGCGCGAGCAACACCAGGCCGTTCTCGAGCGGCGGCAACACGGGCACGCTGAAGCCTGCGACATCGGTCCATTCGGCGCGCGGGATTGCGTCGTAAATGGCCTGGTCAAGGAAATGTGCCTGCTGCTTGTTGGTGCATGTGCTGAAATACCGATGCAGCTCGATTTCGGGACAGCCCGCTTTCTTGAAGCCCGCGTGGCGCGGATTGATTTCAAGTTCAATATCGTTATCCCAGCCCAAACGCTCCATGAGCGAAAATGCTTGCTCGAAGTGGTCGGGCGGCACGATGAGGTCGATGTCGCCCATACTGCGACTGTTTGGCTGCGGGTAATGCGTCGCAGCCGCAGCGCCCTTCAGCACGACAACGGGAATACCCGCCGCTCGAAATTCTGCGAGCACATCATCTTGCGCCATCATGAGGCTATACCAGCTCGACAGGTTTTTCCCAGCGAGCGCGAGATATTCAGCCTGGTCAGCGGGATTGAGCGAAAGAGACTCAACGGCGTGCGCAGGATAGCCGATAACCGATTGCGCTACCAGCTCGGCGCGCACGGCCGGCCACAAATCATCGGGAATCGCAAGGGCGGGTTCGGCAGCGCACGCTATCGTGGGGGCGGAATTGAACGTTACCGCTGGGTCATGTTCGCGTCCAGACCCCAATTCAAGCGCAGAATTGCCCTCGCCCGCAGCTGAAACCGCAGCCGGCATTTCGCCCACAGGACGCTGCATGCCACTCTCGGCAGCGATAATCTTGATTGCGTACTTTTCGGCAGCAGAAAGCTCCACGGGCACTTCCTCTCGCTGCTCGTTGCAGCATGCGTGACAACAGTGGAAATCGCTTGCGCGCTTGGCGGCCAAGCGCGCGCACGTTCAGTGCGCTTTATAATAAAACAACGACGGTCGCACCGCGCAAAATGCCTGAAAACGATGCAATAAACGCAGTGCTAAGATTTCCGCCGCCATATCACGCTCACCGTCTTCCTTCCAAGGAGCAAAGCCTATGTTCTGCATCCAAATTGCCGAGGTTCTTATCGCCATCAAGAACCGCTACGCGTTCACCGAGCGGCTTTGCGCGGACTACATAGTCGACACCTCTCCCGATGATTGCGATATTTCGATAGCGGCAACGCCCGAAGAAATTGCAGCCGAGAATGACGAGAAGGGCTCATTTTCGCCCGCATATTGCGAATCGTTGGCGCTCTACCGCAAAATTTGCACGCGAATGCTCGATTTCAACGCGTTCCTGTTCCATGCGGCGACCATCTCATATGCGGGCCGTGGCTTCGCGTTCACGGCGAAAAGTGGCACGGGCAAAAGCACGCACATCGCGCAGTGGGTGCGCGCGCTAGGCGAGCGCGTAACGGTGGTGAACGGCGACAAGCCCATTCTGCGCTGGCGAACCGGGGAAGTTGCCGAGCCTCCAGATGGGACGCCCAGCGGGGAAGGCGCATGTGCTTGTACCTCTTCCGCTGTGCCCCTTAGTGAGGAAGGAGTCGAAACCACCTACAACCAGCCGGTGGGTGAGTTCGTCGCGTACGGCACTCCATACTGCGGCAAGGAAAACTGGGGACAAAACACGAGCGTTCCCCTTCGCGCCGTTTGCTTTATCGAGCGCTGCGAGCCGGGCGAGCCGGACCGCCTGTCCCGTTTGGAAGATGACAGGGAAGTTGTCGCGCGCATCATGAATCAGATTCTGATGCCGCATGATCCCGCTTTGGCTGTTCGGCAGCTTGATTTGCTTGATAGGTTGGTGAACAGCGCGCCGTTTTACGTGCTGCGTTGCACGCCGACTCCTGCCGCCTTTGACGCGGCGTTCCAGATGACGCTGTGCGATAATAGGCGCGAACGAATGCATCGATGCGAAGGATCTGGGCATGAAGATTAAAGACGGTTTCATCCTGAACAAAGTGGGTAGTCAGTACGTGGTCGTGCCGGTGGGCGAGGCCAGCATGGAGCGCCACTGCATGATTCGTCTGAACGATACGGGCGCTTTCCTGTGGGAGCAGCTTGGTGCAAATACCACGGAAGATGTGCTGGTCCGGGCTCTGCTGACGGAATACGCGGTCGACGAAGACACGGCGCGTGCCGATGTTGCGGTGTTTTTGGGCAAGCTTCGCGATGCCGGCTTGCTTGAGGAGTAGAAGCCTAACCGATAGGTTCCAGTCGGCAAGCGATTCATGACGTGCAAAAAAGACATACCATCGGCGGCGCCTGATGCAGGTGGGTCTTCCTCCCCTGATGAGCCGCGTAAAATCGAGGACGTGCTCGCATTCGAGGGCTTTTACATGGGGCCGCCCGTGGGCGTTTCCATGTGGCCGATGCTGCGCAACCGCCACGACGTGATAATGGTAGTGCCAGCCGAGGGCGAGCTGCGCCGCTACGATGTGGCGCTGTACTGCCGCGGTGAGAAGTACGTGCTGCATCGCGTGGTGGGGCATTACGGGAACGGCTCTGAAAAAGGCTACGTGATCTGCGGAGATAACTGCGTCATGCTGGAATACATCCCGCGCGAGGACGTGCTCGGCATACTGCGAGGCTTCTATCGCGACGGCCGCCACATCGATTGCGAGACCTCCCGCGGATACCATGCGTACTCGAAGCTGTGGGTGGCGCTCTTTCCCGTACGCAAGATGTGCAAGGGCGCAAACGCTGCGGTAAGGCGCGCGGGCAAGCGCGTTCTTGTGGCATGCGGTCTGCGCAAACGCGATGCCGCGAGCGAAGCGGGGCGAAAATGATGCGCAGGGCTGAGGCGCGTGAGCAAGACAAGGTCACCTACGCGTGGCTGTTCGCGCAGTCGAGGGCTCAGCATGGCCGCATTGTGGCGCTGTCGGCGCTGTGCACGGTACAAGCGGCGGTGCTCGTGAGCTTCGCTCTGGCATGCCGCGCCGTCATCGACCAGGCGGTCGCGGGAAACATCGACGGCTTGCTGGCAAGCGCGGCGGTACTTGCAGGCGTTATCATCGCACAGTTGGCGCTTCGCCTGGCTATCAACAGCACCCAGGAGCTCATTCGGGCCCGTTTCGCCCTTGAACTGCGGAAATCGATGCTCGATAGCATCTTCGCCGCGCGCTTTGGCAATGTTTTGCGCTTCCATTCCGGCGAGCTTTCCAACCGCATGTTCTCCGACGTGCAGGTTGTGTCGAACGGCGTGGCGACCATCATCCCGAGCTTTGTGTCCATGCTCATGCAGCTTGTGTTCGCCATTGCGGTGCTCGCGCTGATCAGCCCGCCCATGGTGGCCCTGTTCGCTGCCGCCGCGCTGCTTTCGTTTGTGCTGGCGCGCACGCTGCGCGGACGGTTGAAGATGCTGCACAAGATCGTGCAGGAAAAGGAAGGCGCTGTGCGCGTGTTTCTGCAAGAGGCGCTCGAGCATCAGCTGGTCATCCGCTCGTTCGGGGCTCAGCCTGCCACGAGCGCACGAGCCGACACGCTGCAGGAGGATCATTTCACCGCGCAGATGCGTCGACGCGGGTACTCCATCGCCGCCAACGCGAGTTTCTCGTTCTTCTTCAACGCGCTGTACGCCGTGGCACTCACGTGGTGTGCGTTCGAGCTTCTGCATGGCACCATGAGCTACGGTACGCTTATGGCGGTGCTGCAGCTGGTGGCGCGCATTCAGGCGCCGGTTTCAAGCTTGTCGGGCATGCTGCCGCAGCTGTATCAGACGCTGGCATCGGCGGAGCGCCTGATGGAGGTGGCGGAATTGCCGCACTCGGAGGGCTTCTTGCCTGTGGCCGCCGAGGAATTCTATCAGCGACTCTCAGGCGTGCGGATGCGCGATCTGGCGTTTTCCTACGACGATGAGGAAGCGGAAGGTGTCGCCGCTTGCGCCGAGGAGGAGAAAGCAAAAGGCGCTTCCATGCCCATTGGGGGAGCGAGGGAGGAAGATGGCGCTGCGTCCCTGGATGGGCCCGATACCGTTGAAAGCGCCCCGAATCGCTGCGTAGAAGTTATCGATTCTCCCTACGGTGCGGGCGAGACAGAAGGCGGCGTTGCGTCTGCAGGGGGGATGGAGGCTCCTTCTGGGGAAGATCCCATGAGCTTGACCTGCGCTAACGTATTCGTTCCCAAGGGTTCCTTCGTGGTGGTGGAAGGTCCATCCGGCTCCGGGAAATCCACGCTGTTCAAGCTGCTATTAGGTGCCTACGATGCGTGTGGCTTCGTGTACGAGCTCTCCGTAGGTGCCGCGACGTCCGCAGCTGCTGTGCCCGATGCCCCCGCAGGCTCGGTTGCTACGGGCGCGCCTCTTACCGATGCCCCTGCGAGTGCGTTCGCCGTTCCCGCCTGCTCCGCATCTCAGGTGCCGCCTGGCGTGTTTGCCTATGTGCCGCAAGACAACTTCCTATTCGCGGGCTCAATTCGCGAAAACGTGGCGTTCGCCGCCCCTGATGTGACCGATGACCAGGTAAAACGTGCATGTGAAGTGGCGTGTGCGTGGGATTTTGTGGAAGAGCTTCCGTTGGGACTCGACACGATGATCGGCGAGCACGGGCAGGGCCTTTCCCAGGGACAGCTGCAACGTCTGGCTATCGCGCGCGCAGTGTGCTCGAGCGCTCCCATCATGGTTCTCGACGAGGTCACGAGCGCGCTCGATGACGCGACCGAAGCGGCTGTTCTTGCCAATATAGCCTCACTACCTGGTAAAACGATTTTCGTCGCTGCCCATCGCGCAAAGGCGCGCGAGTTCGCCACCATGCGCCTTCACGTGGAAGATGGTGTGCTGGCCGAAGCGCGTTAGGATACTTTCCTGCATTGACTTCGTCAAACACGCCCCCATCGGGGAGCAAAACCCAAGTTCAGTTGACCTCCAACCATCCCCTTTGCTCCTGGCGCGGCGCCTTCCCGCCGCGCCAGGTCTTGCAATCGTCGCTGCATCCAAATTGTCGTGCGACAAATGCGCCTCTCGAGCAAAACATGTGGTGGATTATTGTTGGTAGATCAGGCAAAGTGATGAGCTACCAGCACGGAGCTGGGAACGGGGAGGAGAAGCGGAGCCTGTTTCGCAAGGGCATGAGGTTGACCTGCCTCATCGGCATTGCCATGTTCGTAGCCGCGCAGGTATTCGCTGAACCCGTAGCCTGCATCTTCGTCTCGTATGATCAGGGTCTGTACGACCTGTCGGTCGGAGCGCTCAGAATCTACTGCACGTCCTATCTGTTCATGGGCTTCACGTACTTCAGCTCATCCATGTTCACGGCCGTGGAAAACGGCGGGATTTCCGCGGCAATCGCCTTCGCACACAGCCTGAGTTCACTTTGTATGCAGGCTGGAAGGCGGCCCCTGCTACCGTTGAGCCTGGTGCTGGCGACAACGGCAACAACGGCGATAACGGCAACAACGGCAACAACGGAGGCACCGGCGATAGCTCTTCTGCCAATGCGAATGTAAACATCAACACCGTTAACGACAATGGCGACAATGCCGCAAGCGAAGCAAAGGCGACTACCGTGAAAACGGGTGACAACCTTGCTCTTATTGGCGGCGCAATTGCCCTGATTGCCGTTGCGGCTGCTGGTGTTGCTGCATTTGCGCTGCGTCGCAGGAAGATGAACTAGTGCATTACGCTTGTTTATCTCTGTTTGCTGCACGGTAATACAGAATAGGGCTGTTTGATGAAAGGGGCCGAGCTTGGAGATTGAACTGCGCCCCAAAACTTGGACGGATTAAATAAAGACTACGCCACTCGGGAC
>ENA-ORSY01001485-ORSY01001485.1-human-gut-metagenome-genome-assembly--contig:-NODE-1485-length-16284-cov-7.478834_pt1 | contig 16284 bp, 15 predicted proteins | sample MGYA00242193_ERZ509160 | MGnify/ENA primary metagenome ERZ509160 (study PRJEB26280, sample SAMEA2338670) | human gut metagenome | biome: human gut; feature: human-associated habitat; material: faeces...
GGCATAGTGCCTGTCATTGGAAGCCATGTACCGGGACAGCCGCTCAATGTATTCGGCAGCTTTGCCGGGATAAGCCGTCTCCAGCCGGGAATATTCCTCTCCTGACAGAAAAACATTTTGATACTCTCCATATCGGCGGCGCGTACTCTCTACTCTTTCGGTCTTACTCTGTTCTTTATATTCTGTATTAGTATTACTTGTGGGCAATTTCTGCCCATCAAGAGGGGCGGTTTTCTGCACTTCTGAAAGGCAGCCTTTGCCCATCAGAGGGGAAGAAAGCTGCACCCCATCGGGTATTTGCAGAAACAGCCTGTTAGCCTTGGTCAAGCCCTGTCGGACGCGAGTCAGCAGCCCGGCATTTTCCAGTTCGCACAAGGCGGTTTTTACCGTTCTTTCGCTCCGATTCAGGTCATTCGCCATCTGCTTGATTGTGTAGATGACATACACATTTCCGTCCTCTGATACCCACCCCGATTTTTGCGAAAGCATCGTGCGATTCAGCAGGAGGGCATACAGCAGTTTAGCGTTGATGGAATGTTCGCTGACTACCATAAATTGTGGCAAAGGAATGAACGGTGGGAGCGAGGTATCAATCTTGATATAGATGGCGTATCACTTCCTTTCGGTGTCTGCGGTATTCATGGTGGCGTTCCATCGGGTCCGCGAGGGGAGTACGCAGATGTACCACCCTTTTTTGCCCTCTTGGATTGATAATGCGGGCAAATAACGACAACCGCCCGGAAACTCTGCTTGCAATCGTGGACGCAGCGGCGGCAGAGCGTGTTGTACGCCTTGCGTCCCCGGTCATTCAGGAAGAACGACCATTCCAGCTTTTTTGATTTGCTCATGCGCGGCATATCTGTACTCCTTTCCCGAATTACAATTCGTTTCTCTGCTGTACTTTCAGCAGCTCCCATACGTCAGCCATCCGTTCTTTCAGCTCGGCAACGTCGGCATCGTAGAAATGCCCGGTGCTGTTGATGCGGCGGCAGACGTGGTTGATGTTTGTGGCAATCCTGCTGACAGCGGCAGCTAACTTTTTCTGCTCGGTGTAATCGACCTTGATGATGTACCCGTCAATCAGCATTTTCCGGGCATACGCGCCGAAGTTGCGGGTGCCGAGTTGATTCATCTTGTGGCGAACTACGCTCAATTCCTGCTCATTTAGGCAGATTTCCTTGCGGATGGGTCGTGTGCGGTCTGGCATATCAAAGAACTCCTTTCACTTTACAACGGACACCTTTTTGCCGTTTGTTGAGTATGGCGGCAAAAATTTTTTCCTTTCACTTAACAACGGACATTTTTAAGTCAAAACGCAGGTATCGAAATGAGAAATTTTCAAAAAATATGCGCCCCTGCTTTTGCGAAAGCGGGAGCGCGGTGTATCTGCGGATATGAGATTTGAGAGAGTAGCAAGCACATCCGGTGTCCGTACACACCGGAAAAAGGAGCGGTTCTGCCTTGCGCCCGAACTGCTCCTTTTGTTGTTGGGGAATCCCCACACCCCTTTCATGTCTGAATTGAAAATATTTCCTGAACTTTTCAGAAAGCCCTTGCTTTTATTCGCTTTGACGATTATAATTATACTGTGATTTTATAAGCAGACGCAGAACTGAACTGCAACAGGAGTACCGCCCATGAAGTATTTATCTATCGCGCAAACCGCCGAACGCTGGGGCATCTCCACCCGCCGTATTCAGATTTTGTGCGGAGAGGGGCGCGTCCCCGGTGCTATCCGCATTGGCTCGGTCTGGGGGATTCCAGAGGACGCAGAGAAGCCAGCGGACGCGAGAATCAAGAACGGAAAGTATATCAAGAAGCCCGTCGAAAATGAAAAATGAGCCGCATTATATCAGCGACTCTGACTCGAAATAATGGGGTCTATTTCCACCTCGCGGGTGCGAATGGGCGCACTGCCCCCTTGTCACGAATCTACCTAAATCGTCGATTCGACAAACGATGACAGCGTTGGACAAAAAATTAGTCCTTCCAAGACGGGACAGGTCTTCTTGTGTCAAGTAGGGACTAAAAAAATTTTGAGAATTTACAAGCCGTTCATAGGTGGACAACCACCCGTGAACGGCTTGCGTTTTCTCTATGCTCTTTTGCCGTTCTTTGTGCGACGTTTCTTATACGCCGTCTCAAACGCCTCCATCATCGGAGTAAGGCCCACAAAGTCGTGACCGGCCTGAGCATGGTTTAGCCGGGGAAGGCGAGTAAGTCTCTTCAAACCCGTTGAAAATACTGGCTTTTCGGCAGTTTTCGTGCTATAATAAGGCCATGAAAAATGATGCGGTTTTGACAACAAGCACCACAGGAAAAGCAGAAGAAGCCTTCGTTTCCCGTGCGGAATATGACGCGCTTAAGCGTGAGAATGCCGAGCTGAACCAGAAGCTGGACTTTCTTATGGGGCAGCTGCACCTTGCGAAGAAAAAGATGTTTGGCGCATCCTTCGAGCAGGCTGCGGAGCAGCTCCTTGGGCAACTCAGCTTTCTCTTTAACGAAGCGGAAGCGTGGACTCCCAGAGAAGAGAAAGCGTCCGAAGCCACTGCTGTGGCTGCCCATACCCGGCAGAAGCGTTCCAGCGATCTGGACGAGGTTTTGCCCGGAGGGCGTTACCGTTGAGGTTGTGGAGCACGGCATACCAGAAGCTGAACGGGCCTGCGATGCCTGCGGCACGGTGATGGAGCAGATTGGAAAAGAGGTCCGGCGCACCCTCGTGCTGCGCCCTGCCACGGCGACGATCCGCGAGGATGTCTACTACACCTACGCCTGCCGGAAGTGCAGCGTTGAGGCAACAGAAACGCCTATCCTGAAAACGGAAAGGATCCCGCCTGTGATCTCCGGCAGCTATGCTTCACCAGAGGCCATTGCCCATATCATGGTGCAGAAATTCGTGATGGCGTCTCCGCTATATCGGCAGGAGCAGGAACTGAACCGCTCCGGCATCCAGCTTTCCCGGCAGACCATGTCCAACTGGATCCTCCGTGCTGCCGACGACTGGCTGACGCCGATCTATGAGGAAATGAAAAAGCGACTTGTGAAAGAGAAGATCCTTCACGCCGATGAAACCACGCTTCAGGTGCTGAAGGAGCCGGGCAAGTCCGCACAATCCAAGAGCTACATGTGGCTCTACCGAACAGGGAAATACGCTTCGCAGCCGATGATCCTCTATGAGTACCGGCCCGACCGAAAGGCCAGCAACGCCGAGACTTCTCTCAAGGAGTTCTCCGGCTGGCTCCATGCGGACGGATACCCCGGCTATCACAGGTTGCCGGAGCACATCCGTGTGGTTGGCTGCTGGGCGCATCTGCGCCGCAAGTTTGACGAGGCGGTAAAGTCCCTGCCGTAGAAGGACCAGGCAAATGCTGCGGCTTTGCAGGGACAGGCGTATTGCAGCAGACTGTTTTCTATTGAGCAGGAATTAGCAGAACTGCCACCCGAAGAACGATATACGCAGCATCTGGAACGGTCCAAGCCCGTGATGGACGCTTTGTTGGCATGGGCAGAAACAACCAACGCTGCGCCAAAATCTGCGCTGGGCAAAGCCGTATACTATCTGAAGGAACAGTGGCCGTATCTGATCCGTGTACTGGAGGACGGACGGCTGGAGCTGAGCAACAACCTTGCCGAACGTTCCATAAAACCCTTTGTGATTGGCCGGAAGAATTTTCTCTTCGCCAACACGCCTTGGGGCGCACAGGGCAGCGCCGTGATCTACAGCATGATTGAAACGGCGAAAGAAAGTGGGCTGGATCCGTACCGCTATCTGACGTGGCTGCTGACCAACGCGCCGATTATGGCCGCCAGGGACGACAGCTGGGCGGACAAGTTCCTGCCAGCCAACGCCCCCGGCAGACTGCCATTCTTTACAACAGAACTCCTGATTTGAAATGGACCGCACTCGTTGAGTCGGTCCATTTTTCTACCCATTTGACGCTTACAATGCAGGCTGTGAATTGTCACTTGTTAAGCGGGTGAAAAAATGCTATACTCTATGTGACATCACGATGGAGGGTGGGGATAATAGTGGAGCTGAAACAGTCGCATGTTTTATCGCAGAAGCTTGCGCTGACGCAGACGATGCGCCAGTCGTTGGACTGCCTCCAGCTTTCTGCACCGGAGCTATGTGAGTATGTGCAGGATGTGGCGCTTTCTAATCCATTGTTGGATGTGTGCATGCCGACCTACTATGAAACAGAGCTGCCAAACGAAGATATGCGATCTGAATACGAACAGATTGAGCTGCGCAGTGAGGAAACATGGCGTGATATGCCGAGAGGTTCTGGGAATGCACTGGATATTTCTGCCGTGCTGACACGGGAACTGACTTTCCGAGATTACCTCAACGAACAGATTGGGCAAATGCGCCTCGTAGATGATGGGATGCTGCAGCTGTGCCGTTTTCTCATTGACTGCCTCGATGGGCGCGGCTATCTTGATTGTCCGCTTGAAGAATTATCGAAGGAATTTTGTATTCCGTTTTTCTCCCTTGAGCAGGCACTATATGCCATACAAATGCTCGATCCGCCGGGCATCGGCGCACGCAGCCTCTCTGAGTGTCTGATTCTGCAGCTGGTGCAGAGCCGCTCATTAGACCCCCTGACAATAGGCATCGCTCGCAATGGTCTAGAGCAGTTAGGCAGACGAGATTATAAGGGGCTTGCAGCAATGTTGGGTGCCGGCGTAAGCGAGATAAAGCAGGCGAGCGCTAAGATTCTTGCGCTTGAACCGATTCCATCACGTAGCTTTGCCAGCAGCGAGCCGATAGCATACATCGTACCCGATGCGGCATTTTCTGTGGAACAGAGCAGGGTGACAATTGAGCTGAACAGGCGCGTTTTGCCCCGCCTTTCGGTCAACACCGAATACTCTGCGCTGCTTGCTACTTCCGATGACCCCAACGTGCAACAATATGTGCGTGAAAAACTTACAGAGGCAAACGCCATCATCAAGGGGGTTCATATGCGGTGCAATACGATCTTACGGTTGCTTACGCTGATTGCTACGGAGCAGCATGACTTCTTTTGCTCAGGTGGAACTCTTACGCCGATCACTATGCAGCAGATGGCGGAAAAAATGGACATAAGCACATCTACGGTAAGCCGTGCAATACAGAATAAATATATTCAGTATCGGGGCAGAATTGTCCCTCTTCGCAGCTTCTTCACGACTGCTATTCGCTCGGATGCTTCCGTTTCTTCCCAGGCCGTCAGGCAACGCATCCAAGACCTGATCAAGACAGAGAATCCAGAAGCACCACTTTCGGATGAGTCGGTGCGTATAGCGCTATCAGCGCTCGGCATTGAGGTCAGTCGACGTGCTGTTGCAAAATACCGCATGGCGCTGGATATCCCGCCTTCTTCTCAGCGAAAAAAACGTTGAGGCAACAATGGGCATATGCCTCCTTGCCGATGAAGCTTTGCAGGAAGCATACTGCTGAAATGAGTTTTTTATCAAGATAATTCCGCTTATACACCGGGTAATTAACATCTGTATTGCATGCGTATTGCAGCAACAATCTGTAACCTTCTCAGCGAAATAGTTAAGGCGGACACAGAGAAGTCCATAGAGGTTAATGCCATATATAGAAAACGGCAGAAGAAATGTTGTGCGAGGGGGGTCCTGTTATGTTATCAAACTACATTGAACAATTATTTAAACTTGATAATTATTATGATGGCCTAATTGTTACAGACAACAAAGGCTATATCGAGTTTTTTATGACATACCGTCCTGATATCAGCGGCGCTAAGCAGGAAGACTTAGTCGGCAAGCATGTTCTTGATATTTATCCGGGGCTGACCGAGGAAACAAGTACGATTATGCGGGTGTTGCGTAGCGGCGAGCCGATTTACAACGAATACCAGACCTTGATTACCTGCCGCGAGGAGGTATTTCAATCCGTTAATACAACTATGCCGATTCGCGCAGGAGGTACAGGCGAGATCATAGGGGCAATTGATGTATCAAGATACGCAAGTCGTTTCTACGAAAAGCAAAGCATCAATCTTCACTCTGCTCACACGAGAAAGGGGCCTTTTTACTGCGTTGATGATATTATAACCTGCTCAGAAGATATGGAGGCGATTAAACGAAAAATCCCATTGATCTCAAAAACAGATTCGACAGTGCTGATCACCGGACGGTCTGGTACAGGAAAGGAGTTGATTGCTCAGTCTATTCACACCTCAAGCAACCGGGCAGATAAGGCATTCGTATCTCAAAATTGTGCCGCAATACCTGCGACGTTGCTGGAGAGCATCCTCTTCGGTACAACCAAGGGAAGCTACACTGGAGCCGAAAACAAGCCGGGACTTTTCGAGATTGCAAATGGGGGAACGTTATTTCTTGATGAGATCAATTCTATGGATATTAGCGTTCAGCCAAAGCTGCTGCGTGCAATTGAGGAAAAGCGTGTCTGCCGTCTGGGCAGCTATAAGCCACTCGAAGTCGATGTTAAAATCGTTGCAGCAATGAATGAAGACCCGCAGGAATGCGTTCGTAAAGGAAAGCTGCGCGAGGACTTGCTCTATCGACTAAGTGTTGTTCGGGTGGATATGCCGACGTTGCAGGAGCGACGCTGCGATATCGAGCTTTTGATGAAATATTTCATAAGCAAGTTCAACAGTAGTATGAAAAAGGACATTTTCGGTGTTGATGAAGAAGTAAAAAAAATGTTTGAGGAATATCCGTGGCCCGGAAATGTCCGAGAGCTTCGCAATACGATAGAGGGCGCCTTTAATGTCGCACAAGGGAAATGTATTCATGCGAGGGATCTGACGGGCTATATTGTACAACAATGCGGGCAACATGAGAAAGATTCATTGCCATGCAGCACTGGCGCTGATGAGGGGCCTTCCGGATTAAATGACCAGATTCATTCCGTGGAAAAGAGAATCATTGAGGATGCGCTGAAAAAAACCTCTACATATGCAGAGGCTGCACGACTAATCGGTATTTCTCGACAGGCTTTTATGTACAAAATGAAGAAATATAAAATTGACGTATGAATCGTTAGTCAAAAAATTTTGACACCTATGTGTCAAAATTTTTTGCGTATATGCAAAAATTTTTGGCAATTAGGAGCTGGAAGACGAACTGGCCGACGCTCCTGCTTGGCTTAAAACGGCGGCTCAAAGAGTGGCGGTGTTGCATAAAAACTCGGAATAGCAAAGAATTCTGTAAAAATAGCAAAGAGCTCTATAAAATTAGTATAATTTTATGTTTGATGCCCTCGTTCTGGCACACATTTTGCTAGTATACAAGTAGCACAACGACGAGATCTCATTGAAGGCCGAAATCGTTGAATCTGCTTTAAAAACGAGGAGGATAATGCTAATGACAGATGTAAAACATGACATTGATGCTCTTGCTGGTGAGCGGTGGTTCCCACTCGAGACGACAATCACTGAGGATATGAGCAGTATATGGGGCGACTGGGGCGTGTGCTCAGAGGTCGATAAGCTTAAAGCGGTTTTGATGCGCCGTCCCGGAAAAGAAGTAGAGAATTTTGACTGGAAAGCCGCTCGATTCCGGGCTCCAATCGACCCCGAGAAGTTCCGTGCTCAGCATGATGCACTTGCCGATGTATACCGCGCACATGGTGTACAGGTACACTATGTCGATGAGCAGCGCAGTGACCGCCCCAACGCACTTTTCTGCCGCGATTTAGTCTTCATGACACCAGAAGGCGCAATCGTTACCCGTCCTGCAACGGAAGCTCGCAGAGGCGAGGAGCGTTATGCGGCAAAGAAATTGGCCGATCTTGGTGTACCGATTATTCGCACGATTTGTGGCGGCGCGACTTTTGAGGGTGCAATGGGAATGTGGATTGATCGCCATACAGTAATCCTTGCAAGCGGTGTACGTACAAATCGCGAGGGCTATGAAATGGTTCGCTATGAGCTTGAACGTATGGGAGTAACGCAGATTATTCATATGCAGATTCCCTATGGTCATGCGCACATTGACGGATTAGTAAATATGGCAAGTCATGATGTTGCTATGATCCACGCCTCTCAGGTCCCCTATGATGTTTGTGATGCGCTGAAGAAAAAGGGAATTAAGCTACTCGAGTGTCCCTCGAGAAATGAGGCTAAGGAGACCCTTGCAATCAATTATGTTGCTATTGAACCGGGCTTGGTTGTTATGCCAGCTGGTAATCCGCGCTCACAAGAGTTACTGGAGAAAAACGGAATCAAGGTTATTCCCATTCAGTTTGATGAAGTCCTTAAGGGCTTCGGCGCTATGCACTGCTGTACCGCATTCTTAAAACGCGGTTAATATTAGCAAATGGGATATGAAAGGAGCCTCAGCAAAATGAAGACGAAGAAATATATCAGTCTCCTGATGGCTATCATAATGATGCTCAGCCTATTTGCGGGCTGCGGCAGCGAGGGCAATACCCCATCGGTGAGCGATGATAAGGACACGCTTTACCTCCGGCTTTCCTCTGCGCTCCAAAGCACCGACTGGCAACAGACCTCTGCCATGGAAGGCAATAAAATCACTTATGTTCAACTTTTTGAAGGCCTTTATGGCATTGATGAGTCTGCAGGCGGCTACTACAACCTACTGGCAAAGGATATTCAGGTCAGTGAAGATGGTCTTACCTATACCATCGAGCTTGTGGATGCCACCTTCCAGAACGGAGATCCTCTTACGGCAGAGGACGTCGTATTCAGCTATGAGCTGGCAATGCAGAATTCTAAATTCGGTTATGTGACCTCTATGATCGACTCGATCAAGGCAGACGGTGACAAAACTGTAATCATGACGCTCAAATATCCCTATTCTGCCATCTCTCACACCTTTTTTACCATTAAAATTTACAGCAAGAGAGAATATCAGGAAATCATTGATAGCGGGGTTCCCTTTGGAACCAGGCCGCATACAGCGGGAACGGGACCTTATTATGTATCTGAGTATGATGTTTCCGCCGGCGTGAAGCTGAAGGCCTATGAAAATTATTGGCAGGGCGCACCAGCAATCAAAAATGTTGAATACCGTCTTATCACCGAGGACGCTGCGGCAGTCATCGCATATGAGAATGGTGAGCTTGACTATCTCATGGATGCGCCCTTGTCCGAGTGGGAGGACATTGAATCCTCTGCCCAAGGACGTTGCACACTGGCAAAGGCGAACGATATTCAGTTTCTCGGCATCAACTATCAATCCCCGTCTAACAATGGTATTCTTGCCAATCCCAAAGTCCGTGAAGCGATATTCTATGCTATTAATAAGGAAAGCGTTGTTAAGGCTGCGACCAGCGGCTATGGTACAGTAGCATATGAATACATGGTTCCTGACTATGTAGCAACCGCTCCGCGCGCTAGTGATGGAAGGTTTAAAACCTATGACTATAATAAGGATGCCTGCCATCAGGCGTTGCTTGATGCCGGCTTTTCCGAAGAGCAGATTGCTGCGGGTATCAATGTCGGTACCATCCTGACCTACAATGCCGATACGGCACCGAAAGCAAAGGCCGCAGTTGTCATTCAGGCGTGCTTGGCCGAGAATGGTATGATCGCCAATGTTGAAATCGGCGAAACTGGTCCTGTGACAGAGCGTCTCTATGCACTTGACTATGATATGTGCGTATATTCGGACAGTGGTAACTATGATTACAATAACATTCGCCAGCAGGTTGATTCAGAGTCTGTCGGAATGTATGTTGTCTGCTATAAAGATGATAAAAACACATTCGACTGGCAAAAGATTGAGAATCTGGTTGATCAGGGTGTTCTTGCTACCGACACCAAGGAACGATATGATATTTACACTGAGCTGTGGAGCATGATTATGGACACCAAGACAATCCTGCCCCTTTATCATGGAGCCGTCGGCATTGCATGGTCTGACCGCGTAAAGATTGACAGCATTAACCCATTCTACTACCACCTGACCGATATCAGTTGGGCTAAATAAACTCTTTCCTGTAGGATAAGTGGATCAGCTATCGTTGGTCCTTAGGCTGACGATAGCTGATCTCTCAAAAAAGGGGGCAAGTATGCAGAAATACATCGCAAAGCGTATCCTATTTTTAATTCCAACGATTATCGGCGTGACTTTGATTATCTATCTGATTATGAACATAACGCCGGGAGATCCGGGACGTGCTATTCTCGGATCTGGTGTCCCTCAGGCGGATGTGGATGCATATAACCATGCGATCGGATATGACTTGCCGTTTTTTCAGAAATTTGTGAACTATCTCAGCAATATGTTTCTCCACCAGGACTTTGGCATTTCTTATGTTACCAAGCAAAATGTATTCGATGAGATATGGCCGCGGTATATTATGACATTAAAGCTGGCGTTCATTGGAATGATTCTCTCAACAGCCATCGGAATTCCTCTGGGAATCTATGCTGCTGTGAAGCAATATTCACCCATGGATACGATTTCCTCAGTTATCTCCTTCCTGTTGGCTGCTGTACCGACCTTTGTTCTCGGCCTTGTACTACTGTTCTTCTTTGCACTCAAGCTCAAGTGGCTGCCGTCTTACGGCATTCCGAACTGGACAGGCTATATCATGCCAGCACTGGCAATCTCACTTCCCATTGCCGCACAGAATTTCCGCTTTACCAAGTCGTCTATGTTAGATGCGATTCGTCAGGACTATGTCCGAACTGCACGCGCTAAGGGTGCCAGCGAACGTACTGTAATTTGGAAGCATGTGTTGAAGAATGCGCTTCTTCCTGTTATCACACAAGTTGGCATGAGCCTCGGCCTTCTGCTGTGTGGCGCTGTGGTTGCAGAGGAGTTGTTTTCTGTGCAAGGTATCGGCAGCCTGATTGTCGAGCGTATTACTTATAAGGATGAGCCGGTCATCATTGCCGGAACGATTCTGATCTCGATCTGCTTTACCGTTGTTATGCTGGTCGTGGATTTGATTTATGCGATGATCGATCCTCGCATTCGCGCCAAATACACAAAATCTGGGAGGAAGTGAGCAAATGGCGGCCCAAAAAAGCTTGAATGAAGACTACAAAAGTGACGGGAAATGGAAAGAGATATGGCGCAGATTCAAAAAGAATAAGGGAGCCGTGATTGGACTGGTGCTGCTGGTCGTGCTGACGGTGATCTTGGTGGGCGCGCCACTGTTTATCTCCTATGATAAGGCAATTACACAGAATATGGATTTAATGCTTGCAAAGCCCTCCGTAGGGAATCTTTTCGGCAACGACGGATACGGACGTGACATTTTCGCGCGTATTATCTACGGTGGACGTGTTTCCATTGCTATTGCGATTCTTGCGACGATTTCTTCATGCCTGTTTGGCAGCCTTCTCGGTGCAGTCGCTGGCTATTTTGGTGGCAAGGTAGACAGCATTATCATGCGGTCGCTGGATATTTTTATGTCGGTTCCTGACATTCTTTTTACCATGGCGGTCGTATATGCGTTGGGTGCCAGCTTTACCAATTTGATCATTGCGCTGACTTTGGCGTATTTTACCAACTATGTCCGGCTGGTTCGCTCTGAGGTACTTACGCTTTCTGAACAGGACTATGTCGAGGCGGCAAAGGCTGGCGGTTCGAGCGGATTTCGCATCATTCTCTCACATATTATCCCCAATGCAATTGGCGTTATTATTGTCAACACCACGTTGAACATCGCAAAAATTATTATCTATGAATCGACGCTGAGTTTCTTGGGCCTCGGTATGCCGGCCCCCCAGCCGGAGTGGGGGCAGATGCTTTCGGAGGCTCGCGAATTTATGAGAAAAGCGCCTCATTTGATGGCATTTCCCGCACTATCTATCATTGTTACGGCCTGCTCAGTGAATCTTATCGGCGATGGTCTGCGCGATGCGTTGGACCCGCATTTGAAGTCATAAGGTACGCCACGGGAGGGGAGCTATAATGGAAAATGAAAAAAGCCCGATTTTGGAGATTAAGGATCTTCGGGTTACTTATGAAACTGACATAGAGGTTGTGGAGGCTGTCAACGGTATCAGCTTTCAAATCGAAAAGGGAAAAACACTCGGTCTCGTCGGCGAGACCGGCGCTGGCAAGACGACAACAGCGCTGAGTATTCTTCGCCTTTTGCCGGAAACGACAGGTCGTATTAAAGGCGGAGAGATCTGCTTTGAAGGCGAAGACTTGCTCCATGTTGACGAGGAGCAAATGCGGGTCGTGAGAGGAAACCGCATCTCTATGGTATTTCAAGACCCGATGTCTTCGCTGAATCCGGTCTACACAGTCGGCGATCAAATTGGAGAGGCAATTCGACTTCACAGGCCTGAACTATCTAATGATGCCGTAGAGCAGCGAATCGACGAGATCCTCCAGTTGGTCGGCATTATGCCATCGCGAAAGCACGAGTATCCACATCAGTTTTCAGGCGGTATGAAGCAGCGCGTTGTTATCGCTATGGCGTTGTGCTGCGAGCCAGAGCTGCTCATTGCGGATGAACCGACAACTGCATTGGATGTCACGATACAGGCTCAGGTTCTGGCCATGATCGCGGAACTTCGGAGTCGGCTCGGAACCTCAATGCTGATGATTACACATGATTTGGGCATTGTTGCGCGAACCTGTGATGATGTGTGCGTGATGTATGCAGGAAAAATCGTAGAGGCTGGTACCGTAGAGGATATTTTTCTCGCGCCGTCGCACCACCCCTATACAGAGGGTCTCTTTGGTTCCATTCCAAATCTGACAACAAAGGCACGCCGACTTAAACCTATTTTAGGTCTTATGCCGGATCCTACAAATTTACCAAAGGGATGCGAATTCGCACCGCGCTGTGAAAAGTGCATGGAGATTTGTCGAACGGAAAAGCCAAAAATATGCGGTGAGGGGAGTCATAAGCTCTACTGCCATCTATTTGATCCGGATAGGCAAAAAACAGGTGTAGGAGGGAATACGAATGGATGATAAGGGCAACGCACCTCTGTTAGAAACAATAGACCTGAAAAAGTATTTTAAGGTGGGAGGTGGCACACTGCATGCTGTTGATTCAATCAACATTAAGCTCTATCAGGGTGAAACGCTTGGTGTTGTTGGCGAGTCAGGCTGCGGAAAGTCCACATTGGGCCGTACAATCCTCAAGCTTATTGAGCCGACCGCCGGTCATATTATCTACGACGGAAAAGACATTACCAGCCTCAATATCCGTAAGATGCGGCCGTTGCGCCGCGAAATGCAGATCATCTTTCAAGATCCTTACTCAAGCATTGATCCACGAAAATCCGTGATTGAAACGATCTCGGAATATATGTTCATCCATAAGTCTTATCCGACGCGGCGCGAAATTATGAACCGGGCGGTTGAGCTGATGGATATGGTTGGGCTTGCCAGACGTTACGCTGATGCTTACCCTCACGAACTTGACGGAGGGCGCCGTCAACGTATCGGCATTGCGCGTGCGCTGTCGCTGCAGCCACGCTTCATCGTTTGTGATGAGCCTGTTTCTGCACTTGATATGTCAATTCAGGCCCAAATACTAAACCTTTTGATGGACCTTCAGGATGAACTAAATCTGTCCTATATGTTCGTCACGCACGATTTATCCGTTGTCAAGCATATCTCGGACCAAATTATGGTCATGTATCTAGGAACCTGCATTGAGTTTGCAAGCTCTGACGAATTGTTTCAAAAGCCGCTCCACCCTTATACAAAGGCCCTCTTGGCCGCTATCCCGGAGCCTGATTTGGAGAGTCGCAAAAAGGGTTTCCAGCTCATTCGGGGTGAGGTATCCAGCCCGATCGACCCAAAACCAGGCTGCCGATTTGCTGGCCGCTGCGAGCACTGCATGGCGCAGTGCCTTGAAAAGACACCGGAATATGTGGAGACGGAACCGGGTCACTTTGTGGCTTGCCACTTGGTGAACGGGCGATAACAATACAACTCATAGGAGAATACATAACATGATGGACACCTTGAAAATGGACATTGACGCGTTGCTCGGTGAGCGATGGTTCCCAAAGGAAACATCCTTTGAGGAGGATATTACAGAGTATTGGGGTGAATGGGGCGTTTGCTCTGAGGTTGAAACGCTACGTGCAGTTTTGATGCGTCGCCCCGGGAAGGAAGTTGAAAGCTTTGATCCAAAAGCAGTTCGTTTTTCAGACGAGCCGATCGACGTTGAGCTTATGCGCCGACAACACGATAATGTGGCTAAGGCCTATACGGACTTTGGCGCAAAGGTTTACTATGTAGAGCATCAGCTTGAAGACAGGCCAAATGCTGTTTTCTGCCGTGATTTGATGTTTATGACGCCGGAGGGGGCAATCATTACCCGCCCCGGCATGGCAGCTCGTCGCGGCGAGGAACGCTATGTTGCCGAAGCTCTTGCTAAAATCGGAGTTCCAATCCTCAAAACAATTGCCGGTGATGGTATGTTTGAGGGAGCAAATGCTATGTGGGTCGATCGACATACCTGTGTTGTTTCAACGGGGTCACGCTGCAATCGCAGCGGCTATGAGCAGGTTAAAACTGAGCTTGAGCGTATGGGCGTTACTGTTTATCATATGCAGCAGCCGTATAGCAACATCCACATTGATGGTATTATGAACGCAATTAGTCATGACAAGGTCCTTGTTCATGCAGCGCAGGTGCCTTATGACATCATTGATATGCTCAAGAAAAAGGGCTACGAGATTCTTGAGATTCCCTCCCGCACGGAGCAATTCAGAACATTGGCATGCAACTTTGTTGCGTTGGAGCCTAATCACATCCTTATGGCACAAGGGAATCCCCGTACACAGGAAATGTTGGACAAGCATGGCGTAAATATTGATACCGTGGATATCTCAGAAATTCTCAAGGGTCGTGGTTCTCTACACTGCATCACTGCGTTTTTAAAGAGAGGATAGGGTAAGCAATAATTGGCTTGCTCACCCGTGCGCTGCAGGGATGGATTGGAGCTGCAATACCACACACAAGCACTTGGGTCGTAACCGTCAAGGCTGACGGTGGCTGGATTACGCATGGGACAATAGTGTCGGGAAGCTTCTCAGCTTCCCGACACTATAATGTTCAGGGGCGCGCAATAAACGTAACCGTCTGGAAATGTCAAGGTCCCGTCAAGATTTATGCGCAAAATTATTTGCAGGCTCCGGCTGAATGAAGTCAACCGGCAATAGAGGCGTCGTCCAGAGCCGCCTCCAAGTGCTTCATGTTCATGTATTTCTTGTTGCCCCACTGGGTGCCCGCCACGTGGCGCAGCCTCGCGCAGACCAGCATCAGGGCGGAGTTGCCGTCAGGGAACGTCCCTACCACTCGCGTCCGTCGGCGGATCTCACGGTTCAGCCGCTCGATCACGTTGTTGGTACGGATGCGTGTCCAATGCTCGCTGGGAAAATCGCAGTAGGTCAGCGTCTCCTCGATGCCGTCCTCGACCTTCTTGGCAGCTTCCTTCAGCTTCATGGCGCGCAGCTCGGCGACCACGGTCTTTGCCTTCTCGCGGGACGCATGAAGCATACGCATTTCTTCCTCGGCGCGAACAGCGCGTAGGGTTTTTACGGGCTGTATGAACAGCTCCTTGATGCAAAGCTCTACGACCTGATCATTCTCAAGGGCGGCCCTGGCTGCGGCAAATCGACCTTTATGCGCCGCACGACCGCGGCGATGGAGGAGCGCGGGCTGGAGAGCGTATACATCCACTGCTCGGGCGACCCGGATTCACTCGACGGGGTAATTTTTCCCGCCATCGGCACCGCTATTGTGGACGGCACCGCGCCCCACGGTATGGATACCTTAGGACACCGGTGTGCTTATTTATCCTGCTCCGCCTGCTCCAGCTGCATGAGCGCATAGCATAGCCGGAGCTGCCGCACCCGATGGATGTTCGTCTTTCCGTAGACCCTTTTGCGGTATGTGTCTATGGTGCTGAGTGCGTTGCCCGTCTGCTCGGCGCACTGGCGGGCGCTGAGCCCCTTGGCCAGGGCGGCGCATATCTCAAGCTCCTTGGAGCTCAGCTTGGCATAGCCCTCAAGGAATTTTTGATAGTCGGCCGGATCGAGATCCTTTTTGCCGAGATAGGCCAACCGGCGGATCTCTGCCAGAGAATCGTCCAGCTGCTCCTGCGTGTCCACCACCTGGCTCTGCATGTGCTCCACCTGCCCTTGCAGGTCGAGCTTTTCCGTTTCCAGCACGGTGATCGTCTGCTCGTGAGAGCGCAGCCTTGCGGAGACGGGCTGCAGCTCGTCGAAGGTCATCTGCGTGCCGCCGCTCTCGTCCTTGAGACGCTCAATGTCCCGCAGGATGGGCCGCAGATAGCGGCGGGTGTAAAAGAGACAGCAGCTCACGGCGAAAAACAACAGCAGCATCAGC
>ENA-ORSY01001498-ORSY01001498.1-human-gut-metagenome-genome-assembly--contig:-NODE-1498-length-16122-cov-5.232900_pt1 | contig 16122 bp, 16 predicted proteins | sample MGYA00242193_ERZ509160 | MGnify/ENA primary metagenome ERZ509160 (study PRJEB26280, sample SAMEA2338670) | human gut metagenome | biome: human gut; feature: human-associated habitat; material: faeces...
CGAGACTCATTTCTGAATCCCGTATTTACATTTACACAAAATATTTTATAGTGCCTTTTACTCTTTTACCTTTTCACTTTTTCACCTTTCCAAGTACCACTTCGAATATTCCACATAATGCCGTGCGAAGCTCTCGGCCTGGTCGGGACGGGTCTTCTTCAGGAACTTCGCGGGCACTCCGCCCCATATCTCATGCGCGCCAATCTTAGTGCCTTGCAGCACCAATGCGCCGGCGGCAACAACCGCTCCTTCGCCCACTTCGGCGTTGTCGAGCACGGTGGCGCCCATGCCGATAAGCGCGCCGCGGCGTATCGTGCAGGCATGAACGGTGGCGTTATGGCCTATGGTCACGTCGTCTTCCATCACCACAGGCCCCGTGGTGTTTGTCACGTGCACGCAAGCCCCGTCCTGAATGTTCACCCTGTTGCCCATGGTTATCGGCGCAACGTCGCCGCGCACCACCGCGTTGAACCACACAGAGCATTCGTCGCCCATCGTCACTTCGCCCACAATGGCGGCCGTCTCGCTGAAATAGCAGTCCTTGCCCCACTTCGGCGCAAGACCCTTCACTGTCTTTATAAGTGCCATATTTCTGTCTTTTAGGTTTGATTACTGCCTGCAAAGGTAGTTAAAAAATGAACAATTAAAAATGAATAATGAAAAATGAAGAATGAGAAATGAAGAATAAATAATGAATAATTTGAAATGAAACGGCATAAGCAGCGTTATTGTTCATTCTTCATTTCTCATTCTTCATTTTTCATTTTTCATTTTTCATTTCATCTTTCATCTGTCATTTTGCAACGTAAAACATTGACAATCAACGTTATGCGTCCTAACAGATGTGCATGGCATCTGTCAGGACGTGTAGCCGGTACAGACAGGTATGACAGTTGCCTGAAATCATCTGTCAGGCTGCAACGTGTTGACAACCAATGTCTTACATCCCGAACTGACAGATGACGGATGATTTCCGTTTTTCTTTTCTCCTTTTAAATAACCTCCGTATCACGTCCATATATCAATCGCCGTCCAAAAGGTAACCTTTCGCCTTGCAAAAGACGGCCTTTCGCCGTGTAAAACATGGCCTTTCAGCGTGCAAAAGCTGCCCTTTCAGCATATAAAAACATCTTTATGTGTCGGCGTTGGCTGTGCCGTCTGCATATACTGGATGCCGCATCGCAGCGCGGTATGACGGTTACCGAGAGCCTCGGTTGCCTCTAATTGAAAATAGGTAATCAAGCTCCCTCCCTTCGGGAGGGCTGGGGTGGGTGTTAGGTTGTACGCAGAAAGCCGCCGTTCTTGTTGATATATTCCACGTCGGTTGCCCTCCACGGCCCGCTTTTAAGCGTCTCCGTGTCAACGCCCTGCGCGCTTGCTATGGCCGCGCAAAGCGTCATCATGATTGTAAAAACCTTTTTCATGGTGTGGTTTTTTATCGTAGTGTGTTTATATGGATAAATAAAAACAGGTGAAACAAGGCGGATGAGAATGCAGTTGAGCCTCTTCCGCCTTGTCGTTTGCTTGTATCTATGGCCTGTTGCAGCCTTTACTTGAAGTAAATGTTGCCGTCTTTTATCGCCATTGTATGCGTAATGGGGCTGTTTGCAGGCGTGTTTTCGTCAATCCATTCGACCGTATTCTCCTGTAAGTCAAACGTTTTTGTACCGTCGGAGTTTGTCTTTATCGAGTTGATAATCATCGGCTTGTTGAACACCAAACTTGCCTTTCCGCCCTTCATCACTACAATTGTCAGGTAAGGCGGTTGGCTCATAATGTCAACACCTTTGAATATTGCGGCGAAAGTATTGTTTCCAAGTTTCTCAATACCGCAAAACTTTGATGTATATGAGCCGTAGTCGGTTGACATGTTGTCCCAGCCGTCAGCATATTTCAATGTGAATAATGTATCATTGCCAAACAATATTTCTATAACATTGAAGTCGCCCGACTCATTGTCCCAGCCTTTGTATCTCAAGCCGTTCACTGTATAAAGCGGGATTGCGGTTGTTGTCTTGTTTGCGTTCGGGCTGTTTGCTGCTTTTTTACTGATGTTTGTTAAGCCGTTGTTGCCGCTTGTTAAGTCGTTATTGATGGCGATGTGTGATGCTGCATCAATCTTTTCGCTGAACTTTAAGGCATAAGGCGTTACGTTGTTGTAATTGCCTGAATAAAGTTCTTCAATGAATTTGTTTTTTGTCACTATGTCACCATTGGTTCCGATGCTGAATACTTGCTCTTGTGCCATTGATGCCATACTGGTAAAAAACATTGCAATCAATATTGAACATGCTTTTTCATTTGTCCTGTTCCTTTCGTTTTTTTAATGTTATTATTTGTGTATGTTTTGCCGTATGTTATGTTTTGCATTGTAAAACATGGCTTTTTGCAGTGCAAAAGGCCGTCTTTTACAGCCTGAAAGGCCACCTGTTGCAATTGAAACACAAGCCTGCGGTTTTGCTTACAACCTGCATCCTGCCTGCCGTCCGCCGTGCGTGATTGTAACGCCCGTGCCGTTTTGCCTAACAGTTTTTCATCGATCTCCCCTCCGTATTGGCCGATATGCAATCATGATTGCATATCCGTACGGACGGTGTTTTTGCCCTACGGCTTGCGTTTTTCCTGCTTTCGCGCTGACGAACCTTGCTCCTTGTCCGCCACTTTTTTGAAATTTTGCACGAATTTGACGCCGCCGATAGTCCTTTTAGCTGAATAAACGTTGTATTTTATGGAAAGGGTGGTGTCACTTACACCCATAATTTCACATACAACCAAGTTGTAGCCATGCTTGGCATTGCCACTTTTCACAATAAGGTATTTGCCAGAAGTGTTAGTGCCTACCTTCGACTCTTCAAATACTTTTTCTATTGTGTTTGACAAATAGAATGGCATTTTAGATGTTGCGGTTTGGTTTAATGTCGTGTAAAAAGACTCGTCGTAATAAGCTGAATCCGTAAACCAAACAGTATTTACTTCCCTGTCAAGTTCGTAACTGACCCATTTGCAGTCCTTTAGCTGCGACATTTTGAATGTCTGAGCAGCGCAGCTAAAAGCCATGCACAGTGCAAATAATAATATGATAGTCTTTTTCATGTGTTATGTTTTCTTTTTCTGATGTGTTTTTTCCCAACTATATGTTTTTCCATGAAGCCGGAACAAAGGGCTTCCCTGTGGTTTATTCTCGTGTAAAAGTAACCGTATCAATATCATTAAACAAAAGGATGAGCTTTTGAGGCGATATGAATAACAGTTTGTCGGCTGTCATCTTCCTGTCTTTTGAGGTCTTGCTATACAAAACGATGACATCGCCACTTGTATCATTGCCTACCTTTGTCCAGTCAAATTGTCGAGGCTTGGCGTTTGAAAGGTAATATGAATAAGTAGTCAAATAGTCGTGTTTTGTGGCAGAATAAAAGGTTCTCGCAATGTATGTTGTATCTGTAAATGAGATTTTATATATGCGTTCATCATCCGAAAGGTCGGCTATCCAGCTTGTTCCACTTAGAAGAGAGGTTGAGAACAGCGAGTTGCCGCAGTCCTTGTTGCTCCCATCAGTCTGCCATCTTTTCTCATTGTTGTTGCCGCAACAGCATAAGACGGCGGTGCATACAGCAAGGAGCAATGTGGTAAGTGTTCTTGTTGTCATTTATAGAGCTTGCGAGTTGATTGGTACTTTTGTGAAATTCAGTATGAATTTTGCAAAGCCAATTTTCTTTTTTGCCGTGTATATTCCGTGCTTTATCGAAAGATTGGTATTGCTTATACCCATAATTTCACAAACAACTAAATTGTATCCATACTTTGCATTGCCCTCTTTTATTATAAGATATTTGCCAGAAGTGTTAGTGCCTACTTTCGACTCGTCAAACACTTTTTCAATTGTGTTAGACAAATAAAAAGGCAATTCTATTGTAGTTGTTTTATTTAATGTCGGGTAAAATGACTCATCGTAATACGTGGAGTCCGTAAACCATATCGTATTTGTTTCTTTTTCACGATCATAAGTAACCCATTTGCAGCCCTTTAGCTGCGACAGGCTGAATGTCTGTGCGGCGCAGCTAAAAGCTGTGCACAGTGCAAATAATAGTATGATAGTCTTTTTCATGACTGTCGTTTTGGGTAGTTGTGCCTTTTATATGGATATATAAAAATGGTAAAACAATGTTGAAGAGGGGACGAAAAGCCTCTTCAGCCTTGCTGTATTGCAGTCTTTATTTGAAGTAAATGTTGCCATCCTTTATTGTTAAGGTGTGTTTTTGTGGATTTGTAAACGTGTTTTCGTCTATTGGTTCTGAAAAGTTTTCTTGTAAATCGAATGTTTTTGAGCCGTCAGAAGCTGTATTTATGTTTACTATTACAATCCGTTTGTTGAACACCAAGCTTGCTTTGCCGTCTTTCAATGCAATTATAGCCAGGTAAGGAGGCTCGTTAGCCAACGTTGCTCCTATGAATATCGCGGCGAAAGTATTGTTGCCTAAGTCTTCTATACCGCAGAAACTTGATGTGTAAGCACCCCAATCTTCAGACATGTTCACCCAACCGTCATCATATTTCAAGGTAAAAAGCGTTTCTTTGCCATACGATATTTCTATTACGTTGAAGTCGCCGGGGTCGGCATCTGTATATCCGTTATACCTCAATCCTCTGACAATATAGTTGTCGTTTAACGCCGCATGCTGCATGGCATTTACCGTTTTACTGAATTTCAGTACGTAAGGCGTTGTGTTGTTTTTCGGAAAATTGTCTATGCTTTCTATAAATTCAGGTTTTACGGCGATAGAGCCGTCAGCGTTGACGCTGAATATTTGCCCTTGCGCCGTTGATGCCATGCTTTGCACTTTTGTGAAATTTTGCACGAATTTGACGCCGCCGATTGTAGGTTTAGCCGAATAAATGTTGTACTTTATGGAAAGGGTGGTGCCACTTACACCCATAATTTCACATACAACCAAGTTGTAGCCATACTCGGCATTGCCTTTTTTCACAATAAGGTATTTGCCTGAAGTGTTAGTGCCTACTTTCGATTCATCAAACACTTTTTCTATTGTGTTTGAAAGATAAAATGCCATTTTAGATGTTACTGTCTTATTTAATGTCGGGTAAAAGGACTCGTCGTAATAGGCGGAATCTGTAAACCAAATGGTATTTGTTTCGTTTTCAAGTTCGTAACTGACCCATTTGCAGCCTTTTAGCTGCGACATTCTGAATGTCTGCGCAGCGCAGCTAAAAGCTGTGTACAGTGCAAATAATATTATGATAGTCTTTTTCATGATGTGTTGTTTTATTGTTTTTAAGGTTTTAGGCTAAAAAATTCTATGGTAAATCCGCTGTTTTAATTAATTCCTTTGTATGGAGTTTCTTGACAGCCAAATGCCACAGGGGCATGGACGGATGTAGGACGTTGGCCGTTTGGAGCTTCGCCTTCTCCATTTTCTGTTGCCTTGTAGTCATTGTTTTTCATTCCGTTCAATATCCGTTAATTTTGGTTTCGGCGGCAAAATTATAGCGAACGGATATGAAACGGAAATTTTTGAGTTGACAAAACAGTTGACAAATGGTCCGGTCTGTTTACAAAACGATTGACAGGCAGGCGCAAGTGCCTTATAATGAGCGGATAAACTCGTCCCACATCTCTGGCGTAGCGTTATTGCCAAAGGCTTTGATGTACAGGCGTTTGCGCATTACAGATATTGCGCTTTTTGTCTTTATTGTCAGCGTGGCTATGTCTTTCGGGCTTACGCCTACTTTCAGGAGCAGGCAGACTTTATACTCCGAGTCGCTTATTTTGCACAGTTCGGATATGCGTTCCTTGAACTCCGGGTAGTGGCTGTTTACCTCTTCGTCAAGAAGTTGCCAGTCTTCCGCCGTGAGCTTTTTACCGAAATCGACGGTTGTATTGTCGTTTAACAGTGTGAAAATCTTGGTTCGTATGTCTGAATTTTCCAATCCGGCGGCCAGTTCCCTGTTCTTCGTCCTTATTTCGGCCATCATGTTGAGGTTGCTAAGCTGCTTCTCCTTGGCCTTCAGGGCTGCGGCAAGGCTCATGTTTTTGCTTGCCGACGCTGCAAGTTCCTGCTTTAGCGCCTCTATCTTGCTATTGTTGTCGCTGATGAACTTGCTGCTTTGCTCGTATAAAGAGTTGAGGTAACGCTTCTCGTTCTCGTATTTTATGCGTTCGGCCAATCTCTTTTTCTTTGAATATTGCATAAACGCGAGCACTGCAAGTATAGCGGCTATGACGAGCATTGCCGCCACTGCCATGATAAATCGGTCTGTTGTTATTTCTTCTTTCAGCCTTTCGTTCTCCTCTTCCCTTATGTTATAGTTGTAGACGGCATCGATTTTGGCAACTGTTTCCGTCAGTGTTATTTCTTGAATGGAGTCAGTATATCTGTCATATTCGTCAAGGAATATGGCGGCCTTTGCCATGTTTTTGTGCTCAAGGTAGTAGTGTCCGAGACGCTTGCTTGCGCTGTATTTCGCGTAAACGTCGTCCAATGCGTAAAGCTTGTTGTACAGAATGACGGCAGAGTCTTCTTTGCCTACCTTATTATATATGTCCGCAGCGATGGCATAAATTGGCCGGGCGGTTGTACTGTCTACACCAGCCAATGCTTGCTGGGCGTATTTTTCGGCTATGCGGTATTGTTTTAGATAATAATAATTGTTAGCAATTTGTCCGAGGATGTCAGCTTCATACGATTTGTCGCCATTCTCACGGACAAGTATTAATGCCTGTTTGAAATACTGCATGGCCTGTTTGTAGCCGTTCATTCGTTGCAGGCAGTTAGCCATTCCGCATAGAGCATAAGCCTGATTGGATTTGTTTCCCCTTGTCTTATTATATTTATAAGACTTTGAGAAGGCGTTAAATCCTTTTTCATATAGCCCTTGGTATAGGAAGATGTAGCCCATTTGAGCTTGCGCCTTATAATATAAGGTGCGGCTGCTGTCGGCCATTTCCACTACTTTTTGAAAGTATGGCAGGGCGCGGTCGTTGTCGTACATGTCGGCATACACGCGCCCTGCGTAGTAATAAACCTGCGGCAGACGGCGCTTGTCGCCATCCTCCTCGTAGTAATCGAGGAGCCGCAGCATCACGGTGTCAGTCTTGTGTACGATGTAAGCCTTGTCTTCGGCCTTGACGCGCATCAGCGAGTACAGGCTCCATTCGGCCTCGGTAGCACCAGCCATGTGCGGCTTCATGCTGTCGAGAAGCGCCAATGCGCGTGGCGCGTCGGTGTCGGCAATGCTGTCGATTGCCGCTATCTCCGCCTCGCGGTCCGTTCCGTCGCCGCAGCTGAAGAGGCAAGCCATGCACAGCGCGGCGGCTACATGCAATATCGCAGTAGTTCGTTTCATCAGTGCAAATATAGTGAAAGGCGAGCGCAATGAGAAATGAAAAACGCAGTTTTTTGATTTCTCATTGCCGAGCCGCATCCTATATTCGCGAAGCAAATATAGTGAAAGGCGAGCGCAATGAGAAATGAAAGACGGAGTTTTTTGATTTGTTACTATGCAGTATCGGCGGATTTGCAATCCGCCGTATGTCAAGTTACGGATTTGTAATCCGTCGGTTACTTTTCATATAGCGGTCATCGGGATTGCAAATCCCGGTTTTTGATGGTGCAGATTGCAAATCCGCACGGACGTAAAATATATTGGTTGTTTTGCAAAACACGGCATATCGCTGTACAAAAGGTCATGTTTTAGCGTGTAAAAGGTGGCCTTTTAGAAGATAAAACACGGCCTTTTGTATGCGTGCAGGTAAGTGCTTGCTATTCAATTAGTTACGACGCTTGATGTTATAACCGTCAGCTAAAGCGGCAAAGGTAATGGCTTTAACTTCTAACGGAGCGTAGCGTAGTGATAACTTCTTTAACTACTTTAACTTCTTGAATGATTAACTATATTTATAATGAACTCTGTGCTGAGTGTAAACTTGAAGCATTATCTTTGCATAATGTTGCATATACGTAAATAAAAAGCTTGTTTTATGTTGTCGGGATGCAGATATTTGGCAATCGTGGCGTGCCTTGCGGCATGCACGGCGACGGCTGTGGCGCAGGAGATCGGCGGCGGCTTTCACATCGCGGAGCCGCGGACTGGACTTGCGCCTGTGACGTTTGGCGCGCTAAGCCCTGACGCACTGCGCGACTCGCTGTCGTTCACGGCGCACGCAAAGCGGTTCATGCCTGCTGCGAAGATGCTGCCCAGGTGGCGCAGCGCAGACAGCATAGCCGCGCCGTCGTTCGGCTACCGCAGCCTTGGACGCATCGCCCCGGCGTCAGCCGTGCCGCAGTTCGGGCACAATCCTTACGCCTACGACTTCCGCCAAGGCGGCGTTATAAGCTCGTGGGGCAGTGGAGCTGTTGTTGGAAGTTCGTTCCGCACCACGATGCCGGCACTTATGTCACGGCAGGGCGCGTCGGTAGGCGTTGTGCAGAACATAGGCAACCTTACCGTTACGGCCAGCGCCGAGGCCGACCGCTATCTGTTGTGGCGCGGCACGCGGACGTATTTCGGCGTGTCGGGCGCGGCCACTTACCGCTTTAACGACAACTGGTCGGCCACCGTCTTCGGCCGTTACACCAACAACAGGACATTCTATTCGATGGCCGCAATGCCTTACATGGGCACATCGGGTTATGGCGGCTTCGTTACGTTCATGGGCGAAACCGTCGGCATGGACCTCGGCGTGGAGCGTTATTACGACACGTTCGCCGGCCGGTGGGTGACGTCACCCATTGTGACGCCTAAAGTAAAAATAAGCGAGAAGTTTACTATCGAGCTGCCCGTGGGACCGCTCGTAAAGGACTTGATTGACAACGCGGTGCACAACCGCAAAAAGCGCAGCGGCCCGATGATTATGCCACAGGGTGTGCCCAGCGTGGGCGAGATACCTTTCGGCACGCCGGAAATACCGAGATAAGTGAAGAGTTAAGAGGGAAGAGTGAAGAATTCAAGTGCAAATAACAAAGGTATTGAATTCTTCACTCTTCCCTCTTAACTCTTCACTTTACGCCCACGGCGTAAAACGGTTGCTCTTTCACAGTGTCGAGCGGTGCCGTCTTGTACTTCGTTTTGGTGAAGTTTATCTGGTTGAGGTCAATCAGGCGTATGGCGCTGTTGCGCATTGTGCGGTAGTAAATCTTGCGGCCTGTCATGTCGGTGGCCGACGTCCACTGCGTCGCGCTGGGAATGTCAACGGCTGTTTCGCCCTCGGCCGTCTCGATGCCGATGGGAATGTCGAAGTTGTTAAGTATCTGGAAACACTGCCTTACGGCCTTGTCCGCCGTTGCAGGGACGGGCGTTGTGCCCTGATACCATGCCGCACGGACGAAGCGCGAGGGAGGGGTTACGTCGCCTGGGATGCCGAGGAAGCCGCTGCCTGCGCCGAAAGAGGCGAGCTGAGTGCCGCCAAGCTGCTTCTGCTTGGCCGTGCCCGGATACAGGTTTACGTAGTTGTTGAGGTTCGTCATCTGCCAGTCGAAGCCCGGAGAGTTGGTCAGTACGCCGAGCTTATTGTCGTAGATGTTCACCTTGCGGCCAACAATTTCTATGACGATTTGCTTTCCCGACGGGTCGGCCACGCGCCAGTGTGCCGTCGATGCGCGCGGGTCAATGGCTATGACGTGCGCATTTTGCAGTCCGGCTTTCACCTCGTCAACGGTCTTGAAGCTGCCAAGCATCCACGCGACGAGCTGCAGGTCGGCTATGCTCTGTGCCTTCAGGCTCTCGCTGTAGTCCTCGTACTGGCCGTAGCCGGGGAAGTAAAACAGTCCGGCCGACAGCCCTTCCTCGTTAAGCCCCTCGGCTACGAACTCTTCCTGTTCAACCGACAGTCCCACGTATCCGTACTTGGCGGTGAACGTCATGCAGCCTTTCACGCCTCCGGGTATGTATGACTGTTGCGTGTAACCACGCGGAACGATGACGTACTGGCTGTTGAGGTCGCTGCCTCCCCACTCGATGGTGCGCGCCACTACGGTGCTGCCGTCTTTGGTCTTGAGCGTTATGCCAGTGCAGGCAAATGCCGCCTGCACCGCAAAACACAATGCGATGATGGCTGAAATTCTTGTTTTCATAGGCAAATTATTAGGTTTGTAATTGAAAATTGAGAATTGGAAATGGATAATTATGATTTGCCTTGCCGTTTGAAAACAGGTAATCATAATTGTCAATTATCCATTCTCAATCCTCAATTTATGATAGTTTCCCTTTCTCCAAGGCTGCTTTCCGCATCTTCTTGAGCAGGTCGCTGGCGAAGATAAAGTCTGTAAGGTTCTTGTTGTCGCTGCCCATCACGTCGGCGCTGACACCCTCCCATTCCTTCTTTCCTCCATGAATGAAGATAATGTTCTCGCCGATGCCCATCACGGAGTTCATGTCATGGGTGTTGATAATTGTCGTTATGCCGTATTCATGGGTGATTCCGTGTAGCAGCTGGTCGATGACGAGCGATGTCTTCGGGTCGAGACCGGAGTTCGGTTCGTCGCAGAACAGGTATTTGGGGTTGAGCGATATTGCCCTCGCTATCGCCACTCGTTTCTGCATTCCGCCAGAAAGCTCACCGGGAAACTTGTGGTCTGTGCCCGTAAGGTTCACCCTGTCAAGGCATGTCCGGGCGCGGTGTATGCGGTCTCGTAGCGTCATCGACGAGAACATGTCAAGCGGAAACATCACGTTTTCGAGAACGGTCATCGAGTCGAACAGTGCCGCGCTCTGGAAAATCATGCCCATTTCGCGCCGCATCATGGTCTTTTCCTTCTTGTCCATGGCAACGAAGTTTCGTCCGTCATACAGCACTTCGCCGCTCGTTGGCTCAAGAAGTCCGACGAGGTTCTTTATCAGCACGGTCTTGCCCGAGCCGCTCTGGCCTATTATGAGGTTGGTCTTTCCGCCCTCGAACACGGCGCTTATGTCTTTCAGGACTTCCTTGTCGCCGAACGACTTGCAAAGGTTCTTTATTTCAATCATTGCTTTTGCGGTTATGGGGTTATGCGGTTTTACGGTTATGGGGTTGTAAGGTTGTTGGGTTATGCGGTTGTAAGGCTTACGGTCATACGGTTTTACGGTTATGGGGCATGTGGTGTACATCCTTATTTTATGAGGACTTGCTGTACGGTTCAGCAACCGTGTGCCCTCATAACTTTAAACCGTATGACCGTAAAACCTTATAACCTCATAACCGTAAGACCTAAGATAATATCTGTGTGAGGAACAGGTCGGAGAACAATATCATCACGCTGCTGGTTACTACGGCGTCAGTGCTGGCCTTGCCCACGTTCACCGAGCCGCCCTCTACCGTGTAGCCGTAGAATGACGGGATGCTTGTTATCAGGAAGGCGAAGAACAGGCTCTTTATGATGCTCATGTACATAAACCACGGGTTGAAGTCGTATTGCAGTCCGAGCGTAAGGTCTTCGGGGCTGATAACGTGCCCGATGTACGCCGTGGCGTAAGCTCCTATTATGCCGGAGGCCGTGCTGAAGATGACGAGAAACGGCATCAGCGTAATCATTCCCAGTATCTTGGGCATTATGAGGAAGTTGGCCGAGTTGACGCCCATTATCTCCAATGCGTCGATTTGCTGCGTCACGCGCATCGTCCCGATTTCCGACGCTATGTTGGAGCCTACCTTTCCGGCGAGGATAAGGCACATGATTGACGACGAGAACTCAAGAAGCATGATTTCCCTCGTTACGTATCCCGTGACGAAGCGCGGCATCCAGGCGCTCTGCACGTTGAGTTTTATCTGTATGCAGATTACCGCTCCGATGAAGAACGAGATGAGAAGCACTATCCCTATCGAGTTGACACCGAGGGCGGACATCTCCTTGATGTATTGCTTCAGGAACATCCGCAGGCGTTCGGGCCGGGAGAATGCGCGTTCCATAAGCATCAGGTATCTGCCGAAAGAAGTGAGGTGTTTGTGTAATAACATATTTCTATTTAGTTAGTTACAAGTTGACAAGTGACAAGCAGACAAGCCTTTCAGCCATGCGTTATCGCGACAAGCAGCCAGTATGGCATCAGTTGCAAATCTCCTTGTTTGCTCGTCACTTGTCAACTTGTCTGCTTGAAAACTTGTTTTCTTTGCCGCAAAAGTAACCAAAATAACTAAAAAAACTACAACACGTGTACGAGTTTTTGACTTTATAAACTGTTATTAGGTACAATTTTGCTACTTTTGCCGAAAAATACGACATTTATGGACGAAACGACTAACGGCATGGAGCCGAGCCACGACGGGCAGATGGTGCTTCGGGCGGAGGGACTTGTGAAGCGGTATGGCAAGCGGACGGTTGTCAACGACGTGTCAATCAACGTGCGTCAGGGTGAGATTGTGGGTCTGCTCGGCCCCAACGGAGCAGGCAAGACAACCTCTTTCTATATGACGACCGGCCTTATCGTGCCCAACGCGGGCCACATATATATAGATGACAAGGACATTACCGACTTCCCCGTGTACAAGCGTGCGCGGGCCGGAATAGGCTATCTGCCGCAGGAGGCGAGCGTCTTCCGCAAGCTGAGTGTCGAGGACAACATCCTCGCCGTGCTTGAGATGACCGATCTTACGCGCAAGCAACAGATAGAGAAACTTGAGAGCCTGATTAAAGAGTTCAGGCTGGAGAAGGTGCGGAAGAACATCGGCGACCGCCTCTCCGGTGGCGAACGCAGGCGCACGGAGATTGCCCGATGCCTTGCCATCGACCCCAAGTTCATCATGCTCGACGAGCCTTTCGCCGGTGTAGACCCCATCGCCGTGGAGGACATCCAGCACATAGTGTGGCGCCTGAAGTACCGAAACATAGGCATCCTCATCACCGACCACAACGTGGAAGACACCCTCTGCATCACCGACCGTGCCTATCTTCTATTCGAAGGGCGCATCCTTTTCCAAGGCTCTCCCGAGGAACTGGCGGAAAACAAGGTTGTGCGTGAGAAGTACTTGACTAACAGTTTCGTGCTGCGCCAAAAGGACTTCCAGCGCATAGACGAAGAGAAACGAGCCAAGGAGGCAGCTGAAGAAAGCTGAAAAGCTGGCGCTTTTTTAGTCGACAAGTGACGAGGGACAAGTCGGCAAGCATACAAGTAACGGGCAGACAAGGACAAATGAAACAGTCATCCTTGTCTGCCCGTTTTCTATTTGCTTAGCCCTTGTCCCTTGTCTGCTTGTCCCTTGTCAACTAAAAACACAGCCCTTGTCCCTTGTCTGCTTGTCCCTTGTTGACTTGTTCCTCGTTTCTTGCCGACTTGTCCCTCGTCCCTTGTCAACTAAAACCTCGCCTCTTGCTAACTCGTTGATAATCAGCGACGTTCCAATATGCTGCCTTTTGCATTGTAAAAGGTGGCCTTTCAGCGTGCAAAAGATGGCCTTTTGCCTTCCATTTTGCCGTGTTTTAGAAAACGAAAGATGGCCGGCAGGGTTAACAAAGGATAAAATTAAGACGATTAGTTGTTTGATTAAGTATTTTAGTTTATCTTTGCATGACTAATTAAATACGTTCACTATGAAAACAACTTTATTGTCATTGGCCATGCTCGCCGCGCTATCCGCAGGGGCGCAGACCATCGGCGGAGGCGACCTTCCGCCCATAAAGCCGGTTGAAAAGACCGTTTACGACTCGGCGCAGGTCAAGGTTTATTATGAATACGCTTACCGTCCTGACTCTACAAGGCTGAAAAAGTGGATTAAGGGGCAGACCGTCCTGCTTGTGGGCAACCGCTACACGGGCTTCAGCGACTTTTATTCGTTGCGGTCAGACTCGCTCAACGACGCCTCCTACCGCGAAAAACGGTCGCCCATGGAACTTGTAGGGCCGATGTTCGGAGTGATGGGCAACGCCAAGTACGACTATCCCTTGGTAATCAACATGGCCGACAACAAGGCGACTGTGCAGATTGATTGCGCGATAACCTTTGAGTACACGCAGCAGCTACAGCCGCTGCCGTGGACGCTGGCCGGTGGCGACAGCATCATTGCCGGCGTGCATTGCAAGAAAGCCACGTGCCGCATGGGCGGACGGGACTGGACGGCGTGGTACTCTGAAGAATACACATTGCCCATAGGCCCGTACCTTTTCCGCGGCCTGCCGGGGCTGATATTCGCCGTGAGCGACACCAAAAATAACTATGTGTTCACCCTAAATGGCCTTGAAACGCTGTACAAGCCCGAACCGATATATCTTAAAGTGCCTTCTGACAGGATTGTGCTCTTGCGTAAAAAGGCGTTCAAAGCCGCCAAGAACATTGCTGACGACCCACAAAGCGCGTGGGAAATGACGGGCAAACACATCTGGACTGAGGACGGCAGCAGGCTGCCAAGCTGGTCATACAACCCGATAGAGACGGAGTAGGGGATGGCAAAGCTGAGACACATCCGGCACATACCTAACACCCACCCCAACCCTCCCGAAGGGAGGGAGCTTGGTTACCTGCTGCTGTTTGGCTGCAAATGAGGCTCTCGGTAGCTGTCATGCCGCACGGCGATGCGGCATCCAGAGCGTGAAAATGGCATTGCTGTCGTCCGTGCGGATTTGCAATCCGCACGATGGCTGGCGTGGATTTGTAATCCACATAGTGGCCTTGCATACAGCAGTTGACGGATTGCAAATCCGTGTCTTGCCATGCGGCGGATTGCAAATCCGCCGATACTAAAAGGTGGCACGGCATCCAGAACACGACAATCAGTTGATACCAAACATGCAAAGCAGCTGATACGGAGGCGGCAGTTTACGCCGGATGCAACATGGCTTTTGCCGCTTGTGTAACCCGTTGATAATCAGTGGGGTTGCAAAAGGTCGTCTTTCGCACTGTAAAAGGTGGCCTTTTAGACGGTAAAACATGGCCTTTTGGAAGGTAAAAGGTGGCCTTTTGCAAAACCGCAGGATGTCATGCGCATCGCGGAAGATGCTGAAACCGCTTGATTTTGATTATGAATATTATGACATTTCATTATAAATATACGCCGTCAGGCAGTGCCGTTGCAGGCACGGATGCCTGCATCGGCAATCATGATGACAACCGCCGGAGGGACAGGAGAGGGCTTGCCGCCATGCTGTTGCTACTCGCCTTGTGCCCCGTCCTTGCCTTCTCGCAGACCGGCAGGCGGACAGTAGGCGGCACGGTGGTTGATGCAAAGACCGGAAAGGCTGTGAGCTACGTCACCGTAAAGGCTGTAGACAAGGCCGACTCGCTGCTCTCTTACGCCACGACCGGCGGCGACGGCGCGTTCACCTTGCCGCTGCCCGACGGCACGGCTGCCGTAGAGTTCACCCTCATGGGCTATGACCGGAAGCGCATCGGCGCAGAACACGTGCGGCAGGGGATGCGCGTAAGCCTCGCACCGTCGGGCATAATGCTGAAAGAACTCACCGTAAAAGCGCGCCCGATGGAGCGGCGCAAGGATACCATAAACTACAACGTGGCGGCGTTCAAGGGCAAGGAAGACCGCTATATAGAAGATGTGCTGAAGAAACTGCCCGGCATCGAGGTGGCCGACAACGGCGCAATATCATACCAAGGCAAGCCTATCAACAAGTTTAACATCGAGGGGCAAGACCTGCTCGGCAACCAATACAACCAGGCAACGCGCAATCTGCCGGCCGACGCGGTGGCTACCGTGCAGGTGATGGAGAACGACCAGCCCGTCCGTGCGCTGAAAGACCGCGTGCCGTCAGACAAGGCCACGCTCAACATCAAGCTGAAGCCCGACTACAAGCTGCGCCCCTTCGGCGACGCTGTGGGCGGCATCGGCGGAGTGGACAAGGTGCTATGGAACAACCGCCTGACGCTAATCGGCGTGGGACGGACCAACCAAGCCTTCGTCACCGCACGCATGAACAACAACGGCGAGAACCTGTCGGGCGACACGGAAGAGCACATCGACGACTCCGACATTTTCAACTACGAGCCTCTGCCGCCTGCAATGATTTCAACAAGCGGCTCGTCTACGCCGCCCGTAAGCGAAAAGCGGTATCTCAGGAACAAGTCGTACAGCGTGGGGCTGAACTTCCTCCGCCGCGCCGGACGCTATGGCTCGCTGCGCGCCAACGTGACTTATTACGGCACGTCCGACCGCTCCAAGGACAGCACCTACAACTATTACGGCGGCAA
>ENA-ORSY01001514-ORSY01001514.1-human-gut-metagenome-genome-assembly--contig:-NODE-1514-length-16015-cov-3.317481_pt1 | contig 16015 bp, 9 predicted proteins | sample MGYA00242193_ERZ509160 | MGnify/ENA primary metagenome ERZ509160 (study PRJEB26280, sample SAMEA2338670) | human gut metagenome | biome: human gut; feature: human-associated habitat; material: faeces...
GGCCAAGGGCGCATCAGGGCGCAATCCCGCCACCGTCGGACGCTGGGGAACGCATTTCGAGAGCATTTTGCCATCGTCGAGCGCCCGGGAACGCACCGTGGTGAAATCTTGCCACTACCAGTCGCCCGAGAACGCATTTCGCGCATATCCTGCCATCGCCGGGTGCCTGGGAATGCATAGCGTCGATATCTTGCCATCGGCAGACATCCGAGAATGTGCAGTTTCGGCATACCTCCATTGCCGGTCGTCCGGTCGCGCAACGTTCTCCACGCGAGGGAGTGGGTTCAGGCCCTTGGCTGCGCTGTGGGGTTCGGCGCGCAACACTTTCTGTGCGAGGGAGTGGGCATTCCGCCTTCTCGGGGCTTAACTGCTGGGAACGATTTCGAGTCTGCGCTGTTTCGGTGGGCAACCATGAGCTCGCTTCGCGTTCTGCGAAGCTGTGCCGTATTATGTGCTGAAGCAAAAAGCGCTTTGACCTTTATATAAGGCCAGCAAATGTTGTGGAAGGGATGTCATGGGCGTTCGCAAGGCAATGGGAAATATGGCAAGCTCGCTGAGCACGTGGGGTTTGCGTCACCTGGCGCACAGGCCTGCCGCTAATATGCCTGGCAAGATTGCCTTGAAAATTGATCCACGTATTATCGCCGAGTCCATGGACAAGATTACCGAAGGCTCCATTGTTGTGGTGGGCACCAACGGCAAAACCACCATTACCAATATGATTGCCGATGCGTTGGAGCGCCAGGGCAAGAGCATCGCGTGCAATCGCACGGGAGCCAACCTTGCCTATGGCGTGGCTACCACGTTGCTGCAAACCAAGGGTAATGTGGAATGGGGCGTATTCGAATCAGACGAGTTGTGGCTGGCTCACACCTTGCCGCAGGTACAGGCGGATTACGTTTTGCTGCTGAATCTCTTCCGCGATCAGCTGGATCGTTGTGGTGAAATCGATCGTGTGCAAGACGCCATCGCTACTGCCTTGGAGCAGTCTCCCAACACCACTCTGCTATACAACGCCGACGATCCGCTGTGCACCATCATTGCGCAGCGCGTGTCCAACAAGTCTGTTGCGTTTGGCGTGGGCGAAGACATGCACCAGCGTCAAAACGTCGTGGCAGACGCTCAGATGTGTCAGCGCTGTTCGGCTATGTTTACTTACGGCTACCGACAATACGGTCAGCTTGGCACGTATTCGTGCCCGAACTGCGGATTTAGCCGCCCTGATTTGGATTTCGCCGCCAAGAGCGTAGTGTTCGGAGACGAAATCACGTTTTCGGTTGAAGAAACGGCAACGGGCAAAAGCGTCGATCTTCACGCGCAGCGCGCGGGGTCGTACATGGTGTACAACGTTATGGCTGCTTGGTTGGCCTCCCATTGCGCTGGCGTTTCCGACGCGGTGTTCCAAAAGGCGGTCGATCTGTTCGACCCGCAGAATGGACGCTTGCAGTCGCTTACCATCGAGGGGCGCCCTGTCCTTTTGAACCTGGCGAAGAACCCGACGGGCTTCAACCAGAACATGAAACTTATTACTCAGGCGCCGGGCAAGAAGGTTGCGGCGTTCTTCATTAACGACAACGAAGCCGATGGTCGCGACATTTCCTGGATATGGGACTGTGACTTTGAGGAGCTAGCCAGCCAGGAAGACGTCATGGTGTTCGCTGGCGGAATCCGCAAAAACGACCTGCAGCTGCGTCTGAAGTATGCGGGTATCGACGCCAGGATCGTCGATAGCGTCAACGAAGTGGTGGATGCTGCGCTGAAGCTGCCTTCCGAATGGAATATCTACGCTATCGCCAATTACACCTCGCTCCCCGCAGTGCGCTCTGCCCTGATGGCGCGTGCTGATAAGGCAGTACCTGCCAACCCGACATCGGGCGATGCCAAGCCAGAATGCAGTAAGAAGTGGGTTTCGGGCGCTTATGTGCACCAAGCTGAAGCTGCCAAGTTCGACGAGCAGCCTCTGCACATCGTGCATCTTTTCCCCGATCTTCTTAATTTGTACGGCGATGGCGGCAACGTGCGTGTGCTTGCTCAGCGTTGCGCATGGCGCGGCATCCCTGTGCAGGTGGAAGCAGTTCACTACGGGGAATCGGTCGATCTTACTTCGGCCGATATCGTTTTCTTGGGCGGCGGCCCCGACCGCGAGCAGAAACTGGCATCCGAAGTGCTGCTGGGCATGCGCGAAGAATTGCGCACCTATGTAGAAGGCGATGGAGCGCTTCTGGCTATTTGCGGCGGCTACCAGATTCTGGGTAGTAATTGGCTTATGGGCGATGAGTCGGTGGAGGGCCTTTCTATCCTCGACCTGAAGACGGTTCGTGCTGGCTCTGGCTTCGATCGTCTTATCGAAAACATTGCGTTGGAGTCCGAGCTTTCTCCGCAGCCGGTGGTGGGATATGAAAACCATGCCGGTCGTACGAAGCTCGGCGCGTCCTTGAAGCCATTTGGCAAAGTAGTTTCCAATGTGGGCCACGGCAATGACGACGATTCGGGTTGCGATGGAGCCCTGTATCGCAACTGCATCGGCACCTATCTGCATGGTCCGCTTCTAGGCAAGAACCCGGCTATTGCCGATCACCTTATTGCTGCGGCGATGGAGCGTCGTTTGGGCAGCAAAGTGGAGCTCGTTGCCCTGGAAGACGAAGCCGAGCTCGCTGCAAATGCGTATATGGCAAAGCGACTGGGTGTGCCTGGATCATAAATAGCAGGTTGTGATTTCACGCTATTTTGCCGAGACCTTTACCTTTTAGGTTGCCTGGGGCGCCGTTCCTTTTCCGTGCCGTGTCCGAGCTGAAGCGCTTCACGTTTTGTTCATAAAAAACTCAACAAATAGTATATGTCTGCACTAATAATGTGTGAATTGCCTTGTTTTCATTCGCGCATACTGTGGTTTTCGCCGAATTAATTTGCATGGTATTAACGTTTCCTTCATCATTTATTGCATGTTTGCTTCGAATAACAAGCCATCAAAACGATCGGCTCGTGCTGAAAGGAAGGCGGCGCACGCTTCCTCCTCGCGCACGCCGCATCGCTCAGCGGGAAGTGCTTCTGACCCGTATGTTCGTACGTCTCGCGCGTCGCATGCTTCGCGTCGCCCTAGCGGCTCGAGCACAAATGCGTATGGAGCCAGCAACTATGGTTCCTCCACGCATGTTTCCCCTGTTCACACACAACAAAAGAGCAATTATCGTTCGGTCGGTGCTTATGGTTCGCCCACCAAGCGCGGCCCGTATACTCCTCGCAATGCGCATGATCGCGAGATCCTTTGCGCTAAGCGCGAGCGCACGAAGAAGCGTCGCAAGCGCATTGCGCTCGGTGTGGTTGCCGTTTGCTTGACTTTGGTTCTTGGTGGCGTAGGCGCTGCCTGGGCTTACCTTAATAACCTCGACAAGGCGCTGAACAAAGACGTTGACGCAGACCTTCTGAACTCGCTTACGGTTACCGATTCGGCATCGGACCCGTTCTATATGCTGCTTATCGGCATCGATAAAGACGAGGGCCGTGAATCATCGGATGAATATGGTGGGTCGTATCGCACCGATTCTATGATTCTTGCGCGTATCGATCCCAAGGATAAGGAAGTTACCCTGGTATCCATCCCTCGTGACGCGCAGATTCAGCTTGGGACGCACGGCACTCAGAAGATCAACGCGGCTTATGCATTTGGTGGGCCTTCTGGTGCCATCAAAGCTGTTGAAGACTTGGCGGGTGTCTCTATCAGCCATTACGCGGAAATCGACCTTGATGGTTTTGCGGCGGTGGTTGATTCGCTTGGCGGTATCGACATTAACGTTCAATATGAGATTAACGACCCGAATTACATGGGATATCTCGCGGCTGGTCAGCAAACTTTGAACGGAGAGCAGGCGCTTATCTATTGCCGCAGCCGTCATGCTTACGATGCTATTGGCGATGGTGATGCTATTCGTTCCGCCAACCAGCGCACCATGATTTCGGCCATTATGAAGAAGCTTATGAGCTCCGATATCGGTACTCTTACCAATACGGTGAGCACCTTGGCCCAGTACATCACCACCGATTACTCTGTTGCGGACATTCTTGGTTTGGCGCAACGTATGTTCGGCATCGATATCGATAAGAATGTGTATTCCGCTGCGGTTCCTACAACCTCGTCATATGAAAATGATGTTTGGTACGAGAAGGTGAACACTTCCGAATGGAACAAAATGATGAGTCGCGTGAAGCAGGGCTTGTCTCCCACGGAAGGTGATGTGACGGATGAGACAACGGGAACTGTAATGGCATCGTCTGGTAGCGGTGGCTCCGGTTCGGGTGACTCTGGTTCAGGCGGTGCGTCAGGCTCTTCTCTTTCCGGCACAAAAATTTCTGTGAAGAATGGAAATGGTACTCAGGGCTGCGCGAGCGATGCGGCTGCTAAGCTCACTCCTCAAGGAGCGGTGTGCGAAACCGGCAACGCAGACGACTCCAATTACGCTAAAACCTTGGTAATCTACGATGGCGACAACGCCGATAAAGCGCAAAAGGTTGCCGATTTGCTGGGATGCGGCACCGTGATGAAGAACGATGGGCGGTATACCTACACAGGGGACATTCTGGTGGTTGTCGGCCAAGACTGGAAATAAACTGCAAAAGGCGGCTTCGGCCGCCTTTCTGTTTCTTGGCTATGGTTATCTCCATGAAGCTTCTGGTCTCATTACTTTTTGTATAATTGCCCTTGCATGTACCAAAGAAAAGGAAGCTATTTGAGTTCAGCAGGCAAAACCTATTCCGTTCCTTCGCGCGATAACAACATTAATTTCCTACGTTTTATTGCGGCAAGCCTGGTTATCTGGTTTCATATGGCTTCATTGCTGGCTATTCCCGAGCCCTACATAATGGGGCAGGGCTTGGGCCCTATTGCGGTGAACATTTTCTTCGTGCTCAGCGGATACCTTATCGCGAAAAGCTGGACCCGCTCTTCAAGCTTCGGTAGCTATCTTATTCGCCGTATTGCTCGTATTTTTCCTGGTCTTGCGGTAGTGATCTTGCTAAGCGTTTTCGTTATGGGGCCGATTGTCACGAGCCTCCCGCTGGGCGATTACTTTGCCGACGCGGGGACGTGGAAGTATCTTTCTTTGATTGTGCTAGCTCCTATCAGCAATGTTTTGCCGGGAGTTTTCGACGCGAACCCTCTTCCGTATGCTGTAAACGGGTCACTTTGGACTCTGCGCTATGAGTTTTTGGCATATTTGCTTACGCCATTGCTTTATGCGGCAACAAAGAAGCTATGCGGTGGTAGAAAGCTGGTATTTGCCGTTGTTCTTGCGGTTCTGGTTCTAGTGCATTTTCTTTCTTATTCGGGTTTGTACCCGCTTCCCAAGGTGCTCGACAACCTTTTTAGGCTTTTCGCCTATTACATGGCAGGTGTGGCAGTTTTGGAACTTGGCCTCGATAAGTATTGCGACAGCCAGTTTGCGGTTGTGGCTCTGCTCGTGATAATCGTTTTCCGTGATCAGGTGGGTATCTTTTCCTCGCTGATCATGTTCGTATGTGTATGCACATTCACTTTAGGTTTTTCGCTTACTAGCAATCCTCGTTTCGCTCCGTGCTTCAAGAAAAATGATTATTCGTACGGTATCTACATCTATGCATTCCCCATTCAGCAATGCGTGGTTTGGCTTGGCGGTGCATCGTTGCCATGTGCGTATCTTTCCTGTTCAGTTATCTCGTTTGGCATAACGCTGCTTTTTGCGATTGCCTCGTGGTTTCTTGTGGAAAAGCCCGCCATGGATGCAGGGCGTAAGCTGGCAAAGAAATGGACTTCGAGAAAGAGCAATTAGGGGAATGGGGTATCCCTCTTTTCCTTTGGGGGAAGTGGCAAGAAATGCTTCGCGCCTTCCTCGAGGCTTAGAGCAAGAATGCGAAGCATCCCTTTGCGGAGCGCCTTCGGCATTGAAGCAAGGGATTCAAAGGGGCTGGGTTTTTATCCAGCTGAAGCGCTCGAAAACGAGCCGTATTTAGCGCAGGCCATGATGGGCATCGACGTTGACAACAACGTATATTCGGCTCAAGTCTCCACCACTTCAGTGTATGAAAACGATATTTGGTACGAAAAAGTGAATACCCAAGAGTGGCAGAAGATGATGAGTCGCGTGAAGCAGGGGCTTTCACCTACGGAGGAAACCGTTGTTGACTCTGCGACTGGCACGGTAATGTCTTCGGCGGGAACAGGTGGCAGCGGTTCTGGCGATAGCGGCTCCAAGAATTCGAGCTCTTCCTCTTCGCTTTTTGGTGTGAAGATTGCTGTAAAGAACGGCAGTGGCATTCAGGGTTGTGCGAACGAAACGGCATCGAAACTCACCCCGCAGGGCGCCGTTTGCGAAACGGGCAACGCCGACGATTACAACTACAAGAAGACGATCGTTGTATACAACGGCACCGACTCCAGCCAAGCGCAGAAGATCGCCGACTTGCTGGGCGTTGGCACTGTTAAGAAGAATGACGGCATCTATTCCTTCACGGGCGACTATTTGGTAGTGGTTGGCCAGGACTGGAAATAGGATTCTTCTAGCAAGTCGGACATAAGTTCACTTGGTTTTTCTGTGGGCTGGGATTCGGGCAAAAGTTATCCTGGTGCTCTGAGCGCAAGCTTGCGTAAGTTGGGAGCCTGTGGCTTCTTGACACTATGAGGTTTTTCTAGCGCGCAATGCGAGATTGATTCGCATTGCGCGCTTTTCTTTTTTGGAGGACAAACCTTTGATCGCAGGTGAAAAGTGTGCCCGATTTAAGCCTGGGTCTGCAGGCGTGCTACGAATACGAGTCATTTAAAAAAGCGGATGGGAGTGAGGCGCTGGTGATGGGTTGCCCTGTACCCCCCCTATTTCGCGGTATCGACTTCGTTGCTGTTGTCGGGAGCCTATCTTTTGCGGGATTCGCTCTGCTACGGCAGATCCGCCGTTATCAAAACAAAAATCCAGGTACTTTTGCAACTTTTTTGCGATTAGCAGCTCTCTTTCGCCCCATGCAAAGCAAGAATCGGATGTTTCATGGCAGATCACCTGCGCTTTTGCGCCATGATCCGTGATTCGACGGCTCGGAACAATTGCCAATCGCAAAAAAGTTGCAGCCAGGATTGATTTTTTGTTTTTGGGCTCCCGGGATGGCTTTCGAGACTGCGTTATAGGCGGGATGAACATTGATGTGACGCTATGGGCAAAATGGCATGGGTGCGGCGCTGGGCGGAATGAGCTCGGATGTGCTGCTGGGTGGACTTTGGGGATGGGTCGATGGGGGGGTGGCAACATGGAATGACGCGGCGTGGCAAGTCGATATCTGGAATCACGTTATGGTTGTATTTGCCCGAGCCGCATGCTTACCCATATCCCGCACTTTTAGAAGAGTGTGTGACTTTCAGCGCGGCCTGCGGCAGCCCATTGCTTCGCGAATCCCGCTCGTTGCCTCGATCTGCCCATTGCGAGTGATAAGCACGGCTTCGAGGTTGGGATGCCCTTCTGCGTAGTTTTTTGCCCAATAACTTCCCATGATCAAAAGTGCTGTTGAGAAGCCGTCGCCGTCTATCGACCGCTTCGATACAACCGTTGCGCTTGCGAGGTCGCTGTTCGAGGGGCGCCCGGTGCGTGGGTCGACAATATGATGGTGGATGTTTCCATGTTCATCGGTAAAGCACCGCTCATAGATGCTACTGGTAACTATGGAACAGTCGCGCAGTTCAAGGATGCAAGCGGGCTCTTCGTTGGGCGGCGTGCGGTTTCTGAGTGCTCGAAGGTCGGTTCCGTGGGGGCTGCGCGCTATGGCAGCGGCGCGTTCTTCTGCGGCTTTTCTTCGCGAGGCATGTTTTGGGGACCGAATGCCAATGCGCCAGTACCGCTGTGGGGTTTCGGCTAAGAAGGCGCTCCCTTTTACCACGATATTTCCTCCAAGGTTGATGAGAGCATCATGGATGCTGCAATCTTTCAGGAATTCGCTAACGCGATCGGTGACATATCCTTTTGCGATGCCTCCCAGGGAAACCTTGCTTTCTGCAATAGGGAGCTGGGCGTGGTCTTCCATAATGCGGGGGTGTCCAGTTTTTGCAATTTCAAGAGCATGTGCAATTTCGGCGGGCTTGGGAACTTGGGCTTTACGGAAGTTCCAGAGCTCTGCAACGGGAGCCATGGAAACATCGAACAGCCCCGCGGTTTCCTCGCAGTAGTGCCTGGAAAGCTGCAGAATCTTCGCGGTTTCGGCATCGATGGGCACGGCTTTTCCTTGTGCGTGATTCAAACGCCAGATATCGCTTCCTTTTTGGGTGTGGCTCCAGAGCTTTTCGTATCGGTAGCAGAGACCCACCGCATTATCGAGAATCTTTTCCAGCGATTGCCCAGATGAGAGCTGCGCTCCATCGGTTACGATCGCTGCCTTTATGCAGCAGTTCGTGTTGAAGGCGAAGAAGCTTCTGCTCCTTATCTCGAGCTCGGCGTTTTCGCTCGTGGCTGTTTCGAGGGGGCATGTTCCCGACTGAGCGTTTCTTATGTTCACGGGTCCTTCTTCGCGATAGGGCGGGGAGGCGCTGAAGCCTATAGATGGCCGAAAGCCGCATCCCCGATAATTTGTCTGCAGCTAAATTGTTACCTATGGTAAACTCCCGCATGTGAATTAGTCACGGCTAACTTTAAATCTGCAGAAATAAGTTCGGAAAGGGAGAATATGAAAGATTCTCAGTCACTTCGTACACCCGCTGCCTCTGCGGCGAAGGTAGGCATGGCGGCTGCCTTGGCTGCTGGCATGGCCATGGCCACTCCGACTGCCGCATTTGCGGCAGGGGAAGATCAGGACGTGAGCGTCGCCTCTGAAAACGCAAGCGATAGCTACTACTACATCGGCGACAGCTCCTACGGGCTGAGTACCTATCTTTCCGAAGCTGTTGCCCAAGGGTCCACCAAAATACACGTGGGAACCAGCTTTACCGATAAGGGCACGGTAACCATTCCCTCGTCTATCACTGAGCTTTCGGGGTATTCCGGAGGTTGGTTCAGCTCTGGCCCGAAAACGGTTGATTTCGGCTATTCCTATAAAATGACAGTCGTGTTCCCTTCCGGTTCGGACATCGCGGTTGATCGTATCAATTTCTACAAGCGCAATAGCTCAGATGCTGAAGGTGCCTATGTCGAGGTGCAGAAGGGCGCTGTGGTTCATTTTTCGAATTGCTCGTTTTCCAATACGCCTGTTGTGAACGGTACGGCGGTGTTCGAAAACTGCACCTTTGCGACGGGGCAGATCGAAAACAATGGCTCCGTTACGTATACCGGCAGCACGAAAGAGCCCGAGAACATTGGCGAGCCTGCCGAATCCTACCAGGGCCTTGCATTCAGCTTCGCATCGGGAAAGGAATTCTCTGCTGTCGTTCAGGGCAGCCAGGTCAGCCAAACGCTGCCTTTTGAGTTGAAGGGAACGAAAGCTGCCGACGCCAAAGTTGCCGCCAAGGTTCTTGGTCAGGATGGTGCAGAGGTTGAAGGCTTGAGCGCTTCTGTTTCGGATGGGAAAGTCTCTCTGGCTGGAACGGCACCTACCGCTGGTTCGTATTCCGTTGCGGTTTCCGCTTCCGTAGCCAAGGAGGACGGCTCGACAGATTCGACAAGCGAAACGTTGAACTTTGTGGTGCAGGAGCAGATTCAGGTTAGGCTTTCGGGCGATCTTCAGTGCTTCGTTGTGAACGGCACGTCTGCTCAGAGCAGCGAATACGAGGTGATGGCAACCTCGACAGGCGGTGGCGGATCATCGAGCACGAGCCAGTCGAATCGTCTGAAGCCCGAGGTTAAAGAGGGAACTGGCGAATGGGAGGACTGGAACACCTTTGCAACCAGGAATTCTGATGCTGAAATCAGCTTTTCTATCAGCCCTGAAGGAAGCGGCATGGAGGTAAGCCCTGTTGCCTACGACACCGTCTACGTTACGGGAACGCCGCAGACGCCAGGCACCTATCACATAACGGCAACGGTAACTTCTGGCGCGCGTAGCCAACAAAGTAGTTCGGTGGAAATGCGCATCTACGCAGACGACCAAACCCTTCAGCAGCGGATGGATGCCCTTTCTGAAGGAACCAGCTCATGGGATATGGAGCCATACGAGATCTCCGAGACGGGAAATGCGGTTGTGCCGGTTGGCCTGCACGACATTTACGGCTCGCACGAATCGGGTGTGTACGGCATTATCGGCAAAGGCGAAAATGGCAATTTCGGTACCGAAACCCTCACTATTCCCGCAGGTGCAGATGTCACCCTTCACAACATGAAGATCTATTCGAGCGTGAAGATCGTCGTGGAAAAGGGCGGCAGGCTGACCCTCGACGATTCGGTTGCCTATGGCGCTGTGGAAGTGAACGGGGGTACTTTGAGCGCCAAAAACAGCTCTTCATTCGTTAACCAGATCACGCTGAATGATGGATCTGCCCTCGAAGATGCCGAAATCAGATCCCATGCTAACTACCTTACCGACGGAAACTACAAGGTCGAAGCGCCGGCAGCCCCCGTGCAGACAAACGGCACGGTAACGGTTAAGGGCGCGTGCTCTATTGAGGGTGAAGGCGTCGTGTCCAGCAAGGATGCTCAAACTGGCCTGATTGTGAACGCAGGCAAGCTGGTTATCGATCAAGGTGCCACGCTGAAGGCGACTGGCGGCAGCGTTGACATCGACAACGGAAACGGCGGTGCGGGCATCGTGCTTAACGGTGGTTCCATTATCGGTGACGGTCAGCTTGAGGCGCAGGGTGGCTCTGTCGGCATGGGCGGAGGAAACGGTGGCGCAGGTATTGCCGGTGAAGGCATAGTCGCAGTTTCTACGCTGAAGGCAACCGGCGGAAATACGGTTGGCGAAAACGACGCGGCCATGGGCGCCCCGGGCAATGCGGGCAACGGCATCGATCCGAAGGTCCTGGTTTCAAAGGCTACTCAGGTTGAATCAAAGGGCGGAACGGGAGTGAACCCAGGAAGCAGTGAATACAGCGTTTACGAAGAAAATGCTGGCGGCGGATCGGGCTCTGATGGCGATAAGGGACCTGGTTCCGACAGCGGTTCTGAAAACGGTTCGGGAACGGGTTCCGGCAACAATGGAGGAGCTGGCTCCGATAGCGGTTCTGACAGCGGATCGGGTTCGAATGGCGGCTCCGACTCTGGTTCCGGCTCTGGCGCAGGTTCGGATAGCGGATCCTCCAACAACGGTTCCGACGATGGCTCCAATGCAAACGGCGAAGGCGAAAATGCCAGCGGCAATGAAGACTCTTCGCAAACCGCCAATCTCCCTGCAACGGGCGATGCAGCTCCCCTTGGGGCGGCTGCTGCGCTTGCTGTAATGGCGGCGAGTGGGGCGGCGGTTGCACGCAGGAAGTTCGACAGATAGTTTCGGGAAGCATCTCCCCATACGATGCGACTGACAGGGAAGGCGACAAGGGGCGCCTTCCCTTTGTCGCGCTCAGGGCGATTCTCTTCACCGAAAGTAGCCGCTTCGTTTCGGATGGCACGTCGTCCATCGGAGCGTGCTATCCTTTCCTGCGATAAACAAGTTTCCGTGAAAGGTGGTTTTCTTGGAACGCAAGAACGCATGGGAAGGCTACAACGCCGACCAGCTTGAAGAGCTCGACGGTTTGGCTTCCCGCTATATCGACTACATCTCTAACAACAAAACTGAGCGCCGCTGCTTTGCGGCCGCCGTTAAGCAGGCGGAAGCTGCGGGCTATGAATCGCTTGAGAATGTGGTTCGCGAGGGCCGCACGCTCGAAGCGGGCAGCAAAGTATGGGCTGGCGTGCATGGCAAGTCGCTCATTTTGGCTCATATCGGCACCGAGCCGCTCGAGGCGGGCCTGAACATCCTGGGTGCCCATATCGACAGCCCCCGCCTGGACTTGAAGCAGAACCCGGTTTACGAGAACAACGGGTTTGCCTTCCTCGACACTCACTACTATGGCGGCATCAAGCACTACCAGTGGGTAACGCTGCCGTTGGCGCTTCACGGTGTGGTGGCGAAAACCGACGGCACCGTGGTCGATGTGAACGTAGGCGACGATGCCGGCGACCCCGTATTCTGCGTAACCGATCTTCTGCCCCATTTGGGCAACCAGCAGATGGCCAAGAAGGGCAGCGAAGTGGTCGAGGGCGAAAACCTCGATGTGCTTATCGGCAATCGTCCCCTGAAGGTCGAGCCTGCCGACGACGCCTCCGACGAGGAGAAAGCCGCCGCAAAGGAGCCGGTAAAGGCTTTCGCCCTTAAGCTGCTGGAAGAAAAGTACGGCATTGCCGAAGAAGACTTCCTTTCCGCCGAAATCGAGGTAGTGCCTGCAGGCCGCGCCCGCGAACTGGGCTTCGACCGCAGCATGGTTATCGGCTACGGCCAGGACGACCGCGTGTGCGCCTACACCTCGCTCGAGGCTCAGCTGGCAATCGAGACGCCGAAGAAGACCGCCGTTACGGTGCTGGTTGACAAGGAGGAAATCGGCAGCGTTGGCGCAACAGGCATGGGCTCTCTGTTCTTCGAGAACACCATCGCAGAAATTGCCGCTCTTGCTGGGCTGGAAAGCCCCTTGGCGCTGCGCCGCGTTTTGGCCGCATCGCGCATGCTTTCCTCCGACGTGTCCGCCGGCTTCGATCCTGCGTATGCTTCGGTGTTCGAAACGAAGAACGCTGCGTACCTTGGCAAGGGCCTGGTGTTCAACAAGTACACGGGAGCGCGCGGAAAAAGCGGCTCCAACGATGCGCGTGCCGAATACGTGGCATACGTACGCCGCGTGATGGACGACGCCGAGGTTTCCTTCCAGACCGCCGAACTTGGCAAGGTTGACGCGGGCGGCGGCGGAACCATCGCCTACATTCCCGCAAAGTACGGCATGGACGTCATCGATTCCGGCGTTGCCGTGCTTTCGATGCACGCTCCGTGGGAAGTTACCTCCAAGGCCGATATCTTCGAGGCGTATCGCGGATATCGCGCCTTCCTCGAGGCCTAGAGCAAGAATGCGAGGCATCCCTTTGCGGAGCGCCTTCGGCATTGAGGCAAGGGATTCAAAGGGGCTGGGTTTTATCCAGCTGGAGCGTTCGGAAACGAGCCGTAAAACCTAAGATTTTCAGCATTTACGTGTGCACCAAGTGACAAAAAGGAGCCTCGCTCCTTTTTGTCACTTTTTTGTCGCGCACGTGTCTATAATGAATTAACCTCGCGGAAACCCTCCGGGCACGAAAGGGAACCGGCAAGGAGCGGGGGATCGGGAAATGAGACTCAATTCAAGGAGCGCTACATGGCACATTATTTCGACGAACCCTCTCGTACTTTCAATGAGTACCTGCTTGTACCGGGTTACTCTTCTTCGGAGTGCATCCCCGAAAAGGTTGACCTTTCCACTCCGCTTGTACGATACAAGAAGGGTGAAGAGCCTGCTCTGAAGCTTTCTATCCCCATGGTTTCCGCAATCATGCAGGCCGTTTCCGACGACGGCATGGCTGTTGCCTTGGCTCAGCAGGGTGGCGTTTCTTTTATCTACGGCTCTCAGTCCATCGAAGACCAGGCCGCAATGGTTCGCCGCGTAAAGGACCACAAGGCCGGTTTCGTACGTAGCGATTCCAACCTTACCCCCAACGCAACGCTTCGCGATGTTGTTGCGCTGAAGGAAAAGAGCGGCCATACCACTATGCCCGTTACCGAAAACGGTCAGGGCCAGGGCAAGCTGCTGGGCATTGTTACCGGCCGCGACTATCGCCTTTCCCGCATGGATCTCGACACGCCCGTATCTGAGTTCATGACCCCCCGTGAAAAGCTCATCGTTGGCACCGCAAGCACCACGCTGAAGGAAGCCAACGACATTATTTGGGACAACAAACTGAATTCGCTGCCCATCGTTGACGACAACGACAACCTTATGTACATGGTATTCCGCAAGGACTACGAGCAGCACAAGTCCAATCCGCACGAACTGCTCGACGCTCACAAGCGTTACATCGTTGGTGCTGGCATCAACACGCGTGATTTCGCAGAGCGCGTTCCTGCTCTGATTGAAGCTGGCGCAGATGTTCTGTGTATCGACTCTTCTGAAGGTTTCTCCGAGTGGCAGTCCCGCACCATTGCATGGATTCGCGCTCACTACGGCGATTCCGTAAAGGTTGGCGCTGGTAACGTAGTAGACACCGAGGGCTTCCGTTTCCTGGCTGAAGCTGGCGCTGACTTCATCAAGGTTGGCATCGGCGGCGGTTCCATCTGCATTACGCGTGAAACCAAGGGCATCGGCCGTGGCCAGGCAACCGCACTTATCGAGGTTGCAAAGGCTCGTGACGAATACTTCCGCGAAACGGGCGTGTACGTTCCCGTTTGCTCCGATGGTGGTACGGTATACGACCATCACATCACCCTGGCACTTGCCATGGGTGCCGACTTCATCATGTTGGGTCGCTATTTCGCTCGTTTCGACGAGGCTCCCAACAACAAGGTTGTGGTAAACGGCCAGCACATGAAGGAATACTGGGGCGAAGGTTCCAGCCGTGCACGCAACTGGCAGCGCTATGACCTGGGCGGCAGCAAGAAGGGCATGACTTTCGAAGAGGGCGTAGATTCCTACGTTCCCTACGCTGGTCCCTTGAAGGACAACGTTGATCTTACGCTTTCCAAGGTTCGTTCCACTATGTGCAACTGTGGCGCGCTCACCATTCCCGAGCTGCAGGACAAGGCAAAGCTTACGGTTATCAGCTCCACTTCCATTGTCGAGGGCGGCGCGCACGATGTTCTGCTGAAGGACAAGACTCCTTTCGTTAGCAACACGCGCTAGAGTTTATACGGCGCAAACGAAAACGTTTCGTTTGGCTTATCATTTACGGCTCTTCATAAAATCTCCCCGTTTCGCCCTGTGCGAATAGGGGAGATTTTTTATATTTGAACTGGCATAACAGTGTTCACAGGTAAAACGTGTTCCAATCCGAGAAAGTGGACGATTAGGTCAAAACTGACGGGTACGCTAAACTTCTTGCTATGGCTACACGAGTACATAAAGCGCTTACCGCAGTTCCCGTTAGCTTGGCATTGGCTCTTTCTATGGCCTTGCCGGCAACTGGCGCTGTGCGCGAAGCGCACGCAGACGAGCTTTCCGACGCCCAGGCAGTACTGTCCCAGGCTTCGGCTGAGCTTGATTCCCTTAATAAAGAATACGATGCCCTGCAGACACAGTTGAGTGGTCTTGATTCTCAAATCAACGAAACCACCCAGAAGGTGCAGGACGCTCAGCAGAAGATGCTCGAGGGTCGCGAAACACTTTCCGGCAGCATTCTTTCCCAGTACAAGGGAGATGGTTCCCTTTCGCTGATGAACATCGTCCTTTCATCGGAAGATATCTCAGAGTTCACGAAGAACCTGACGTACTACTCTTCCATTCAAGAAGACCAGGCGCAGAAGGTTGCCGAACAAGAGCAGCTGCGCGATACGTTTTCTTCGGCTCTTAGCGAGCTCGACACCCAGCGCGACGAGCAGCAGAAGCTGATCGACGAGGCTGAGCAGAAGAAGAGCCAGGCTGAAAAGGTGGTGTCTGACGCTTCCGCTAAGGTTTCTTCCATTAAGGAAGAACAGGCACAGGCTCAGCTGGCGGCCCTGCAAGCACAGGCAGCGGAAATGCAGAAGAAAGAAGAGGGCAAGCAGCAAGCTGCCTCGAATGCATCGCAGCCCAATTCCAATTGGAATACCAATACCGACCGCAACCCGTCGGCTAATACCAATTCTTCCAGCAGCAACAATTCCTCGAATTCCAATTCTGGTAGCGTAAGCGCTGGTTGGAAGACGGGCGTTGCTTCTGCTTATGGCGGTAGCAGCGACGCAAGCACCCCGAATCCGGGAACCACCGCAACGGGTGCAATTTGCAACGATTCCTCCATGGGCGTTGCTGTTCCCATGTCCTGGCCGAATTACCGCTCATACCTTGGGCGTGCTGTCGAAATCAAATATGGTGGTAAGACGGTAATTGCTACCGTCAACGACTGCGGTTCCATGGGCGGCGGCTCGCGCGCGCTCGACCTGCAGCCGGGTGTCTTCAAGGCTT
>ENA-ORSY01001515-ORSY01001515.1-human-gut-metagenome-genome-assembly--contig:-NODE-1515-length-16014-cov-5.335297_pt1 | contig 16014 bp, 12 predicted proteins | sample MGYA00242193_ERZ509160 | MGnify/ENA primary metagenome ERZ509160 (study PRJEB26280, sample SAMEA2338670) | human gut metagenome | biome: human gut; feature: human-associated habitat; material: faeces...
ACGATGATGCAACAGGGCTTGAGGTGTTCCGGCATCCTGTCATCATGGACATGGCTTTTGCCGATGACGGCTTTGGCTTTTAAGGAACCCCTAAGTGACAGGAGGCGATTCAAATGGTTGACATGACAGAAAATGAGGATAAAAGAGCTGTCATTAAATCAAAGTTGCGGCAAAACTTCGACGGGAAGATTGTGCGCAAGGACTTGACCAAGAAGATCAAGGAAGGGGCAAATGTGCCGGTCTATGTCCTTGAATTTCTTCTTGGACAATATTGCAGTTCTGATGACCCGGAGATCATTGAAGAAGGCGTGGAGAATGTCAAACGCATTCTTGCAGATAATTTTGTCCGCCCGGACGAGGCACAGAAAATCCTCTCTGTGCTGCGCCAGCGCGGCAGCTACACGGTGATTGATAAAATCACGGTGAGCCTGAATATCAAGCGGGATTTCTATGAGGCTGAGTTCTCCAACCTCGGACTAAAAAACATTCCCATAGATGAGGAATACCCCGCCAAATTTGACCGTCTGCTTTGCGGCGGTATCTGGTGCATCGTACAACTGGATTATGAGTACATGGAAGAAGATCGGAACGGAACGCCGATCAGCATCCGAAAGCTCACCCCTATCCAGATGCCCCATGTGGACATTGAAGAATTGGAACAGGGGCGGAAAGCATTCACGCAGGATGAATGGATGGATGTGCTGCTGCGATCTATCGGAATGGAGCCGGACAAACTCACTTACCGAGAAAAATGGCTGCTCCTGATCCGCATGATTCCGCTTGTGGAAAACAATTTCAACCTCTGCGAGTTGGGACCGCGCAGCACCGGTAAGTCCCATCTTTACAAAGAGATTTCCCCGAACAGCATTCTCGTTTCCGGCGGTCAGACAACGGTAGCCAATCTGTTTTACAACATGGGACGCAAAACCGTTGGTCTTGTCGGTCTTTGGGACTGCGTTGCCTTTGACGAAGTTGCTGGTATTCGATTCAAGGATAAAGACGGCATCCAGATCATGAAGGACTACATGGCATCAGGGTCTTTCGCCCGAGGGAAAGAGGAAAAGGCCGCAAGCGCGTCGATGGTTTTTGTGGGCAATATCAATCAGAGCGTGGATGTGCTTCTGAAAACATCCAGCCTCTTTGATCCTTTCCCGCCTGAGATGGGTACTGATACGGCTTTCCTCGACCGGATTCACTGCTATCTCCCCGGTTGGGAGATTCCGAAATTCCGTCCGGAGCATTTCACAGATGACTATGGCTTCATTACAGACTATCTGGCAGAGTTCATCCGGGAACTGCGCAAGGAGCAGTATGGGGATGCACTGGACAAGTATTTCCGTTTAGGCTCCAATCTCAACCAGCGCGATACCATAGCCGTTCGGAAAATGGTTGGCGGGCTTTTGAAACTCGTCTATCCTGACGGCGAGTTCTCAAAAGAACAACTGGAAGAAATTTTGAAGCTTGCGTTGGAGATGCGCCGTCGCGTTAAGGAACAACTCAAAAAGCTGGGTGGCATGGAGTTTTATGATGTGAATTTCTCCTACATCGACAAGGACAGCTTTGAGGAATACTATGTTTCCGTGCCAGAACAAGGCGGCGGAAAGCTGATCCCAGAAGGGATGTGCAATCCCGGTCAGATTTATACAGTTTCGCAGGGAAAATCCGGCATGATCGGCGTGTTCCGTCTGGAATCGCAGATGCTCCCCGGCAACGGCAAGTTTGAACGCACGGGTATTGGCTCTGAACGCGAGGCAAGAGAGGCCACAAATACTGCATTCAACTTCCTCAAAGCAAATGCAGGACACATCAGCGGAATGATCAGCACCACGACAAAGGACTATATCATCAACTATCAGGACTTGCAGGGCATCGGTATGACCAGTAAGCTTGCCCTTCCGACGCTGATCGCGCTTGCCTCTATTGCCCTGAATAAACCCACTGTCAGTAGCTTGGCTGTACTGGGTGAAATCAGCATTGCCGGTACGATGATCAAAGTGGATGAGCTGGCAAACGCCCTGCAAGTGTGTCTTGACAGCGGGGCAAAGAAAGTATTACTGCCCATTACATCAGCCGCAGACCTTGGCTCTGTCCCCTCAGAGTTGATCGGATGCTTCAATCTCATCTTCTATCAGAGTGCGGAGGACGCAGTATTCAAGGCGCTGGGCGTAGAATAAGAAGGCAACAAAAAAGAGCCTCAGCCGACACCCACAAGGGCATCGACTGAGGCTCATGCGGTTAAATTGAGAGATGAAGAAAGGCTGGAAAATCGACTTTCATCCTGACATTTTGGGCTTTAGGGGCATAGACGGGAAAACATACAGGGCACCTTACCAGCGCCGCTTACAGGGCAGAAAAACCGCGATTTTCAACCCTTATCACGACATATTTTCCGCCCTATCTGTCCAGTTGTAAGTGACAGCTTTTTCATTCTTTTGGTTTGTTTTCTTCTCCCCATAAGCATAACTGATCCAGCACTTTCATCAATGATTTTCCCCGCTCACTCAAGCTATATTCTACCTTTGGAGGGATTTGGAGATATTCTGTTCTTATGATCAAATTGTCGGCTTCCAGTTCTTTGAGGTTTGTACTGAGGGTTTTGTCTGATATGTTTTTTAGATACCTTTTCAGCTCATTAAACCGTACCACCCTATACTCCATCAGGCAATATAAAATTACCATCTTATGCTTGCCGGAAATGAGGGAGAGTGCGTAATGAAAACCGGTATCTTCAAAATTGGCGTTCTCAATGTAGTTCTGTATCATAGCATCACTTACCTCATAGAAAGTACCTGTCTTAATTGCCAGTACTTGAATTTGTTTCTCTTCTGGATATAATTATAAGTAAGACATACGGTCATGTCAATAATGCAAATCAGAAGGAGAGATAGTTATGAGAACCAAGTTGAATATCACCGAAGGTATTTTCCCGATGCCGGTGCTGATGGTTGCGACCTATAATGAGGATGGCAGCGTCAATGTTATGAACGCTGCATGGGGAACTATGCAGGAAAGAGATACTGTCGCTCTCAACCTTACCGAGAGTCATAAGACTGTAAAAAACATTAAGGCTCGGGGCGCTTTTACCGTCAGCATCGCGGATGCTGCTCATGTGACGGAGGCGGATTACTTTGGTGTGGAATCCGGCAATCGAGTATCGGATAAACTTGCTGCAAGTGGCCTGACTGCCAGCAAGGCCGAAAAAGTGGATGCACCTGTGATCAACGAGTTCCCGCTTTGTCTGGAATGTGAGTTCATCGAGTATCAAGACGGAAAATACGGTTGTGGCGTTATCGGTAGAGTTGTGAATGTTACTGCCGATGAAAGCGTAATGGTGGACGGAAAGCTTGATATGTCCTTGGTGAATGCTATTGCATTTGATCCATACACTCACGGGTATTACAAAGTGACGGAGCGCGTCGGCGAAGCATTTAAGGACGGTTTGAAACTCAAAAAATGAGCGTCCTGTTCAAGGAGACGAACCGGCAAAGTAAAATGAAAAAAGAGCCTCAGCCGACACCCGCAAATGGGCACCGACTGAGGCTCTTCGCTTTTGGTTAAAATTCGACCTTTATCCCGGCAATTTGGTTGTTGAGGGCGCAGACAAGAAAACATACGAGGCACCCTATCAGTGCCGCTTACAGGACATAAAAAACGCGATTTTCAACCCTAATCACGACATATTTTCCTTCCTATCTGTCCGCTTGGATGCGTAGAAGGGACACGCGATGATTTCAGCACGAAAACTCTGCTTGCAGGGATGGAGACAACGGCGGCATTGCTCAGCATATTTCCTCCGCCCGTTGCTGTCAAGGAAGAAGCTCCATTCGAGCTTCCATTTCTTACTCCGGCTCATATTTCACGCTCGCTCTTCTTCTCCTTGTGGGGAGAAGGCTTATCCGTCTGCTGGGCGGTTTTGGCGGATTTCAGCCGATCCATGATCGAGGCTTTCCCGCCTTTCTCGCTCACTTTGTCTTCCTTCGGACCGTTGTTGATGATCCCGTCAATCATGCCGTAGTCATCCTCAAGAGACATTTCAGTGGCTTTGAGCGGATTTTGCTTTTCCAGCTCAGCCACCCAATCCGCTTTCTCCACACCGAAGATACCGCCTTTGGCGGCGTGTTCCTTGATCTCCTTAGCGTCCAGAACCAGCCCCTCGGTATCGTCGCCGTACAGCCGGTAAATCTGGCACGACTTCATGACCTCAGCCGCAACATCCTCCCGCATGGGCAGCATCCCGCCCCATTTGTAGCCGTACTGCTTCATTTCCTCGATGCTGATGCTGTCATCCGGCATCTTCTCGACCGGCATGACCTCCTGACGGAGCAGATTGACTGCGGTCTCATCGAAACCGTCATAGATATGGGACAGCACCAGCTCGCCGCGCTCATCGACAATGATGCAGGAGGCATCGTCCCCAAAGGTGTCGTGCTCCATCAGCCAGAAGGTGTGACCGTCGATCTCTTTATGGTCAATCGTATGCCATGTGCCGATATGACCATCCACCGCCATGCCGGAGGTGTTCTCATTGACAATGGAGCTTTGTTCTTCAAGAACCGTCTGTTTCTGCTGTTCTTCGGAAATCATCGGGATAGCAACAATCCTGTCTCCGATTTTGGCAAACTGCTCCGGCATTTTGAACTCCGTCATAAACTGCCGCAACAGATCCGGCGAAAGCGAGCCGAAGCTGTCATCCGTCAGCCCCGTGACGAGGAAGGTACCGGCAACAATATCATAGATTTCACCGCTGTCATCCCGCAGAGCGCGGTTGAGAGGCAAACCGTTCATCTTGCCTTCTTCATTGCAGACAATGGCAACCGGCTCTTCAAAGGGATAGACCGCCTCAATGTCCCCGCCAACCTCATGCTGTAAGGACTCAAGGCTGGAAGGGATTTCTTTCACATAGGGCTTCCTGTCCGGCTCAACCACCAGCACAGTGATCGTGCTTGGCTGCTCCAATTCTTCGCCGCTTCCGGTGACGCGGTACTCGTCGGGAATATCCTCAAGCGTCCCGTCAAAGTAGCGGTTCCAGCTATCGCCGGTAGGTCGGATGTACCCGGCGTCGGTCAGTGTGCCGCCTTCATTGATTGCGCAGTCTTCGCCGTACCGCTCAAAGTCAATGTAATCCACAAAGCTGCCGAACTTGTTGTCGATGTTGTAGCCACCCTCAAAGAAGTAGTAACGACCGAGATCGTCATAGTCCTTGATGTCGGGGATAAAATCATAGTTGTCGAGATTGTAGGTCAGGTTAATCAGATCGTCGAGGTCATTCACTTCATCGCAGCCACTATCCATGATTGCCACGAAATGCTCAAGCTCAGAGCGGGACATCTCATCCAACCGGGCGGCGAGGTAGTTGAGCTTATCGAGGTTTTCGTATTCGCCAAGGAGATTGCTGACTCCATGAATGGAGCAGTCATAATCCGTGATAAACCATTCCTCATAGACCTGACCGAACTCATCCTTTGAGCCGATACCGATCCGCTCGAAAACCTTCTTCATTTCCTCTTCGGCGGTCGGGAAATGAACCCATTCACCGACAAGCTCGCCTTCGTTGTACTTGCCGAGGTTAGTCACAAAGGCTTCAAAGCCGCTGTCCAGAACAGGCATAGGCATCCTCCTTTCAATCGTCCATCATGCTGTCAGGCGCGATGTAAAGCTGGGCAAACGCCTCGTCGGTGATCCCCTCAAGCTTCCGAACGGTATGAAAAAGCAGCTCCGCCATCTCGTCGTCCAGCTCGTTGATGGGCAGCGACTTCATTTCAGCAATCAGCCTCTTGCGGCTGGAAGTGTCGAAGCAGCACATCAGATTGATCTCTTCCACAGTAAACTTCATAATCACATCTCCATTTCTTTTGACTTCGGTTTCTTTGTTTTCTCAGGCTTCTTAATGCCTTTATCCGGCACTGCCTGAGCGTGTTCTTTGAGCTTCGCAAGAACAGAGGGCTTTTTCTGGGAGCCGTGTTCCCGGCGGTCAATCGCCTTCCAGAGATTTTCAGCCGGAGCATCCTCCACATAGGAGCGCACAATGGACAGCCGTTCACGAAAAGAAACCGGATTTTTCCTGTCTGTGATGTCAGTTAAACTGACATCTTCATTGGGGAAGTCCACCTTATCGACACGGACAGTTTTGCCGTCCATATCCATCACCATGCCGACAGGGATATAATCCTCGGCCTTGAGGTGCTTGACCGTCTCCTGTCTGCCGTCCTCACCGGGCTGCGTGACAAGGACATCGCTGCCATGACCCCACAGAGTCTTCGCTTTTGCCGCCCACTGATCTTCCCGAAAGCCGGTCACAGCAACCTGACCACCGCCTTCCAGCTCCTTCATCAAGAGCTTTGCTCCGAGCAGAGGCACTGCTTTCTTGGCGTCCTCGCCGTAAATCTCGAAGTAGCCTCTCTGGGCAAAGCAGACAATCGCTTCGGGATGAGCTTCCTTGATGGCATTGTAGGCGGTCTGCGCGTCAAGAGGCAATATGCCAAGCTTTTCGCTCACGCCATGCTGGACGGCAAGTTTGTGAATGTGCTCTTCAATATTGCCGGTCTTCGCATGATAGCCCAGCTTGAAGCGCTCGCGGCGTAGGATCATATCCAGCTCTTTTGCGTTTTCCGGCAAATAGTTCACCGAGGCAATCTCACCGTGCTTTTCTTCCAGCGGGATTGCTTCACGCCGGTAGGTGCGGAAAGGCAGATAAAAGGTAGAATCGTCCTCAAAGGTGACTGCTACCTTCTCGACCGGAACAGTGAGCTTCTGCATCCGATCCACATGAGCGTCATAGTCCAGCTCAATAAGGTTGCCCTTTACCTTGCCGCCTTCCATGCCAGTTATTTCAACCGCATAGGAAAGGATGGGATCGCTGGTCTGCTCATGGTAAAACTCCCAAACCTTGTTTTCGTAGGAACCCTCCACATAGACTTCACGCTCAGGTAAGAGATAAGTACCGTTCGGGCGGGACATCCAGAGAAGGTGCCTGTCTTCGGGAGATTGAGAACCGGCAAGGCTGTGAAGCAACCCAGCATCCAGCTCGAAGTCCTCTTTGTAGTTTTGGGTGTGGATGTCCATAATCCGCCGAAGGGCATCCACAAGATCGATGTTTTCAAACTTCATAGGCATCACTCCAATCCGACATCGCGGGACTTCTGCTTAACCGGCGCTTTGTGTTCCGGCTGTTTCTTTGCCGCAGCGCGGAGCTGTTCCCGAATAGAAGGCTTTTCCCGCGCTGCTTCCTGAGACTTCTCCTTGCCGATGTATTCAAGCGTCGGTGTCAGCTCCCGGTAGCAGCCCTGTACCTTCTTGGCCGAATGGCGGCGGTGAATGGCGAACATCGGCTCACCGTTTCGGGTGACGGTGTTGTCCTCAATCCTGACCTTGTACTCCATCATCACCTTGAAGGATTGATTAGACGAGCGGTAGGTAGCCAGCATCCCGTCGTTGCGACCGGCGATCTGCGCTTTGAGCGTGTCCATGACGGCTTCCTTGATTTTCTTTTCCTCCGGTGTGAGACGATGCTTCGTCGGTGCTGCCTGTTCCGGCTCTTTGGTAGCAGGAGCTTCGGGGGCTTTCTTCGGCACAGCCGTTTTGCTCTGTTCAGCCGGTGTCTGTTCCTGCGCTCTGCCGATGGCAGTCTGCCGGACAAACTCTTCGGTAAAAAGACTAACAAGCCCCGGATTTACGCTGTCAATAATGAGCTGCGAGGCATTATCCGGGCAAGCATCCATACACATTGCCCATTCCTTGCAGTCCGGGGAAATGCGTCCGTCATGGCCTTTCTGCTGGATGGTTTGCGCGAGGACATAGGCGACGCGCTCCGGCGAGAACTTTTCAAGGATGCTCTTAACAGCGGATTCAGCCGCAAGGCGGTTGTTTCCGTAGTAGTCGTTGATGATCTGCTCAATCGTCTCTTTACAGGCCATATTCGCTTGCATCGAAACGCGGTAAGCCCCCAGCTCACCGGCTTCAAAGGCATACATTGCAGCTTCCCGGTAAACCGGCACATTGGCATCACGCAGCGGCATGGAGATTTCCTGTTCTTTCTCTGAAAGACGCTCCCTGAGTTTTTCGTCAAGGCCGGTGATCATCTCAGCCGCCGTTTTGCGGATCGTTTCCAGCGAGCCTTTCAGCTCCTTGGTCTCTTTGTCCGATGACCAACCGGCGATGTAGCCGAAGGAATAATCAGAGGTTTCAATGCCGTACCGCTGACAGACGGTATAGGCGACGCTTTCCGCCTCAACTTCCTTTGTTCGCCGGTCTTTCTTGTCTTCGGGTGCGACTTTTTCGCCGGGAGTAACTGCGTGAAGCTTGGCATGGGCAATCTCGTGGATCGCCGTCTTGATGGTCTGGATTTCGCTCATGCCCTCCTGAATGGCAATCCGGTTCTCTACCGGTGAAAAATACCCCTTCGCGCCGTCAGTGATGTTTTCAAAGGCAATGGGAACCGGTGACAGCTCCTTGAGCGCGTCAAAAAAGGCGGCGTAGTTCTCTACACTGCCGGTCAGCTCGTCTACGGCAATATCGGGAAGCTCTTTCCCGTCCGTCTGGGAGACATCGAAGACGCTCACCACCTTGAAGGCAGGGCGTGTTACTTCGACCGTCTCGGTGACCGGCTTGCCGTCCTTGTCTAGGATAGGCTTCTGCGTTACTGGATCGAGTTTTTCGCGCTCTTCCTTCACCTTATACGGCGCGGGGGCAAAGATTTTGATGCCCTTTTCGCCCTTCATGACATGACGGTCAAAGTTGCGCTGCCATGCCGTGTAACCGGCGATCAGCGTCGCGTCCGGCTTCTGCATGGCAATGAGCAGCGTGTTGTTAAACGAGTAGTTGTAGAATTTGGACATCGTTCTCAGGTACTCTTTGAAGCGTTCGGATTCAAACAGCTCCTTGAGTCCCTGTTCCAGCTTGTCGGTGATTTCCCGTACTTGCTGGGCGTTTCTATTTTCAGCCATTTACGACCTCCTTACTTATCAAACTCCATCTTGAAGCTGACATACTTGCCGCCGGTGTCATCCAGCCGGATCACCGCGTCATAGAGCTGGGGACGCTTCGGCGTATAAAGCCCGGTGACTCTGCACCAGCCCTTATCCAGCAGCTCGGCGGCGATTTTCTTGGTCAGCTTCTTTTTCTTGCTCGTAAAAAACTTGTTATCCTCCCACATACAGAAGGAGCATTCTCTGTTGGAGCAATAGTAGTTGCCCTTTCCCACATAGACCGGTGAGCCGCAGCGCGGGCATTTGCCGATAGATTCCTTACCGGTGTCAAAACGGCTTGCCTCGGCGTCAGAGAGGAAGGGATAGGCTTTGACCAGCTCAGAGGTTATCTCCACAATGCCGGATAGGAACTTGTCCGCATCCGCATTGCCGCGTTCAATCTGCATCAGGGTATTTTCCCATTCCGCCGTCATGGAGGGAGAAGTGATCTGCTCCGGCAGGACGCAAACGAGATTGTTGCCGTCCTTCGTTGGGACAAGGGACTTACCCTTGCGCTCGACAAATCCGCCTTTGACCAGCTTTTCGATGATACCGGCACGGGTGGCGGGAGTGCCCAGCCCTTTCTTTTCGGTATCATCGTCGAACTCGGCGTTTCCCGCAGTCTCCATCGCTGACAGAAGGGAGTCTTCGGTGTAGGGCTTCGGCGGGGATGTATAGTGCTCGGTGACACTGGCCGCAACAGAAGAGAAAATATCCTTCTCATTCAGGGTAGGCAGCGAGTGTTCCGGCTCATCCTTCTCCTTGCTCTTGAGCGTTTCCTTGAAGCGCCGCTCGATGGCTTTCCATCCATCCTGCACAACCGTTTTGCCCTTTGCTTTGAACTCGTAGCCCTCACAGATGAGCGTGGCCGAAGTCTCATCGTAGATGTGCTTCTCACCGGTTGCACTCAAAAGGCGCATGGCGACAAGCCGGATGATTTTCTGTTCCGACTCCGGCAGCTCGGCGAGATCCTGCTTTTCAAGCTGGACGGTGGGGATAATGGCGTGATGGTCAGTGACCTTGGCGTTGTTGGTAATGCGCCCGATGTCCGGCTCATGGGTAATGCCCTCAAAGAGCGGCAGCTTGCGACAGACAATGCCGATCACATGACGGGCAGTGCTCTCCATATCCTCCGTGATGAACTGGCTGTCCGTTCGGGGATAGGTAAGCAGCTTTTTCTCATAGAGGGACTGCACCAGATCGAGCGTCTGCTGGGCGGTAAAACCATAGTAGCGGTTAGCTTCCCGCTGCAAAGTAGTCAGATCGTAGAGCTTCGGCGGATTGACCGTCTTCGTCTCCTTCTTGAGAGAAGAAACGACGGCTTGCTTTTTATCGCAAGCCGCCGCAATCGCCTTCGCCTCGTCTTCGGTTTTGACCTTTTCCATGTCCGCCGTCAGGCTGTCTTTGCTGATATGGACATTGAAGTATTTCTCCTTGTGGAAGGTTGTGATTTTGCCTTCACGCTCCACCAGCATAGCCAGCGTAGGCGTTTGGACGCGCCCGACCACCAGCTTCTTATGATAGAGCGTTGAGAACAGCCTTGTGCCGTTGATCCCGACAATCCAGTCCGCCTTGGAACGGGCAAGGGCGGCTTCATAAAGCCGGTCATATTCGCTGCTGTCCCGCAGATGGGCAAAGCCCTCCCGGATTGCGCTGTCTTCCAAAGAGCTGATCCACAGGCGCTTGAAAGGCTTCGTGCAACCGGCTTTGTTGTAGACCAGCCGGAAAATCAGCTCGCCCTCGCGTCCTGCATCGGTGGCGCAGACAAGCTCGGTTACACGCTTATCGCGCATGAGGTCACGCAGCACCTTGAACTGCTTCTGTTTATCTTTAGGCACTTCAAACAACCAATCCTCCGGGACAATGGGGAGGTCGCTGTACCGCCACTTGGCAAAGCGTTCATCATAGGAGCTTGCATCCGCAAGCCCCACAAGATGACCGACACACCACGAGACAATATAGTTGTTCCCTTCGAGATAGCCGTCTTTATGGGAGATTGCGCCCAGCACCTTCCCGATAGCGGCTCCAACACTCGGTTTTTCCGCAATCACTAAGATCAAATCGTTTCCTCCGTTTCTTTGGTTTCAGCCTCTTCATCCTCATCGTCAGCAATGACAGGCTCTTCGTCTTCGTTGATATACGGCTCTTCCTCATAGCCCTCGTCATCAAAGAAATCCAGATCCTCGTCCTTCTGCTTCTTGCCGCGAACGAACTTGAAGTAGTAATACGCAGCGCCGCCGATACCAACCACAGCGATGATGCCGATGATCAGGGCAATGTTCGGGGAAGAACTTTCCGGTTCTTCGGGCACTTCGGTTTCCTCACCCTCTACCGGCTCTTCCGGCTCAGGTACAGCGCCGGTACACTCGCTCATATTGGTTTTGCAGACAGGGCATTCCGTATTGACCGCCCCGGCCTCACAGCGGGTATCGCAGTTACAGGTGGTAAGCTCAGAGGCCGTTTCCTCATCCAGCAGGGCAAGCAGATCGGCCTCATCCACCATGTTGAGGAAATAGGTCTGATACTGTTCCTCTTCCTCGTTGATGGGCGCATCGTAATCAATCACGACATAGAAGGTATTGCCGGTCTTGGTCTGCACCGTGATGAACTGCTTGTTCGTCGCCTTGTCATAGAGCAGATCGCGGGTATAGGCGTTGCCTTCATCATCAATCGGCTCGCCTTCATACGGCTCAGGCTCTTCGGCGGGAGCCGGTTCAGGCGTTTCCTCGGGCTGTGTCGCCTCCGTTACAGGAAGCTCCTGTTCGGTGTCATCCGCATAGGCGAAAGCCGGGACGGTAAACGAAAAACAGAGCGTGAGGCACAGTGCAAGCGCCGCCAGAAGGCGGATTTCTTTTCTCTTAGTCATTGTCCGTCACCTCCTGCTGGGTAATGGTAGACTTTTCCACCTTGCCGTCCTTCATCGCGGCAAGGAACACCATGATCTGATCCTTGTCCATGACCATTGCACGGACAGTGTTGACGATTTCAAGGTTTTCCAGCTCGGTTTTCTTGTCATACAGCTCCTTGAGCTGCCCCTGCAGGTCCTCGACCTTCTTCTCGGTTTTTGCGATTTCCGCGCAAACCTTCTGATATTTCGGGTTCATAAAAACGCTCCTTTCAGTTAGTAGTTGGGTCTTCCAAAGGCATAAAAGTGAGACTGCCAGTAGGAAGTGTTGATGGATGTGTACTGGATGGGATCGCCGCAGTGCAGCATCACATTGTCGCCCACATAGATGCCCACATGGGAAACGCCCGGCGTGTCGTATGTGCCGACAAAGAAAACGAGATCGCCCGGCTTCGCGTCGGCGCTGGAAACAGGCGAGCAGACATTGTAAAGCCCCTGCGCACCCAGCCGCCCGGTGTTGACAAGGCCGCTGTTTGTGAGGACATAACTGACGAAGCCCGAACAGTCAAAGGAAGTGGACGGGTTTGAGCCGCCCCAGACATACGGGTAGCCGAGATATTTTTCGGCCTCTGTAATCAGGGTTGCGAACTTCTCGTCCGTCAGATACTCCGCATTGACCGTGTAGTCATCCGGCGGATTTTCGATGTACTTGTCCACATAGCCGGAACCGGGGAACAAATCCTCGCGGTTGCCCAGCGTTGACATATACGCCGAGTACATGGAAAGCTGGTCTTCATTCATGATGTAGACCGGCAAATGGGAAAGATTGAAGTTTTCCAGCGTGACGGTGCAGATGTAGTAGTTGTACGGGACTTCGACCTCGTACTCATTGCCCTCGCTGTCTGTCCGCGTCTCCGTGCGGTAGCGCACCTCGACCTCCACATCCTCGGTGAGGATATACTGCCGGTCAAAGAGCGTTTGAAGAAGCCCCTGCACTTCATCCAGCGTGAACTCTCCCTCATTGAAGGCAGAGAGAATGGAAATCAGCACATAGGGATCGTGTTCAATCTCATCAAGGTCAAAGTGGTATTCGTCGTAGTCATGCGTGCTCTCGTAGTTATCCAGATACGATTGCAGCTCTGCCTCCATCTGACAATACTGCGCCTCCGCACCCTTCATGGCATCGTCCTCACTGAGGTAGGAAGTGGCGATCACAGAAGAGGTAGTAGAGGTGAACATGGCCGTGCAGGAGCTAATCCCGGCAGACAAAAGGATCAGGATCATCAGCCCCGCGCCCAGCCATGCAAAGACCTTCTTGTTCTTGGAGATAAAGTCCTTGACCTTATCCGACGCTTTCTCCCGGACGGTTTTACCGGTAGACTTGGTAGCGGTGGATGCGGTCTGCGCCCCGGCCTTGCGAGCTGCGGCGTATTCCTTCTTGATGTGCTGCTTCTGGTAATGCTTGTTCATGTTGGCGCGGGAGGTCTTCATCTCAGGATTTTCGGCGACCGTCTTCTCAAAATGGAGCTTCCGGTCAGCGGCCTCGGCCTTCTGTTCCAGCTTGGACACCTTCTCGAAGGGCTTGTTCGCGCTTCGTTCCTTGTGGTGCTGGTAGTGGCGGACAACAGACTCTGCGGCAATCTCTGTTTTATGGGCAGCTTCCACGCCAGAGTTTTCCTGCTCCACCTCATGGATTTTGCCGTGAATGCCGGAGGCAAGGGTATCGCCGACCTTGCGGACGGTCTTATCTGCCTCAAACTGCAATTTGCTCTGTCCCTTGGGGACTTTCACCTCGTCTTCAAAGTAGAGGCGGGTTTTGCCTTTACCGGTTTCCTCGTCAAAGATGCGCTCTTTTTTCAGCACCTTCTTGGTAGGCAGCTTCTCACGAGCGGCATCCAGACGCTCATGCGCCTTCTGAGATTTTCGCTCCAACCGTTCAATCCGTCTGGAAGCTGGGGCATCGCCGTCAAGGTCTGGCATCTCTGCGGAGGTTTCCGCCGCTCTTTCCAGAACGGACTCTCCATCAATCTGCCTTTCAGCACGAGGTCTACTGACCTTACCGGTAACAGCGGTATCGGCAAATGCTTTTCCGTAGTCAACAGAATGGGCGCGGTATGTCTCAGAGTGCAGAGATGTGGGATCATCGCTGACGGGCAGATCACCCGGCTTGTACTCTTGCGCCGCATCTGCGGACTGTGTTTCGGCCTGAGCCTGACTCTCTGCGTCTTCCAGCTCATCAGGACGAAGCTGCCGCCGCTTCCTGACCTCTTCGGTCAGATCGCCGGTTTCTGCGTCATGAGGCGCGACAAGCTGGGCATCTTCAAGGCGCTTCGACACCTTTTCCGAAGTGCCTTCCGTGAGGTTTTCTTCCACAGCGCCGTCTCTGGTCATCCGTAGGACAACCCGGTCTTTGGGCTTCAATTCATCATGAGGCATCAGATTTCACCTCCAATCCGCGCCTCGGCAAGTTCCTTGTATTCAGGGTTTAACTCGATCCCGACATAGTGACGGTCAAGTTGCTTTGCGACCATACCGGTTGTGCCGCTGCCTATGAAAGGATCAAGGACAACGCCGTCTTTCGGGCATCCGGCAAGCAGACAGGTTTCAACCAGCTTCGGCGGGTATGCGGCATAGTGACCGCCTTTGAAGGGGACGGTGTTGATAATCCAGACATCCCGCTTGTTACGCAGCGGATTGATCATCTCATCGGAGATAGCACCGTGTTCCCGGCACAGGTTGATGGTCTGCTGCTTTGCCTGTCCGGGGATCGGCTCCCCGTATTTGTTGCTTCCCTTGACCCCGCGCTTGAGCCTGCTTACCGTTCCGGGAGCAATCGGCTCGGAAATGGCCTTGTAGTCAAAGAAATACTTCCGTGACTTCGAGAACAGAAAGATATGCTCATAGCATCGGGCGCAGCGGTCTTTGACACTCTCCGGCATCGGGTTTTCTTTCATCCAGATAATGTCATTGCGCAAATACCAGCCGGAGTCGCGGAGCGAAAAGGCCAGCATCCACGGGATGCCGATCATGTCCTTGGGCTTGCAGCCCTCAACCTTGTAGTTAAGAGCCACAGCCTGACCATTTCTGCCCTTGGGATTTTTTGCGTCCACATAGCCGCCCTGATTGCCTTTCCCGGCATAGGTGTCGGAGATGTTAAGCCAGAGCGTCCCGTCTGAGCGCAGTACGCGCCTGACTTCGGCGAACACTTCCGTCAGGCGCGAGATGTATTCCTTTGGCGTTGCCTCTCTGCCGATCTGCCCGTCCACACCGTAATCGCGCAGCGCGTAATACGGCGGGGAGGTGATGCAGCAATGGACGCTTTCATCGGGCAGCGTTTTGAGGACTTCGAGACAATCGCCGGTGTAAATGTGATCAAGCTGTATGGGGACTCCCTCCTTTCTGCGAGACTTGATGCGCAATCAGTCGGAGAAATACTCGTCCGGCTCGTAGTCCTCGTCCTCGTCCAGCTCATCCTCCCAGCGGTCGATGATGGACTCGGCCTCCTTCGCCGCTTCGCGGTACAGGGAAAGACGATTGCGCTCATAGGCGGCATAAGCGGGGATGAACTTGCCAAACTCCTGAATGGCGCGGACATCCTTGGTGCGCATATCCGATACCATGTCGATCAGATCGGCCATCGTCAGCAGATCCTCAATCATGCTGTCGTACTTCTCCTTGGGGATGGTGACGAAATCATCCTCATACTCGTCTTCCTCATCCATATCAAAAGCGGAAGGAGAGCCGGACACACGGTAGATGTGTTCTTTCTCCTGAATGGAGTCGAGAATACCGCCGATGACCTCCGTCGCCTCATTGGCGCACTCGGCGATTTCCTCGCGGACATGGAGGTAAGCGCGGTGGTGCTTTTTCAGCTCGTCCTCCTTGCGGATCAGGTTGACCAACTCCACGGTCAGCCCCATCAGGCCGAAGAAGCTGTCCATGCCTTCCTTGACCTCGCGGAAGCTCATCTCAACCGGCGTATCGCCGAAAATCTCGGTCATCTCGTCAACGGTGATCTCAAAGTTCTCATTCATATTCTTTTTCATAAAGGTAGTCCTCCTTAATTCTGCAAGGTTTCTTCGGGTTTGGTGGTCATGTAACGATAGAGCATCGTGTCCTTCGGGAAGTCATCCTTGAAGGGGACGATGGTCGAGCCGTAGAAGATCAAGCCTTCACCGGCGTTGGAATTGGTGATGTAGTTCTGCT
>ENA-ORSY01001519-ORSY01001519.1-human-gut-metagenome-genome-assembly--contig:-NODE-1519-length-15970-cov-5.079610_pt1 | contig 15970 bp, 14 predicted proteins | sample MGYA00242193_ERZ509160 | MGnify/ENA primary metagenome ERZ509160 (study PRJEB26280, sample SAMEA2338670) | human gut metagenome | biome: human gut; feature: human-associated habitat; material: faeces...
CGGAGGTAGGCAAGGTCGGTTTTGGGTTGGGTCATGGCATCACGCTCCTTTTTCAGAAAATAAAAAGCCAAACAATCAGTATGGAGGCTGATCATTTGGCTGTGGAAACATATTTAATTCTCACAGTTTAAACGGATTTGCACAATAAAATTTCCATCAACTTTCTCCAGCTGAAAATTACCATTGTTTTGATTCACAGCGCGTTCTACGTTTTTCAGCCCGTAACCATGGTGCTTCCCTACGCGCAACTGGGTGACAGCATCTATATATGGATTTTCGATACTGTAAAACAGGATTCGGTTCTGTTTTCGTAGTTGCAAGTGAATCATCCTTTTCTCTGGAGCGATAAGTCGGCAAGCTTCAATTGCATTATCGAATGTATTACCAATAACAACACTTAACAACAACGTTGAGATAGCGAGAACTTCTGGAATTGTTATATCCAAAAGAACTTGGATTTGATTCTCTTTTGCAGAACGGAGATATTGATTTAGTAAAGCATCGACCACAGGATTGCCAACAGCAGAGATGTCTTTCACACGTTCATAAGCATCCGCAGCTGCTTGAGCAATCTGACGGAGTTGTTCGGAGTCATTTTGCGCTGCAACCGCTTGCATTGCGGCGGTATATTTTTTAATGTCATGCCAAAGGGCTTTTGTTTCCTGTTGTTTTTCCAGAAGTTGCTGATAGTACTCTATTTGTAAATGATAGTGCTGTTCTGTTAGTTCTGCCAAATACTTTTCTTTTTCATTTTTCCGCAGGGCTTCCACATAGAAAACGATCATAATATTCACAAAAAGCAGGACAGCCATAAAGAAAACCATATAGTCCGGAAAGTCTTTATCTGCTGCATGGCACTGTACGACATAGCACACGGAGATACTTGCAAGTTGAATACTGATTAGAGGAAGAAGCCATACAATCCGCAAATCACTTTCTTCCCTGTTGAAAAAATGTGACACTAAAATAAGAAGTGGTATTTGAATCAGATTAGAGAACACAACATAAATCAATCGTGCTGCTCCAACCTGCATTAAAAGATCCATATCTGGCAGACGAACGCCAATCAATAGCATCGCAAGAATCTCTACCACGGAACCCAAGACAAAAAATGAACCGCTTGCGAAAGCTGCCGGCCAAGTCTGAACTTCATAGAACAATCTTGCTAGTAAAAAACCTCCAAGCAGCAGATAGAGTGTCCTAGGTATCACCCAATTCGGAAAAAGACTTAGAACGCACTGCCCTGTGCATAACAAAGTAAGAAATGTGTAGTGCCATTTGCTTTGAACCTTGTTTCGCACAAACAGTCGGCTCATAAACAGACTGAGCAGTGCAATGTTTGTAATACTTCCGGCCAATTCTATAAAATAATACATTTTACCGTCCTAAATATGTGTTAAACGCTTGATTGAATTCCTGACGTTTTCTTCGGCTAATAGGCAGCTTTGCTCCGTTGCAAAGCATAATTTCGTCCGATGAAGTATAAAGGATGTGTTCCATATTAACAAGATAGCACCTATGGGGTGCTGTAAAGCAGCGTTTAGGAAGCTGCTTGGCTGCATCTTGAATATTCATCCGAAGCTGAAAGTCTTTACCTTTGCTGTGGACTAAAATTGTATGGCCATAACTTTCAATATAGTAAATATTTGCGGTCTCCAGCGATAATGTTCCGCCATCACATTCAACAAGGAATCGGCGCGAGGCGAGTTCCTGAGTTGCCGCATCCATTGCGGATTTAAACAATAGGTCATTTAACGGTTTTGTCAAATAGCGAAAAGCTATTCCGTAACCTTGAACGGCATACTCATGCTGTCTAGTTACAAAAATCACCATTGGATGCTTTGGCAAAGCTTGTAGAGTTCGTGCAAGTTGAAATCCATTGGATGGCATCTCTATGTCCAAAAGCAAGAGATCAATGGATGTTTTTTGTGATTTTAATTCGTCAAAAAGTAGTTCGCCATCTGTATAAGTTTTGATTTCAAAGAGCTGGTGAGTGTCATATTCTGTGATTTTTCTTATGATGAAACTTAAATCTTCTTTTTCATCATCGCAGACCGCAACTGTATATTTTGCCATCTGAAGATCCTCCAATTAGATTTGATGTTTACAACCATTATAAATGGTATGATAGGAATCAGCAAGTCTCCAAATTGACCGTTCGTGCCAGAAAGCTAACCATTCACGACAAATAGATTGCTTTCGTTTGAAATTATGGTATCATCAACTAAAAATCATGATGTATAGCGTTAGCTATATGTCTATGATTTGTAAATTTCATTTTAGGAGGTCAATCACCATGAAAAAGCTTTCTCGGCGTAGCTTCCTTGCCTATCCGGTAGTGCTGCCCTTTTGATGGCAGTAAATCCTTTAATGGCAAATGCCGCAATCACCGAGCCGGAACTAAAGTCCTATTATGTTGCACCCATCGGTGAATCTGGTACGATTCAGTTGGACAACAGCGAACATGGAACCATTACGATTCGTCCGGACACTCCGATTCAGGGACGAGCAAATGGCGATCCCGTTATCCATGGTACTTATACGGTTGAATACAACTCCATCGGTTCCCATTTTGAGTACAAGGTTGACACTAACAGTAGCTATAAAATCACAGCCGCCTATGACTTGGACTATACGACGGTTCATGAGATTCTCTCTCATAGTCTTACACACACATCGACTATGGCGAGCCTGAAAATTGAATTCAAATATTTCAGCGTTGCAGGAACTGCTAATGCATACCTTAATTTTGTAATCCGAAACGGAAAAATCTATGTTGAAACAAACATGTGATTTCAACATACGCTACCGGGAGATATAATAATGGAAAAATTAACTGGAATTCTGTTACTAATAGCCGTAGCGTTTCGATTGTTGGTTCTTTTTTTCTTTTCGCAAAGCATCTTTTTAACCCAGCTTTCCATCTCTACTTTTATCGTGGTAATGATCATTGCCATTATGCTGTTGATAAGGAAATGGCTTCATTGGCGAAACTCGAAATAAAATCAATTACTGCTATCTACTCGCTTAGTTAAAAAGTTTGATTCTTGTTAACTTCTTGTGAACAGACGGGCATCCGACAATACAAGGAGGATGCCCGTCTGTTTCTTTTTATAAAAGAAAATTTTATGTTAGAGCGTACTATCTCTCGAAAAGTCGTCGAATGGCTATATGGTCATGGAATTATTGAACGCAGTGAATCAAATATTTATGTATATGCCTATGAATTGTTGATTTCATCAACAATAAGTATTTTCCTCATTCTTATCGCATCATGTGTTTGCGGTAATATATGGTACTCATTGGCTTTTCTCCTCGGCTTCATCCCACTTCGAATATACCTAGGAGGATATCATGCATCCTCACATTTTAACTGCTACTTGGCTTTCCTATCTGTCTTTCTTGCAAGTGTCGTTTTAAGTTATCAAATTGTGGCGACATATGGATTTCGGTTGATAACGACTTGTTTACTATTCATAATTGCATTTTTGTATGCCCCTGTTGAAGCCAAAAACAAGAGACTTCCCACAGAAAAGAAGCGAAAGTATAGGCATATTAGCATCTGTTTGACTGGTTTTGATGTCATCCTTGCGACAACTGATATTCTACCACTCTCAAGATTTACAACAATTTACTATTTTTCGAAGTGGGCATTGATTATATTTGCAGTCATTCCTTGCCTGACACGAAAATTTCAAAGATGAACTCGGTTTTCCTTTTGAGGGACCGTTTTCAAAAATCAAAAGAAAGGAGAAAAAATGAAAAAAATAATATATTGGCTGAGTAAGCTCACTTGCGTTGTTGCAATGGGCATGGCAGTAGCAAGTGTAAATAGCACCTGCTTCTTCACCGCATATCAGCCGGATGTTCCCGAAGATCTAAAATAAAATGAAGGAGAGAAATATTATGGATACTGAGTACACTTCTCCGATAATCGAAGAATTCGATGATCCCACTGATACTTTTAAAGACAATGAATTTGTCTATACCTATGCTATCCTCGCAGTCGTAGGAGTAGTCGCAATAACCTTTGGAGCAGTTTTGATAGAGATGGTTCCGCTTGATGCAGATGGTAAGCCCGTAGCATAATAAAGGAGAAACCGTCAGCCGTTGTGAGTGGTCTCGTCAAGGCTGACGGTTTTTAGGTGAAAATATGATCTCGATTAATTTGAATAATAAGGAAAATTTGAAACTGACACCTATATTCGTGAAGAATCGTATTCCATATATAAGAAACGAAAATAATGGTTGCATTACTATAGCACTTCCGGAAAAGCGTATCCCACAATATAAAATCTTAAATAAAAGTGCTGTTGAATTTTCCGATCTTATGGATGGGACCAATACGGTACAAATGATTTTAGACTTACTCGCAAAAAAATACGGCGAAAATCATCGCACCGCTATAACAGCCGATATGGGCATAGTGCTTTCGACTTTTTTAAGTTTGAAACTTATTATTTTTAAAAAAGGAGAATTTCCAACTATGGATGGGATAACAATGCCTCTCAATGATAAACTGGTCGTCAAGTTTGCATTTGAGCACGATTTAAACAATATCGTGCTTGCTCTTGATTCAGTTAAAACATCGGATAATTTCACGTTTTCTAGTCCCCTTGCATATAATGCTATTCCAGATCTTCTACAATTAAGATCTTCTGTATTTGAACTCGGAAAAATTTATTTTTTACTCTTGGATGACACGGAAACTATCCGTGGAATTGCAGAATTTGAAACATCTGCGATATCCAGATATATAACTAATAGTGTTGCGATTCTGTCATATGTGAGCTGCCCATCTAAAAATCTGGATGAATTTGTAAAAGGCTGTGCATCTCTTATTAACAAAGTAGCTCTTTGCAGCACAACAAAAATTCGAACATATATCCCAGTAGATCAACCTGAAGCAATAGAAAGCTTCTCGCATTCCGGATTTGAAAAAGCTGCATTTTTAAAAGAAGAGTATGGAAAAATTGATGTTTGTATGATGGATTATTTCGTGTGAGGATAAGTATATGGGAGTTTCAAAAACAAAAGACTCGGTGACGGGTCCACTGCATTTGGCTTTGGATATAACCAACAAATGCAATTATCGTTGTCTGCATTGCTATAATGCCAGCGGTGAAAATTGTGTTGTTGATAATGAATTGACTGATGAAGAAGTCCTAGAGCTTATTAATCAAATTTCAAAAATCAAGCCGCACACTTTTTGCTTCTGTGGAGGAGAACCGCTTTTGCGCAAAGATTTAATTGTAAATTGCGCTGAGATTCTCTACAGAAATGGGGTTTCCGCAATATCAGCTGTATCAAATGGTTACTATTTAACCGAGGAAATAGCAGATGAGTTAGTACAGGCTCATGTATCTGGAATTCAAATAAGCCTTGATGGGTTTTCAAAAAGTAGTTGTTTTGAATTAAGACAAAATGTTGATGCATTTAGTCGAGCGGTTAGGGCAATCGAAATTCTATCAAAATATAAGGACGAGATTTCAATCGGTGTGGCTTTTTGCCCCACAAAATTCAATACTGGAGAGTTTGAAGCCGTTTATAATTTTTGTAAAGCTAATGGTGTACGTCAATTGCGAGTCCAACCATTGATGATTATCGGTCGTGCAAGCAAGCATGTGGAAGAAATCAAACCATCGGATGAACAATATGTACAATTAATAAGGAAAATCTATGAACTGAACAAAAGTTCTATTCAAGTTGTTTCCAACGAAAAAAAACATGTTCTATATAAAAATCCTATTTGTATTGAATGGGGTGATCCACTAGATCATATTTTCAGGTATCGTGAAGGGAATGATAGTTGTTATACTACAATGTCGATTAAAGCAAATGGAGATATTGCTCCTTCACCATATTTGCCACTTTCGATTGGAAATATTCGTTGTCATACGCTTCAAGAATATTGGGACTCCGGTTATCCCAAAATTTGGAAGCTCCCAATTTTGAAGAAAATGGCCAGTACATTAAACACCGTAGATGATATGCAATGTGATTCAATGGGCTATAACACCTGGATCGATAGGGACTATTCTTGCGATATTATTGATGAACATCTTATGGAATGATTTTAGGTTTGAGGTGAGAAAAGATGAAACACGACAAACTGTTCCTTATAAGAATTTTGTGTTTGATCGGAATTGCAGGAGAATTATTGATTCCCAATAATATCATTCGTATGTTATTTGGTCTGTTTTTTGCAATAATAAGTGTTGCTTTTTTGTTGATGCACAAGAATGATATAATTTTGGAAGAAATTGACAGAAAAACCAATAAATGGATGCAAAACCGGGCGAAAATAAGCGCCCGGTTTTATTTTTGCTGATAAATGGTCAAAAAATAAACGGAAAAGCGGCAAAAATTCTTTGCAGCTATATCAGAAACCATATGGCCCCATGCCGGAAAGATATTTCTCCACTGGAAAAAAGTGTGCTACCATGAGGCCAGAAAAGAGCCCCGGGTGTGCGGCAGAATGGGGCCGCGGCCGGCAGGGGCAAAAAGGAGGTTTCTGGTATGATTAGTTTCCTGCTCTGTCTTGCGATCCTGGTGGGCGGATACTTCGTCTATGGCAAGATCGTGGACAATACCTTCGGCCCGGACGACCGTGAAACGCCTGCTGTGCGCATCAATGACGGCGTGGACTATGTCGTGATGCCCCAGTGGAAGCTGTTCCTCGTCCAGCTGCTGAACATTGCGGGCCTTGGCCCCATCTTTGGTGCCATGCAGGGCGCTTTGTGGGGCCCCGTGGTGTTCCTGTGGATCACCTTCGGCACCATCTTTGCCGGTGGCGTGCATGACTACTTCTCCGGCATGATGAGTGAGCGCAACGACGGTGCTTCCATCGCGGAGATCACCGGCAAATACTTAGGCCCTGTGATGCAGAACGTGATGCGTGTGTTCTCTGTTGTGCTGCTGATCATGGTGGGCACCGTGTTCGCCGTCGGCCCTGCCGGTCTGATCGTTGAGCTGTGCAGCCAGAGCGGTGCATCCGGCGTGATGACTTCGCTGCTGTTCTGGCTGGTCATCATTCTGACCTACTACTTCATCGCGACCTTTATCTCCATCGATGCGGTCATCGGCAAGATCTACCCCGTGTTCGGCATCTGCCTCATCATCATGGCCATCGGTGTCATCTTTGGCATCTTCACCAACCCTGCTTATACCATCCCCGAGATCTGGGATCACTTCGGCAGCATGCACCCGTCGGGCACGCCCATCTGGAGCTTCATGTTCATCACGGTTGCCTGCGGCGCGATCTCCGGCTTCCACTCCACTCAGTCGCCTCTGATGGCCCGCTGCATGAAGAGTGAGAAGCAGGGCCACTTCGTGTTCTACGGTGCCATGGTCTGCGAGGGTGTCATTGCCCTGATCTGGGCCGCTGCAGGCTGCTCTCTGTACGAGGTCACTGATGGCCTGAACACCGGTCTGGCCCAGGCACTGGCAATGGGTCAGTCCAAGGCCATCTATGATGTCTGCTCCAAGACCATGGGCGGCGTGGGCATCGCACTGGCCATGATCGGCGTGGTCGTCTGCCCCATCACCTCCGGCGATACCGCCTTCCGTTCTGCCCGCCTGACCCTGGCCGACTGGTTCAAGATCGATCAGGACAGCTACGGCAACCGCCTGAAGCTCTGCATCCCCGTGCTGGGCGTGGGCGCTTTCCTGGGCATCGGCAACGCGCTGGGCTTCATCAACTACACCGTGATCTGGCGCTACTTCAGCTGGACCAACCAGACGCTGGCCATGATCGTTCTGTGGGCCGCTTCCATGTACCTGTTCAAAGAGAAGAAGAACTACTGGATCACCGCAGTGCCCGCTACCTTTATGAGCGCTGTGTCCGCTACTTACTTCGTGCTGGCTCCCGAGTGCCTGGGCGGCTTGCTGAACCATAAGACTGCTGAGGGCGCTATCGTCTATAACACCGCAGTTGCTTACCCGGTGGGCATCCTCTTTGCGATCGCCATGCTGGCGCTGTTCATCTATGCGACCAAAAAGCAGACGGTGAAAAAGACTGCATAATTGACATTTCCCCCTCTTTAACCCTCTCGATACCCATTCACAACCACAAAAGCCGCCTGCCGGGCCGTCCGGCAGACGGTTTTTTCTTGTGCAGAAAAACAACGAATTGCGGCAAAAAGAACAGGAATGCAGACAAGATGCACAAAAATATGCCAAAAAGTTTGGCAGGGTGCACTAAAAACGAAAAAACACCCGCTGAAACGATTTCGGCAAAAAAGTTTTGCCGAGGATACGTTAAAAAATATTTGCCGGGATTCCCGGGAACGGCTGACTTATATAGTTTTTGATATAAGGGCCATTCTGGAAGGATATTACCAGATTTATGAAGATTGTGTTAACATAGGGCCAAGGAATGGCCGTGACGGGGCAGAATGGGGCTCCGGGCACGGACGATAAAAGGAGGTTTCTGGTATGATTAGTTTCTTACTCTGTCTGGCGCTCCTGATCATCGGCTACTTTGTCTATGGCAAGATCGTTGACAATACGTTCGGACCGGACGACCGCGAAACTCCTGCTGTGCGCATCAACGATGGCGTTGACTACGTTGTGATGCCCCAGTGGAAGCTGTTCCTCGTCCAGCTGCTGAACATTGCAGGTCTGGGCCCCATCTTTGGTGCACTGCAGGGTGCTCTGTGGGGTCCCGTGGTGTTCCTGTGGATCACCTTCGGCACCATCTTTGCCGGCGGCGTACATGACTACTTCTCCGGCATGATGAGCGAGCGCAATGAGGGCGCTTCCATCGCCGAGGTCACCGGCCGCTATCTGGGCCCCGTGATGCAGAACATCATGCGTGTGTTCTCTGTGGTGCTGCTGATCATGGTCGGTACCGTGTTCGCAGTCGGCCCCGCAGGCCTGATCGTTACCCTGTGCAAGAACAGCGGTATGTCCGGTCTGCTGACCACCACCCTGTTCTGGCTGATCATCATTCTGGCGTACTACTTCATCGCAACCTTTATCTCCATTGATGCCATCATCGGTAAGATCTACCCTGTGTTCGGCATCTGCCTGATCATCATGGCTGTGGGCGTTATCTTTGGTATCTTCACCAACCCCGCCTACACCATCCCCGAGATCTGGGCAAACTTCAGCAATATGCACCCCTCCAACACTCCTATCTGGAGCTTCATGTTCATCACCGTTGCCTGTGGTGCTATCTCTGGTTTCCACTCCACCCAGTCGCCTCTGATGGCTCGCTGCATGAAGAGTGAGAAGCAGGGTCACTTCGTGTTCTACGGTGCAATGGTCAGCGAGGGCATCATCGCTCTGATCTGGGCTGCTGCCGGCTGCGCACTGTACACCATCACCGATGGCAAGATGGTCGGTCTGGCCGAGGCTCTGGCTGCCGGTCAGTCTGCCGCTATCTACGACGTCTGCCTCAAGACCATGGGTAATGTCGGCGTGGCACTGGCTATGATCGGTGTCGTTATCTGCCCCATCACCTCCGGTGATACTGCATTCCGTTCCGCTCGTCTGACTCTGGCCGACTGGCTCAAGATCGATCAGGACAGCTACGCAAACCGCCTGAAGCTGTGTGTCCCCGTGCTGGGCGTTGGTGCTTTCCTTGGCATCGGCAACGCACTGGGCTTCATCAACTACACCGTCATCTGGCGTTACTTCAGCTGGACCAACCAGACGCTGGCTATGATCGTCCTGTGGGCTGCTTCCATGTACCTGTTCAAGGAGAAGAAGAACTTCTGGATCACCGCCGTGCCTGCAACCTTCATGAGCGCTGTGTCCTGCACCTACTTCGTGCTGGCTCCCGAGTGCTTGGGCAAGATGATCAACACCTATGCGGACGGCAAGCTGGTGGCTTACAACACCGCCGTTGCTTACCCCATCGGCATCGTCTTTGCCATCGCAATGCTGGCTCTGTTCCTCCATGCTACCAAGAAGAGCTCTACTTCCAAGGCATAAGGAACTGACGGCTCCATATTTCCGTAAGTAACTTGCGCCCGCCGCTGCCTGACCGTACAGCGGCGGGCGCTGTTTTTTGAAAAAATCAGGGCTTGCAATTGCCCCCGTCCCGTGGGAAAATAGGGGCGTAGAATTTAAAGCAAAGAAGGGAACTACCCATGATTTTCAAACCCGCACAGCTGGGCATGGCAAAGCTTGACCCGCAGGAGCTGGAGGCAGACAAAAAAGCCTGCCGGAAGATCGGCCCCTGCGGCGTAGGCAAAAAGGCGCTGTACCTGAACAGCTTTTACATCGACCGCCGCTATTATCTGCCCTACGGCAGCATCACCCGGGTGTTCAAGCGGGTGGCTATGAGCTCCGGCGGCTTTTCCGGCAAGGGCGTGTTTGCCTCCATGGCCTATCTTGTGGTGGAGTACGACGGCGGCAAGCAGAAGCAGTGCAACTTCAAGGACGAGCGGGACGTGGACGCCCTGCTGGAAGTGCTGGCGAAGGAGCAGCCGCAGCTGCATCTGCTGAGCGCCGCCGGTGAGCAGGCGCTGGAGAAAAAGGCCGCCGAAAAGGCCGCCCGCAAGCTGCCGGAGCTTTCCGAGGACGCGCAGCACAGCCTTACCGTGCTGCGCCGGGCAAAGGAGTATCTGGATGCAAAGCCGGAACTTTCCGCCGAGCTGAGCGCTGCCCAGCGCCGCAAGCGTGCGCAGCTGCAAAGCAAACCGGTGTACCGCTATGTGGCGCTGGCCATCTTTGTGCTGGGTGTTGCGGCGGCGGCCTACGGTCTGTACTCCGTGTTCAGCCACACCGGCAGCTACGGCGTGTACTTTGCGCTGTTCGGCTTTGCCGCCATCTTCCTGTTTTCCAGCTACAATATGCTGCCCACCGCCCACAATAACAACAACGCCATCATGAAGCGTGCGGAGAAGGCCGAGGCAGCCATGGCAGAGTATGTCAAGCACTACCCTCACGGTGCTTTCCCGGTGAAAAGCTGGTACGCCCACCCCATCGTGCTCAAGCAGATGATGGACGCCGTGGAGGAGGGCCGCGCCGTCACCGTGCCCGAGGCACTGGATGCAGTCAAGGCACGCCTGAAATCCTTGAACGCGGACGTGGAGGTGGAGCAGGAGGAATATGACGAGGTGGTGGTCATCAAGGCCCTGTTCCTCAACCACGATTATCAGTAAAATAGTTGAAAAAGTCCCCCGGGAAGATCCGCAGATTTTCCCGGGGGATAATTTTTAGATCAGCGCCTCCATCCGCAGCGGGTCGGGGTGATGGGCGTATTTCTGCTTGGCGATCTCGATAAAGGACTGTACCTCCAGCCGGGGTGCGTGGCGCATGGCGGCGATCTCCACCGTCACCGGGGGAAAATCCAGCAGCGGCACCTTGACGATGCCCGGGATCACCGCCGTGGAAAGGCAGGGCACGATAGACATGGCGGTGCCCATCTGGATCATGATCAGAGCGCCCTCAAAGCTGGGGGTGATCTTGCTGCAATCCACCCCCACCTGCGCCAGCTGCTCCAGCGAAGGTCCCTGACAGGCGGACAGAAAGCTGTCGAATGCGCCGGAGGACACCACGCTCTGCCCCTTCAGGTCTGCCAGATGCAGCGCCCGCCGGTCGGCAAGGGGAGAGTTTGGGTTCATCAGCGCATGGTACCCCAGCGAGAACAGGGGCGTAAAGGAGATGTCCCGGTCGCGGGAGTGCTCGGTGGCGTAGAAGAAGCCGATATCCAGCTGCCCGGAGCGCAGCTGTTCCAGCGGGCGGCGGTTGTCCTGCGGCACAACGTCTACGCAGGCGTTGGGAAACTGGTGCTGGAATTGGGCCAGAATGCTGGAAAAGGTGCTGTAATCGAACAGCTGCCGCAGCCCGACGGTCAGGTGGGAGCGGTCGGCGTCCTGAATATCCTGCGCCTTCTTCAGCGCCTGCCGCCCAAAGCTGGTCATCTGCACCATGTCCAGATAAAAGGACTGCCCGGCAGCGGTCAGCTTGGTGCGGCGGGTGGTGCGCTCGAACAGGCGCAGCCCGGTCTCCTTTTCCAGCGCATTGATCTGGTAGGTGATGGCGGGCTGGGTGGTGAACAGCCGCTCGGCGGCGGCGCTGAAATTCAGCTCCTCTGCTACGGCAATAAAGCACTCCAACTGGTAAATCGTCATAGAACGGCGCCCCTCCTTGTGAAAAAAGCTGGTCATCTTTATTATACAGGATTCCGCACAGGCCGTAAAGGGAAAACGATTTATAAAGAGATTTGATAAATTCTGACACAAATTTGTATTTCACACCGGGGCAAAACTTTGCTATAATCGTATCAATGTTCAAAATGCACGAAGGAACAGGAAAAACGCAAAAAAGAAGAGAAAAGAAAAAGAAAGGCGAACCTTATGGCTAAGATCTCTCGTCGCAACTTTATGCGCGGTGCCGCTGTGGGCACCATGGGCGCAGCTGCTGCCGGTCTGCTGACCGCCTGCGGCAACTCCGCTTCCAGCACCACCGGTGCTCCCGCTTCCTCCGCAGCTTCCTCTGCTGCCTCCTCCGCTGTGACCAAGCCCTCCTCCCCGGTAGACGGCAAGTACGTCACCAAGGCAATGGGTCACGAAAGCTGGGTGCACGTTGCCACCACCTTCTTTGACGGCAAGATCACTGCCTGTGAGGTGCTGTCTCACGAGGAGACCATCGGCATCGGCAACTATGCCTGCTCCCGCATCCCCGCCGCCATCGTCGAGCACCAGAGTGTCAACGTGCCCAACCTGCGCGGCTCCTCCATCACCTCCATGGCTGTCAAGGCAGCTGTGAAGGAGGCCATCGAGCTGGCCGGTTATAACGTGGACGACTTCTCCAAGGAGGTCACCATCGCTGCTTCCAACGAGGTCATCGAGGAAGAGGCTGATGTCGTCATCATGGGTGCCGGCACCTCCGGCCTGACCTGCGCCTGCCGCCTGCTGGAGGCCGGCTACAGCGTCATTCTGGTGGAGAAGCGCGATATCCCCGGCGGCTCCATGTCCATGACCTACGGCGGCGTTGCCACCGCAGGCTCCAAGCTGCAGTACAACTACGATGTGGACGGCAGCTTCCGCAGCTCTGCCATGGGCACGCTGGAGGGCATGATGAACTTCTGGCAGACCATGGAGAAGTACCACCGCACCGAGTTCTTCAACGGTGAAATGCCCTACATGACCAAGCAGTACACCGTCGCCGGTGATCTGGTGGACTGGATGGCAGGCATCGGCATCGGCTTCAACACCATGGGCAACTACGAAAGCGCTACCCAGTACGGCGCTTCCACCCCGTATCTGGCACCCGGCTGCTACGAGGGCGGCGCAGGCTACGCCATGATGTTCATGGCACAGCGCGTGGAGAAGTACGAGAAGGGCAAGATCATCTACTCCACCAGCGTCACCGACCTGATCAAGGACGAAAGCGGCCGTGTTGTGGGCTTCCACGCCAAGGGCGAGAACGGCGCAAGCTATACCCTGCGCGGCAAGGCGGTCTGCCTTGCCTCCGGCGGCTTTGCCAAGAACCCCGAAATGCTGAAGAAGTACAGCCCCGACTACGCCGACTTCTTCTTCAATTGCGCCTCCAGCATGACCGGCGAGGGCATCCAGATGGGTATCGACGCCGGCGGCTATGTGGAGTGCGAGAACCGCGCTCTGCCCGCCTTCCTGTCCAGCTACAAGAGCAAGTTTGAGCTGGCCTTCATCCACCAGTCTGCCCCCGGCATCATGGTCAACATCAAGGGCGACAACATCGGCAACATCGTCTCCGATAACCACTACACCATGGCCAAGGCAAAGCTGAACAAGGACAACGGCGACACCTTCTACTATGTGTTCGACGAGTCCTCTGCCGTCAAGCTGCGCGACAGCGAGTCCTACGGCTTCAACGGTTACGTTGCCATGTTCGAGAAGGGCGAGGCTGTGCACTACGACAGCGTGGAGAAGGCCTCTGAGGAGCTGAACCTGCCCAATCTGGCAGACGCCATCGAGGCCAACAACGCCGCTGCTCTGGCTGGCGAGCCCGATGAGTTCGGCCGCCGCAACTGCCCCTACATCGAGACCCGCGACGGTCTGTGGGCCATCCGCGTTGACCCCACCTTCTACCTGACCACCGCAGGTCTGGCCATCGACACCGATTGCCACGTCCTGACCGAGGACAAGAAGGCCATCCCCGGCTTGTACGCTGCCGGCGACGTCTGCGGCTCCATCGAGGAGAAGGACGCCAAGCAGTACGGCATGGGCTTCGACGCCGCTCTGACCTACGGCTACATCATGGGCGAGACCCTGAAGAAGGAGATCTGAGCTGCGCTCTGACCACCTGACAAAAGCATAAATAAAGGGCTGCTGCACAAACCGTGCAGCAGCCCTTTTTATATCATATTTCCTCTTACGCCGCCGCAGGCTTGCGGAAAATCGCCATGGCACGCTTGTAGCAGCTGGCGAAATAGGCGATCTCCGCCAGTGCGGTCAGGATCCAGCTGCACGGGTACAGCAGGTACAGCGCCGGGATGGTGTGGAAGTGGGCAAAGATGGTGTACACCCAGATCACCCGGAATACGCAGGAGCCCAGCACTACGATGACGGTGGGAATCACTGTCTTGCCCAGCCCGCGGGAGGCGGCAATCGTGCAGTCCATGAACGCCGAGGTGCAGTAGGCCCAGCCCATGACCATAATGCGCTTCATGCCCGCGTCGATGACAGCGCTCTCGGTCGTGAACAGCGCCAGGAACTGCCGCCCAAAGACGAGCAGCCCGCCGCCCAGCACCGCGCCCAGGCCAAACGAGTAGGCCAGCGCGATGAAGTAGCTTTTCTTGACGCGGTCCAGCTTGCCCGCGCCGTAGTTCTGGCTCATAAAGCTGGCGCAGGCCATGTAAAACGCCGCCATAGCGTCATAAACCATCGCGTCGGCGTTAGCTGCGGCGGAGTTGCCCTTGACCATCAGCGAGTCGAAGGAGTTGACGCCCGCCTGAATAAAGAGGTTGGCAATCGCAAAGATCGCGTTTTGCAGGCCCGCGGGCACGCCCAGCATCAGGATGCGCTCCGCGATCTGATCGGCCTTTTCGGCAGCATCGTCGTATAGCTCTTCGAACTTGCCGTGCAGGACGAAGAACCCGTGCCCTTCGATGTCCCAGTGGAAACCCCGCAGGTTGGTGTAAAATACTTGAAAATCAGCCAGCAGCGAATGCAGCGCCGATACTACGCCCTGTACTTTCTTCTCGTCCAGGTGCAAATAATCCAGTGTTTTCATAATCGTTTTTTTTGTTTTAATTGTTTGTATATCAAATTATTCCCTTGATCCGGTCTTCCGAGGCCGACAGGGCTGCCTTGGCCCCTTCGCCCATTGCGATCACAATCTGTTTGTAACGTATGTCCGTCACGTCGCCCGCTGCATATACGCCGGGTACCGACGTGCGGCACTCCTTGTCGGTCAGGATTTCTCCCGCGCGGTTGGTGTCGAGGATGCCGGCGAACAGCTTGCTGTTGGCCGAGAGCCCGATCTGAACGAATACGCCGTCGAGCGGCAGTCGTTTTTCCGCTCCCGTCGGGCGGTCTTTCGTGCGCAGGGCCGTCATTCGGCTGCCGTCGCCTTCGACCTCGAGCGTCTGCACGTTCGTATGTACCGCTACATTGGGGAGCGTGCGCAGCTTCTCCTGCAATACCTGGTCGGCCTTGAGAGTCTCCATGAATTCGAGAACCGTCACCGAAGCGCAGGTGCCCGCCAGGTCGATTGCGGCCTCGACGCCCGAATTGCCGCCGCCGATCACAGCGATATGCTTCCCGGCGTAGAACGGCCCGTCGCAGTGGGGGCAGAAGGCTACGCCGCGGCCGATGTACTCCGCTTCGCCCGGCACCCCGAGCCTGCGCCACGAAGCTCCCGTGGCGACGACCAGTGCCGGGGCGCGGAAAACCTCCCCGCCTTTGGCATGCAGCTCCCGGATGCCGCCGTCCATGTCGAAACGTTCGATGCGGCGGTTGTCGCAGATGTCAATCCCGTAGGCCTCCATGTGTCTGCGCAGGTCGCCCGCGAGCTCTGCTCCGGTCGTGCG
>ENA-ORSY01001524-ORSY01001524.1-human-gut-metagenome-genome-assembly--contig:-NODE-1524-length-15934-cov-12.097676_pt1 | contig 15934 bp, 10 predicted proteins | sample MGYA00242193_ERZ509160 | MGnify/ENA primary metagenome ERZ509160 (study PRJEB26280, sample SAMEA2338670) | human gut metagenome | biome: human gut; feature: human-associated habitat; material: faeces...
CTGATTGAAAAAGCAGATAAACTGAATGAAAGTGATTATACCGCAGAAAGCTGGGCAGAGTTTAAAGAAGTACGAGAATCCATAGATGATGTGGATGAAATACCTGATCAGTATGTTGGGATAGTATTACAAAATCTGCAGGAGGCAATAGAAAATTTAGAGCCAGCGAAAGCAGAAAGCGAAGAAAGAAAACAGTTAAAAGCACTGATTGAAAAAGCAGATAAACTGAATGAAAGTGATTATACCGCAGAAAGCTGGGTAGAATTTAAGGAAGTACGAGATGCGATTGAAGATGTAGATGCGATTCCAGATAAATATGTTGGTACAGTTTTGCAGAATTTGCAAGATGCAATAGATGGATTGAAAAAAGCTGAAAATGATACGAAATTACAGCTTGATGATGGATATTACATAGCTAATTTAACTTGTGGAACTTTTCAAAAGGGGAATTTATTGGAGAAATACTCAACAGGTGGAATTAGTGGAACAGCATTGATTACTGCAAAAAATCATAAATACACAATCACATTAAATGCGGTTGCTGGTAATACAATAGAGTATTTTGATGTCCTTAATAAAGAATACGATCAAGATGATAATTATCAAAACAAGCTAGGAACAAAAGGCTGGTTGAATGATTCAGCAATTGTGGATACTAAAAAATATTCCGAAGCTGTTAGAAATGGCGCAACAGATGAAAATAATAAATATTGGCAAGATGTTGAGTGGAAAATAAATAAAGAAAATGGAAATGCAACGATTTCATTTTCGATGGATGATCTTGAAAGACAACTTCTTATTTATGAAACGGTATCTAGCAGTTACAATGGTGCAACATCAAAAATTTATAGAGAAAATTTAACAATAGATACTCAGAATGCTACAAAAATTGATAAAGACAATATTTCGACAAGCGGAACAATTTCTTATACAGCTAATGGAGACAGCTTTTCTATGTTTACAGATGGAGAAGCAGAATGGAATGTAACTGACAATGTCGGAACGGCAACATATACAATTGATACAAACTGGTTAGAAAATCATAGTCAAAATATTCGATGGATTAAGGACGATGCAGGAAATACAATCGATTTAAGCGAAGGTCATGTAGAACTGACATACGACTTGAATGATTATACAACGTTAGCATGTGGAAGATCTATCATATATCAAGAAAAAATATCAAATTCAATTTCAACTTACATGATTACTCTTGTTCCTAAAACTGGCAAAATTACACAAGTCAGTTTAATTGATAAAGAAACAGGAACTAAATTGGAAACGACAAGTGATATTGTAAATCCAGATGCATCGTTGATTAGTGAAGAAATTGTAGATGATCCAGACAACAAAGAAGATCCGTATGATTGTTTGATGGCTAATATTGATGGATTATACAAAAATTATTATATGGCAACATATAAAATTCAATATAAAAATGGCAGCAAACTGATCGATACAAGTAAAAAGGTTACTTTGAAATTTAAAATTCCAGATGATTGGAATGCAGATAAAGTTCAGTTAGCAACGTTTATTGACAATCTGGGAACAAATCCAAATGTAAGTGGATCAGTTGAAAAAACAGATGATGGAAATTATTTTGTAATATCAACCAATAAATTAGGTCATTATGCTCTTTATGAAACAAAAACTACACAGGATGCTGACAAATTAGAAAATGGTACATATAAAATTCCTGTATCGGTTTACCATTTGACAAAAGAGGGGCAGTTATCTATGGCAAACAGGTGCCTCGGTGGAACGGCAGAATTGGTAGTGAATGATGATGTAAAAACATTATATATGGATTATACATCTGTAGAAAACATGTCACTTACTTCTTATATGACAAAGATGTGGATTTATGGTGCAGACATGGAAATGAAGGGTAATCAGCCAACAGGTTCGTTGATTCCAGTTGTATTCACATCTTATTATAAGAATGAAGATGGAAGCTATTTGACGGATTCTTTTAATGAGGGAACACTTAACTACTATCCTAAGACGGGATATGTTCAATTGGTGAGTGATAAGGCTCAGTGGCCGGCAAGATTTAAAGTACCGATTATGGACGCTATTGGTGGTGGAAACTTTGAACAGGACGCATGGCTCACATTAGATTGGGCTAATGCGAAAAAAACATCGGATGATGTACCAAATGTCCCGATTAAGAACGGATTAAAAGAACTGTTATCAATTGAAAAAACAGCTATTCAGGCAGAGTATACAGCAGATTCATGGGCAAACATGACAAAGGCATACGATGAAGCTGAAAAAATTTATAAAAATGATTCTTCCTCTGAAGAGGAACTGACAAATGCTTATATAAGTTTAAGAACAGCCATAGATAGCCTTGAAAAGGAAAAAGCACCAGAGCTTACAGAGGGTGTCTATACTGCGACTGGAAAAATTGATGATACGGAATATATTACTGATACAAGATTCCTTGTAGGGGAAGATGGTAAAAAATCAGACATATATCTGAAGTCAAAAGATATTCAGCAGTTTGAATATTATGATCTTACATCTCAGGAATATAAAGAGGCTAAACTGATTAAGAATGACAAAGAAGAAGTTGCTGGAATTGAGTTCAGCTTAAATGAGATGGCAAATTCTGTATCTATTAGATATCAGACGGCAGATGGTAAAACTGCACAGGGATTATTAACATTTGTAGATATGTCTAAGCAGGAAGTGAATAAAGATTCCTTAAAAGAAATTATTAATACTGCTCAGGAAAAATTAAAAGACGCTGCAGAAAATCCGGAAAATTATGATTCAAAAGCTGTATCTGCATTACAGACAGCAGTTTCAAATGGAACAGAAGTATTTAAAAATCCGGTTTCTATTCAGAGTGAAGTAGATGAGCAGGTTGATGCAATCAATGTAGCAATTAATAATTTAGCTAAAGTTGCAAGTTTGGATAAACTGAATAAAGCAATTGAAAAAGCTGAAAGTAAAAATGAAGAAGAATATACAGCAACGTCTTACAATACAATGAAAGAATTGCTGAATCAGGCACAGGAATTGGTTAAAAATGAGAGTGCCTCAGTAACAGAAATTGATAAAATGACGTTAGAATTGAATGCTGCTATTAAAGGTCTGGTGAAAAGAGCATCAGATTGGACAGCGTTTGATGAAATGTATGAAAAAGCAACAGGAATTACGAATGATGCAAATTATCCGGGCTGGGATGCATTACAAACAGTAATAGCTGAAGCAAAAGCATTAAAAGAAAATCCAGATGCGACACAGGATAAGGTTGATGCAATGACAAAAACACTGGAAACAGCAATTGCAAATCTTCAGGGATCGGTAGATAAGAGTGAACTGATTAAAATGATTTCTAATGCAAAAGCATTGGATACAAGTGCATATATGCAAAGCAGTGTTGATGCATTTAACGCAGCAATTGATGCAGCACAGGCAGTTGTAAATAATCCGAATGCATCACAAAATGATGTTGATAAACAGATTCTTGCTCTTCAGGCAGCCGCAGATGCTATGTTGGAAAAAGAGAAAGAAAATGTTGTTTACGATGGTGTTTACACAATTGATGGAAAAATGTGGCACGCATCAGCAGACCAGCCGTCTATGGGAAATGCTGCATTATTAAAACCAATGCAGGTAGTTGTTTCAACAGATAAAGAGACTGGAAAAACGACAGCAGTATTGCGTATGGAGTATGCGCCATTAACAACAAGTGGATTTGAAGGTTACTTAGCGGAATTAAATTATTTCCCTGGTTGGGAAGGTGGAAAAACTGGATATGATATGCCAGATGGTGAAACACCAGTTCCAGCAACTGTAGAGTCTTACTATGAAGATACTTACGATTCCTATAATGATCCAAAGACAGGAACAGATAGTAATGTAAAAGGAAAATTATATCCGCATATTATGAACCTGACATTGGATTCACTCGGTGATAGCGAAGTGTGGGTACAGGTTTATGTCCCTGTTATGGAAGCACTTAATACAGGAAGTGGTCGTCAGTATGCAAAGATTCAATTAGACTGGGATAGTAGAAAGCAGATTTCAGGTGTTGAAACAGATAAGTCTAAACTGAAAAAACTGATTGATGAGGCATCAAAACTGGAACAGGGCGAGGCATCTGACGAAAGTTTTGCAGCTTTGCAGAAAATGATCCTTGCAGCAACAGATGTTTATAATAGTATGAATGCCGGACAAGATTCTGTAGATAATTCAGTAAAAGCATTACAGGCAGCTATTGATGCACTGACAAAAGATGAGGTAAAAACAGACAAATCAGAATTAAAGAAAGCGATAAAGGCCGCTGACAGTTATCTGAATAATTCAGACATTACATATTCAGATGCATCAAAGGCATTATTACAGCAGGCTAGAGATGAAGCACAAAAAGTATTTGATGATGAAAATGCATCTCAGACACAGGTAAATAAGTGCATTGATGCAATTAACAAGGCAATCGAATCGTTAGAAACAGTAGGTGCAGATAAAACTGATCTGAAAAAAGCCTTGAAAAATGCAAAAGAATATTTGCAGGAGACATCAAAGTATACAGCAGCATCAATTGAAGCGTTAAAATCTGCATACGACACAGCAAAAGGTGTTTATGATGATGCAAATGCTTCACAGGATGATGTGGATTCACAGGTTCGAGTATTAGAATACCTGATGAATCACATGTCAGAAGTTTCTGAAATAGAAGTAGATAAGAGCGGATTACATGATTTGTTAGTAACGGCGTCAAATTTAGCAGGAAGAGAAGATCTTTATACTAAAGAATCTATTTCAGCATTGAAAAAAGTAATAAAAGCTGCTGAAGAAGTATATGACAATAAAAAGGCAACACAGGATGAAGTGGTTGCACAGTCCAATGAACTTGTTTCTGCTATTATGAATCTGGAAGCAAAACCATCGGATTCCAACAATAATGGAAATAATAATAACGGTGGCAATAATAACGGAGGAAATAACAATAACGGTAATAACAATAATGGAAATAGCAGTGGATTAGATATAAAAAATCTTACGGATGGTGTATATTCCATTACCGGAAATATGGTGAAAATTGATAAGACTACAGCATCTATGTCAGATGCAGCTATCAATCATACAATAAAATTAACCGTTAAAAACGGAAAATATTATATTACATTGAATTTCAATGGACTCACTATTAGCCAGAAACTTGGATATTTAAGCCAGCTCAAATACTTCACAACAGGTTACACACTTGATAAGTATGGTAATCCGCAGGGAACACTTGCGGATGCTACAGTTGACAGCTATCAGAAGAACAGCGATGGCTCACTGGTTTCTGACCAGTACGGAACAAACTATCCAGATGAAGTAACATTCGAATTGATCCCGGAAGCTCTGAAGGATGGATATGTTCCGTTACAGGTATTCGTACCGATTATGGACGCTATCAGCTCTGGTACAGGTACACAGCCAGTATTCCTGAAACTGGATTGGAGCTCATTAAAAGCAACAACAGCTGATGATCCAGATTTTGATAAGAATGACAACAATGGAAATAACAACAATAATAATTCCAACGGAAACAACAACAGCTCTTCTCTTGGAAACGGCTCACTTGGAAATAATACCCTTGGAAGCAATTCTCTTGGAAGCAGCAAACTTGGTTCTTCCTCACTTGGAAGTGGTTCGTCATTGAAGAGTGGAACATCAAGCCTTGGAAGTGGTTCATCATTAAAGAGTGGAACATCAAGCCTTGGATCAGGTTCCAGCTTGAAATCAGCATCCAATGTTAAGACTAATGATGTTGTACAGAACAATACCCTGTGGGCAGCTATCCTTCTTCTCGGAGGAGTCGCTTTACTGGCAGGAATCATGGAGTACAACAAAAATAAAAGAGCAAACGTAAAATAATAAGTAGTGATTTGGCAGACGAACCCTCCCATTCCTTCGGGACTGGGAGTCTGCCAAACTCATTTAACAGGAGATAAGGAATGAAATTAGCAGCGAAAAAAAATAAAATATTGTCTGCCATTATGACTTGTGTGCTTGCCATTACTTTAATGGCAGGCTTTCCTGCTGTTAAGGCTTATGCCGCAAGCGGGACAGTGTATAGCTGTACAATTAACAGATGTTACGCACACCCGGTTACTGGAGTAATCGAAGATTCCGGTGGAGAGAGTTCTTATGCAACAGGACAGGGCATGGTAGAAGGTTGTGTATACAGCAATGGTATCTTGGAAGTATCAGACGATGGAGCTTATTATCTGACAATCCGCATGAGTCTGATGGACTACACCAGTGGACATAGTTTTCAGGTACAGAATGTAGGAGATTCCGGCTGGTCTACACCATCAGAAATCGGTATTACAGGAAATGGTTCAGACAGCAACGGTACAACAGCCGATGTGTGTATGCGTGTGCCAAGTGAAAATTGTATTGTCAGAGGCGAGATGTATGTAGAGCCGATGGGAAGAAATGTTATTTTCTATCTGTATCCGAGTGACTACAGCGAGGGTAACAATACCGATATGAACGCAACTATGGTAACAGAAAGCTCGAATGGAACAGCGGCAGAGTCCGGTGGTTCTGGTTCAGTAGATAATTCAGGTTCTACTTCAAGTGGAAACAGCAGTTTGGGTTCTGGTAATTCTTCTCTTCAGAGTTCCGGCTCATCTGATAAAAGCAGTTCTTCCAGCTCATCAAAGAAACTGGAAAGCAGTATCAAGGAAGCAGCAAAACCGAGTAGTGATTCTTCTTCACTGGATACAGAAAATCCAGTAAATTCTTCAGAAGGATTAAGTCTTTCTACTGCGAAAGATGGAACAAGTGACAGCGATTCCGATAGTGGAAATACTTCTTCCGGCAACCGAATTTTCCAGATTGCATTGGCAGTTGTAGTAACAGGTTTGATTCTGCTTGGAGCAGTATCCGGAGTGATTTATTTCTTCCGTAAGAACTGGAAACGTTGGGGAGGTGCAGAGGACGATGATGAATAGACGTTTGAAAAAAGCATCGGCTGTCCTCCTTGCCATGACTATGATTTTCTCTCTGGCAGGTTGTGTAGACCAAAGGCAGGGGAAGAAAAGCAGTGATTCTGCTACGCAGACAGAGAGCAGTACAGATGAGTCAGACAGCAGTAAGACGGCAGATAAAAAGACTTCTGACAGCAAATCGGACAAGGATTCTTCCGATGAAGATGCAAAGTCTCTCTTAGAGATTGACGATCCGGAAGAAAAGGCAGCCGTAGAAGCAGCCAAGAAAAAAGTACAGGCAATGAAAGATGAGCCGAGAATCATAGCGACTTCTCCGGCAACCGCAGATATCTGTGACAAGCTGGAACTGGATCTGGTTGGTGTTTGCAGCAGTACCGTGTCCACAATTCCAGACAGATACAAAGATGTGGAAACCGTGGGAACAGCCATGAGTCCGGATATGGAGATTGTATCCTCACTTAATCCAGACTGGATTTTAAGTCCGGTGTCATTGCAGAGTGATCTGCAGCCGAAATATGAGGCAATCGATACTGACTGGGCGTTTTTGAATCTCAGAAGTGTGCCGGGAATGTACCGTTCCATTCAGGAGTTGGGGGAGATTTTCGACAGAGAAGATCAGGCACAGAAACTGGTGGACGAATTTACTGAATTTTACGATGATTATAAGAAAAAGAATGAAGGAAAAGACCATCCGAAGGTTATGATCCTGATGGGACTTCCTGGCTCTTATATTATTGCAACACCGAATTCCTATGTGGGAAGTCTAGTGGAACTGGCAGGCGGAGAGAATGTATACTCTGACACCGATCAGGAATTTTTGACGGTAAATACAGAGGACATGAAAACCAAAGAGCCGGATATTATCTTACGTGCCGCACATGCACTGCCGGATCAGGTGGTAGAGATGTTCAATAAAGATTTTGCGGAGAATGACATTTGGCAGCATTTCGATGCGGTGAAGAACGGCAGAGTTTATGATCTGACTTATGAGTATTTCGGCATGAGCGCCACGTTCAAATATCCAGAGGCATTGGAAGAATTACAGCCAATACTTTATCCGGAAAGTGATGAAGATACAGCAAAAGCAAAAGAAGCCAGTGACAATGCACAGAAGAAAGCAAAGGATTCTGACGCAACTGAGAAATACAACGAACAGCAGAGCAAGTAGAAAGGAGAGGGCAGATGAAAGAGACAGAATTAAACAATACTTCTGAGACTTCTGAAATGGAAGTCCAGAACCTCTCCGGTCAGGATAAAGCGAGAAAGCATCGGAAAACTGCAAAAGCAGCCATTTCCTTTATTGTGATGATCGTATTACTGGTGGCATTATTCTTTGCGGCAGTGAATATCGGAAGTCTGAAAGTCAGCTTTCCGGAACTCTTAAAAGGATTATTTGTAAAGTATAATGAAGATGTGGCAACAATCTATGACTTACGATTCCCACGAATTGTAATCTCCATGTTGGCAGGAGCAGCGATAGCGGTATCGGGTGTGTTATTTCAGGCGGTATTAAAAAATCCACTTGCCGATCCGGGAATCATCGGTATTTCCAGTGGAGCAAGTTTTGCGGCGGTACTCATTACCGCATTTGCACCGACTTTATTTTTCTTCACTCCATTATTTGCATTTCTTGGTGGTGTGATTGCATTTGTCTTAGTTTACAGCCTGTCATGGAAAGGGGGATTAAGTCCTCTGAGAATTATCCTTGTCGGTGTGGCAGTCGATGCAATGTTCACCGGATTATCCAGTGCGTTGAATTCAATGAATGGCGGAAACATGTCTGGCGTGGCAGCCATCGTCAATGGTAATATCACAATGAAAACTTGGGATGATGTGAAAACCTTAGTACCGTATGTAATTGTCGGACTGGTTCTGGCACTGATTATGACGAAGATGTGTAATCTGTTAGCACTGGAAGATAAGACAGCACGAAGCCTTGGAATCAATGTCAATGCAATGCGTATCGTGATTTCACTGATAGCAGTATTGCTTGCAAGTATTTCCACAGCAGTAGCCGGAGTGATTAGTTTCTTGGGACTGATTGTTCCGCATATCGGAAGAATTTTAGTAGGAAGCGACCACAAGGCATTAGTTCCATTTAGTGCTTTGTTCGGAGCGTTTACGTTCCTGCTGGCAGATACCATCGGAAGAACGATAGCTGCTCCGTATGAGGTATCCGCATCCATCATTATGAGTGTGGTCGGAGGCCCATTCTTCATCATTCTGTTAAGGAGGTCTAAGAAGTATGCGAAGTAAAGAAAAGAATATGGATTTGACTTCTACAGAGAATGAAGCAGCAAAGAAAGTGAAAAAAGCGGATAAGTGGGCAGACAAGCCTGCGATGGAAGTTAGAGATCTGCACTTTTCCTATGGAAAAAATAAAGTCTTAAAGGGCGTATCCCTGAAGATTGAAGAAGGTAAAATCACAACGATTATGGGAGCAAACGGATGTGGAAAATCTACATTGTTTTCCCTGATGACGAAAAACTTATATCCGAGAAAGGGAAATATTTTCCTCAAAGGAAAGAATATCCAGAACCTGAATTTAAAAGAATTTGCCAGAAAGGTTGCGATTGTTCAGCAGTATAACAGTGCATCAGACGATATCACCGTTGAGAATCTGGTGGCATTCGGAAGAACCCCACATAAGAAAATGATGCAGGGAGACAGTGCCGAAGATGAGCGTATGATCCAGTGGGCATTGGAAGTAACCAATCTGACAGAATATCGTGACAGAGAAGTGTCAAGACTTTCCGGTGGACAGCGTCAGCGTGTATGGATTGCAATGGCGCTTTGTCAGGGAACAAAGACGCTGTTCCTCGATGAGCCGACTACCTATTTGGATATCCGGTATCAGATTGAGATCCTGCAACTGGTGAAAAAACTCAATCAGGAATTTGGAATAACCATCATCATGGTACTGCACGACATCAATCAGGCAATCGCATATTCAGATAATGTCATCGGCATGAAAGATGGAAAAGTGCTGGTGGAAGGTGATCCGGAAGAAGTGATTACGGAAGAGAGCATCCGGGAACTGTATGGCATTGAGCTTGGTGTGACAAGGGTTGATGGACGGAAGTTTGTGCTGGCGGTGTAAGAAGAAAATAGTAGTAGAACGACAAGAAATAAAGGGGAGGAAAACTCCCACAGGAGAACAGAAAGAAGATGAAAAATCCTTTAAAAGTAGTATGGATCGTGCTTGGATTTCTTTGCCTGGGACTTGGTACGATAGGAATTGTACTTCCTATCCTGCCAACCGTTCCGTTTTATATGGCAACACTGTTTTGCTTTGCAAAGAGTTCTAAGAAACTGCACGACTGGTTCGTAGGAACGAATCTTTATAAGAAACATCTGGACAGTTTTGTTCAGAAAAGAGCCATGACAATAGGAACAAAATGCAAGATTATCGGAATGGTAACGGTAGTCATGGCAATCGGCTTTATCTGCATGAAGAATGTACCAATCGGAAGAATCTGTATCGCAGTGGTTTGGGTATGCCACCTGTTATACTTCTTACTTCGAGTGAAAACTTTAAAAGTGGGAGAAGAATTACCGGAAGGTGCAGAAGTGGAATAATATGATGGATAAAGTAGAAAAGAAACGACAGAAGGAACAGCATGTCGTGGAAGAGATGATCCGGCTGTATTGCCGGAAAAAACATCCGAAAGAAGACAGGCAGGCAGGGCAGATTTGTCCTGTCTGTCAGGAACTTTTGGATTATGCAAGACTTCGAAGTGAAAAGTGTCCTTTTATGAAAGAAAAGACATTTTGCGCAAACTGTAAAGTGCATTGCTATAAGCCAGAGGTGAGAGAACAGATCAGGCAGGTTATGCGGTTTTCAGGACCAAGGATGCTGATTTATCATCCGGTGCTTGCAGTATGGCATTTGATATGCAGTAAAAAAGAATCGAAAAAATAAACAAAAAGGTAAGATAAACTATGATTAAAACAAGACTGGTGGGGCTGTTGTCCCACGCAAAAAAGTATATTGTGTATACGATTTTGTGGCAGTGGGCAGCCCTCCTGTCGCAAGTGTTGGCAGTCTTTTCTATCGCAGATTTACTGGAACGGGTAGTGTACCGGGCAGTAACCGTACCGATCATTGAGCGGACAATACTGATTTTAGTTCTGGTTGTGGTGATTCGATTTATCTGTGAACGGATGGGAGCAAGGTCTTCCTATCTGGCGTGTGTGGATGTAAAGCGGATTCTGCGTGAAAAGATTTATGAGAAAATGTTAAAGTTGGGAGCTTCCTACAGTGAGCAGGTATCCTCTTCGGAGGTCGTACAGGTGTCAACTGAGGGTGTGGAGCAGTTGGAGACATACTTTGGAAAATATCTTCCACAATTATTTTACAGCCTGATTGCACCACTGACATTATTTATCATTCTTTGCAGAGTGAGCCTGAAAGCGAGTGTGATCCTGCTGATCTGTGTACCACTGATCCCGATTTCTATCGTGGTGGTACAGAAAGTGGCGAAGAGATTATTAAATAACTATTGGAGCATCTATACTGGACTGGGAGATTCGTTCCTTGAAAATTTACAGGGACTTACCACACTGAAGATTTATCAGGCAGACCAGCAGAAAGCAGATGAGATGGATGTGGAATCCCAGAATTTCCGTAAGATTACGATGAAGGTGCTGACCATGCAGCTCAATTCCACAAGCATGATGGATATTGTTGCCTATGGTGGAGCTGCGATCGGTATGGCAGTCGCGGTGTCCGAGTTCTTAAAAGGAAATATCAGTGTGGCAGGAACGTTATGTATCGTTCTGCTTGCCAGCGAGTTTTTCCTGCCGCTCAGACTGCTTGGTTCATTCTTCCATATCGCAATGAATGGTATGGCAGCGAGTGATAAGATTTTCAAGATTTTAGATCTGCCGGAACCACAGGCCGGAGAAAAAACACTGCCGGAGGTCGCGTTAGATGTTACATTAAAAGATGTGCACTTTTCTTATGAAGAGGACAGAGAGATTTTAAAAGGAATCAACTTAAATCTTCCGGCAGGAAGTTTTGTATCACTGGTTGGTGAATCCGGATGTGGTAAGAGTACGATTGCCGGAATCCTTGCAGCAAAGAACCGGGGATATAACGGAGAAATTACCATCGGTGGCGTACCGCTTAATGAAGTGAATGAAACCAATCTGATGCAGAGGGTTGTTCTGGTTCGCCATAACAGCTACCTGTTCAAAGGTACAGTAGAAGAAAATCTGAAGATGGCAAAACCGGACGCAATGAAAGAAGAGATGGAAGCTGTCCTTCAGAAAGTGAATCTCTTAGGGTTCTTACAGACACAGGATGGCTTGCAGACACAGTTGCTGGAAAAAGCAAGTAACCTGTCCGGCGGTCAGTGTCAGAGACTGGTGATTGCCAGAGCGTTGCTTCGGACAGACAGTGCGGTTTATATTTTTGATGAAGCCGCATCCAATATCGATGTAGAAAGTGAAGAACTGATCATGAATGTGATTCACGAACTGGCAAAGACAAAGACGGTGCTTCTGATCTCTCACAGACTGGCAAATGTTGTGAAGTCTGACAAGATTTATTTCTTAAAAGACGGAGAAATCAAAGAAAGCGGAAAGCATGACGAACTGATGTGCCGGAATGGTGCGTACAGACATCTGTATGAAAGCCAGATGGCATTGGAAAACTATGGAAAAGGAGGAGTGGCATAATGAGTGAAAATACGAATACAACAAAACGCAGAAGTGCCCTCCAGATCATGGGAAGTCTGATTGGTCTGGTAAAACCCCTGCTCCATATCATGCTGGCAGCAATCATCCTTGGAACATTGGGTTATTTATGTGCAATCTTCCTGACGATACTGGCAGGACAGGTCATCGTGCATGGTCTTCTGACAGGAGTAGCCGGAATGATTGTTCCGGTGGACAATATGTGGCTGGTATTTACTCCAGTAAAAACGATTATCACAGTCATGATCGTAATTGCAGTGCTTCGTGGAATCCTGCATTATGTGGAACAGTATTGTAATCATTTTATCGCATTTAAGCTGTTGGCAATCATCCGTCATAAAGTGTTTGCAGCACTGCGGAAGCTCTGTCCAGCAAAACTGGAAGGACGGGATAAGGGAAACCTGATTTCTATTATTACAACCGATATCGAATTACTGGAAGTGTTCTATGCACATACCATTTCCCCGATTGCGATTGCAACGCTGACCTCGATCATTATGGTGATTTTTATCGGAAGATATCACTGGTTAGCAGGCGTGCTTGCACTGGGAGCTTATCTGATTGTCGGTGTTGCCATCCCGATGTGGAATGGAAAACGTGGCAGCCAGAAGGGAATGGAATTTCGGACAAACTTCGGAGAACTGAACAGTTTTGTTCTGGATTCTTTACGTGGACTGGACGAGACTATCCAGTACGGACAGGGCGAAAAGAGAAAAGAGCAGATGTCTGAGCGTTCCAAAAACCTTGCAGGAATGCAGGAGTCATTAAGCAAGATGGAAGGCTCACAGCGTTCATTTACGAACATGGTTATCCTGCTTGCATCTTTTGGAATGCTGGCACTGACCATCTGGCTGTATGACAAAGGAACGATGGGATTCGAGGGAATCTTAACCTGTACCATCGCAATGATGGGTTCTTTCGGACCGGTAGTAGCATTATCAAGCCTTTCCAACAACCTGAACCAGACATTGGCAAGTGGTGAACGTGTTCTTTCCCTTCTGGAAGAGACGCCGCTTGTGGAAGAAATTCCGGGGGATGTGGAAACTTCCGGTGCAGAGAGCATGGAATATGAATTTACAGGAGCAGAGGCAGAGAACGTAACATTTGCTTATGGTGAAGAAGTTATTTTAGATAACTATTCACTGAAATTACAGCCGGGTAAAATCACAGGGATTCATGGTGCGAGCGGTTCCGGAAAATCTACACTCTTAAAACTGTTGATGCGGTTCTGGGATGTGCAGGATGGAAGTGTATCGGTAGACGGTACAGATGTCCGCAAGATTCCAACCAAGCATTTAAGAGATATGGAAAGTTATGTTACGCAGGAAACACACCTGTTCCATGATTCCATTGCAAACAACATTGCCATCGCAAAGCCGAGAGCATCCAGAGAAGAGATTATGGAAGCCGCAAAGAAAGCATCTATCCATGATTTCATTATGACACTTCCGAAAGGATATGATACAGAAGTCGGAGAACTGGGTGATACGCTGTCCGGTGGTGAAAAACAGAGAATCGGAATTGCAAGAGCATTTCTCCATGAATGCCCCCTCATTCTACTCGATGAGCCTACATCGAACCTCGACTCTTTAAATGAGGGAATTATCTTAAAATCATTGAAAGAATCGGCTGAGAAGAAAACAGTTGTCTTGGTATCCCACAGAGTATCCACAATGAATGTGGCAGATGTGGTATATGAAATGGAGAATGGCAGAATTTCTTAACAGCAGGAATGCAGAAGAAATACTTTCCAAAAGGGGATAAAGTAGTATATGAAAATTGGAGAATCCAAAGAAGATTATCTGGAAGCGGCGTATGTATTGAAACGTCAGAAAGGATATGTTCGTAATTCTATGCTTAGTGATTATCTGAACTATTCCAAAGCGAGTGTTTCAGTTGCAGTACGTGGACTGCTGGCAGATGGATATGTAATAAAAGACCGATATGGCAGCATTGAACTGACAGAAGAAGGAAGAAAGATTGCAAAAAAAATCTATGCAAGGCATGTGCTTTTAGAAGAATTTTTACGACGAATAGGAGTATCTTCGGAAACTGCAAATCATGATGCGTGTCGGATGGAACATACAATCAGCGAAGAATCTTATAAAAAGATTCAAGAATTGGTACGGAAGATGAAGGAAGAGAATACGTTAAACGAAGAAATGAAATTAACGAATTAAATCAAAAACAGGAAAGGCGGTGGAGAGATTTCACTGTCTTTTCTGCTTTAAAAATGAAGTAACATAAGAAAAGGGATACAAATGAAAAAAGTATTGATTGCTGCGGATGAGGTAGATAAGTGGAGTCAACTTTGTGAAGGGTTAAAAAATGAGTGGGAATGTACGACCGTTAATCTGGATGTGTTTGAAAAATTCCATACCATAGCGGTCTATGACGCAGTATTGATGCTTGTGAGAAATGATAACGGAAAGCTGGGCAGGCTGATTTGGGAAGTCCGGCAGTACAGCAGGGCTCCGATTATTGTAGTGATACCGGGGATTCAGGCGGTAAAAAAGTATATCGAATGGGGTGCAGACCTAGTATTTCCACATCCTTCGGTCAGCTTGATCAACACGTACCTGTATGCATTACTCAGACGTTCCGATATCACATGGAACACTGGAAGAAAAAGAGAAAAGCAGGAGATCATAAGGAAAGGAAAACTTCTAATTGACTGCCGTTATCATACTGTTTACTGGGGGAAGCATGAGCTTGCAACCCTAAATGAGCGAGAAAAGGCATTCCTGTATCTGTTGGCAGATGCCTCCAGACAGGTAGTTACCCATGAGATTATCTTTGAACAGTTATGGAAAGAACCATATGGAGATGACTCTGCCAACATGATCTGGTGTTTTGTACGCAGACTCCGCAAAAAAATGGAAAAGACAGAACCGGAGGCTGCAAAGATAATTCAGAGTATACGAAAGGTGGGATATTATTTAGATATAGACAGACATTGAGCAAAATGTAGAAAAATGTAGAAAAATGTCGAATTATGCGAAAAGTGACTGGCAGATGACTGTTACATTACACAGTTCTGACAGTCTTTTTCTATATACTTCTTTTTGTGGTGTTTTAGTAAGGCATGACAAGGAGAAGAGTTATATTTGCATCAATGGAAGTCCTTAAAAAAACAAAAGAGTAAGGGAAAAAGAAGTGCTGTAATCGAAGAGGTTGCAGCATTTTTTTATTCGACATTTTTCGAACATTATAACGTACATATCCGGTCACCGCCATGCTCCGATTTGATTTCTATACCAAAAATCAGATCG
>ENA-ORSY01001526-ORSY01001526.1-human-gut-metagenome-genome-assembly--contig:-NODE-1526-length-15903-cov-3.707345_pt1 | contig 15903 bp, 16 predicted proteins | sample MGYA00242193_ERZ509160 | MGnify/ENA primary metagenome ERZ509160 (study PRJEB26280, sample SAMEA2338670) | human gut metagenome | biome: human gut; feature: human-associated habitat; material: faeces...
ATCCCGCGCCCGCGTTGGTGATCGTGCCGACCTCCATCTCGGTGTCCTGCAGCTCGCCAACGCCGGAGTCGCTTTCGCCGCCGTTGGGGGCATCCATCGCACCGACTACGTTATCCTCCGTAAAGCCTGCAAACTGTCCTTTCTTGCCGGTCAGCTTGTCGAGCTTTTGGGCGAACAGCTCCTTGTGCGCGGTTGAACTCTTGTTATGCGTATCTACGGCGCCCTTGCCCTCGTAATTCATCGCGGGCAGCTGCGCTGCTGGCACCTTGCCGTCAGCGCCCAGACCTGCAATGCCGCCAGCCTGCCCCTTATCCTTCGCCGATACCGCGCCCAGATCAGAGGCAGTCAGGCTGCCGCCTTTCACGGTCTTCTTGACCTCGGTAGCCAATTCCGTGGTCTTTACACGCGCTGCAACTTCGTTGTCCAGCTTGTCCCAGTTGTCATTGAGCGCCTGCTTGATATTGAACGTGCTCGCGCCGTCCTTGTCCGGATCGTACTTAAACAGCCCCAGAATTTTGGTTTTCAGGCTCACGCCTGCACCTCCTCAAATGCAAATTCGCTAATTTTGTGCGTCTGCAATTCGTCCAGCGTCATGCCCTCGATCTCGCGGACGAGAATCCAGCGCCAGAGATATTTGCTTGCCAGATGGCACGGGATCACGCGGTCCACTGCCTCCTGCAATGCGGCAAGCTCAGCCGGTGCAGGGATGCCATACGCGCCGACAAACGTCAGCAGGATCACACCCTTCGCAAAGCCGACGCTGATCTCGCCGTTCTTCCAACTGTCGCACACGCGCTGAATCAAATCAACGTCGCACTTGCCCGAGCCGCGCCACCGTGCAATCAGCGCCGTGCGGCGCTCCTCCAGCGTGCCGGTGGACGGCAATCCGGCGTCGCGCTCCTCGATGGCAAGCGCCCACGTCATGCTGGCAGGAAACAGCTGCTGCGTAATGTCGAGCATCTGCTCGCGCTGCGTGTCGTCGAGCGACTGGATCGCGGCAAGCAGGTCGCACACCCACTTGTCCGTCCGGTACGCCACCGGCAGGCTTTTCCGCATGTTGTCAAACTCAGCCATAGGTAATTGTCACCTCACCCAGTACCGGACACTCGCGCTCCGCGATGGCAATATTGACTATGCCGCCGGACACCTTTAAGCCGGCGTAGTCAATCACGCCCGGCGTGTCCATGATGGCCGCACCGATCTGCGCATAACTGATATAGTCCTGCGTAAAGACCGTGCCTGCCAGATAGGCCGCAACGCTCTCCTTGATGCCGGACGTCAGGATGTCCTCGGTTACGGTGTCCGATTTGGACACCGTGCAGCTGACCGTGATGGCCTTGCCGGTTGCAGCAGTGACAAAGCACTGTGCGCCGATGGGCGCCTGTCCGCGGCCTGCGCCCTCGCTGTCGGGGTCGATGTAGTCCTGCACCGACTTAACCAGTGCAGGCGATGCAGGCTGACCGGCGTTGTCCGCGATTACGACATCGACCGTGTTAACACCCTGCACCCGCGGGAACACCTTGACATGACCGACACCGGCCACCTCAAGCGCCCACTGTACATAGTGATACACGTTGCCGCTCGTGGCAGGCGTGCGCAGTACGACCAGATAGCGTGCATAATACTCGCTGTCCGACTCCTCGGCATAACCGCCGCCGATCGGCTCAGGGTTATCACACGAGGCAATGCCCTGCACTGCCACCGGCATCTGCGTCACGCTGTGCGCGGGCAGGTTGCCTGCCGTACCGTCCACCGTGCAGGTGACCGGTACCGTGCCCTCGCCCTCAATGGCTACGGTCTCTGTCGCATAATACTGAACACCGCCGCCGGACTCAAACAGCGTGCCCTGCTCGACCGTGCCTGTGCCGGTGACGGTCAAGCTGCCGTGTGCAAAGGTCGCCGCCTTGCGCTCCAAGCCGGAGCGCGGATAGATGTAACGGTCAAGAGCGCTGTCGTGCAGGTTTTCCGGGTCAAGCTGCTGTTTGGCCTCGTCAATAGCCGTGTCCGTGCCCTCCATCCGCAGGCTGACTGCGGCTAAAAGGTCATAAGTTGGGAAACCGATGGTCTTTTGATAGCTTTCCGGCATATTGCCGAGCATCTCTGTTAAAATGTCACTCGCTGACATACGTCGTCACCTCCTCACTCTCTCCGGTGTGCAGCCGCACCGTGAAGCGGACCTCCACGCCGCGCCGCACGCGCGTAAACTTAAAACTGTCGAGCGACCGGATGGCCGGGCAGAACGCGGCGGTCTCCCGCACGTTGCGCTCAATCTCGGCAAAAATCCAGCCCTCCGGCACGCGCCGGTCAAGGCTGACCGCCTCCACGCCCGGCTGGGTCGTGCCGCTCATCCGGTAGATTGGGATTGCACCCGGTTTCTGGCGTAGCATCAGCTCAAGCCATTGCTTGACCGCCTCCACGCCCTGCCGCTCGACCAGAGCGCCGTCGATCAGCTGAAAACTGCCCGACCTGCCGTCCTCATGGAACACAAACTCCGGAGAGCGCCCAATGCTCTCCGCAACCTGCGCGGGGAGCGCCTCCGGGATAACCGGAAACACATCGGCCATAGCCGACACCTCCTAAACTCACATATGCCAATCAGCAGCCGCCACGCTGTCCGCCAGCGTCGGTGCAGGCTGCAGCATCGCCGTCGCAAACGCGATGATCCACGCCACTGTGATATCAATGCGTCCGCGGCTCCGCTTTTTGGTTGGCTTAATATTTTCGTTATCGTCCGACACACACCGAAGATTAAGGAAACACTGCCGTGCTGCCGTGTTGTGCACATGCAGCATCTCATGCGCTCGGATGAGCCGCTCCAGCTCCTTCATCGGCGGGCTTATGCTGCGGATACCCTGCGGTATCTCGACAACCTCGGTCACCGTACCGGCAAGCCGCTCGCGGATGCGCTGCATCACGGTCGCACCCAGATACGGGTCAAAGCCGACCATGCGCAGGTCGTAATCCTGTGCGGCCTGCACCACAGCGTCAGCCACAGCCTCAAAGTCGATGATATCGCCCTCACAGCCATGCAGAAAACCTGCGCGTATCCAGTCCCGGTACGGCACATGATCCTCGCGCTCGCGTGCGTTAATACCGTCAAGCGGCATCCACCCGGTAGGCAGAGCCACCCACCTGTCCAGACCCTCCTGCGGCGGAAACACCAGCACAAAGGCGGTAAGGTCGGTGCTCTTGGAGAGGTCAACGCCGCCGCAACAGGTCTTGCCGCGTAGCAGCTGCACGGCCTCGCGCCAGTCCTTGCAGCCGGGCGGATTCCACTGCGTTTTGTCATAGATGGTTATCGGTATCCACCCGACAGTTGCCGTGGCAATCCACTGGTTAAGCCTGAGCCACCGGAACAGCCGCTCGGCGGCCTCGCTTTTCTTGGCGTCCGCTGCCTGAGCGCGGATGGTGGCCATCTTGAGCGTCTTGCCGAGCGACGGATTGCACCGCCGCCACAGGTCCTCGTCGTAGATGTTGATCTCCTTGAGTTCATCCTCATCCTCGATCAGTCCGAGGCCGTAGATGATCGGCAGCCACCGAGGGTCGTCATAGGCTTTCTCGTCCCTCGCGCCGCGCCGCCATCGGTAGATAGCGAGCGCCTTCTCGTGGACTTCCCAGCCGATGCTCTTGCGGTCGGGGTCATCTCCGGCGGTCGTCAGCACGATCCACACCGGCTGACGGCGAGCGTCACCGGAACCAAACGTCATAACATCCCACAGGTCGCGGCTCGGCTGGGCGTGCAGCTCGTCAAAGATAACGCAGCTCGGCTTGTAACCGTGCTTGCTGTACGCCTCGCTGGACAGCACCTTGAGCCTGCTGCCGCTCGTCTCGTCGTAGATGGTCTTTACACTGTCCACGATGCGGCTGCGCTTTTTCAGCGCCGGACTCTGCTCGACCATGTACTTGGCCGCCGCAAAGACGATGCCCGCGTTGTCGCGGTCAGCCGCTACGACATACACCTCGCCGTTGATCTCGCCGTCGGCAAACAGGTGGTACACACCCAGACCGGCGGCAATCTCCGACTTGCCGTTCTTCTTTGCGATCTCCAGATAAAGATACTGGTACCGCCGCAGGTAGTTGCCTGCCGGGTCGTCCTCGTCCTCGATCAGCTGACCGTAAAACTCGGTTATCATGTTGCGCTGCCAGTCCATCAGGCGCAGCGGCACACCGCTGGAGCACGTCAGGCACTCCAGGAAATCGCAGACAAACTGCGCCTGCTCCTCGTCAAACATTCCGCTGCACCTCCTCCGTTACAGACTATCTAAAACCAACAGCTGTGCCCCATGCAGCAGCGCCGCCGCCTGCATGCCGACCTTCCACGTTTTGCTCTTTGCCGTGGCGGTCATAATCAGGCCATCTCCCGTGCTGAACTGAAATTCCTTACTTACCACAGAAAAAATCAACTTGGGCGTTACCTGCAAGACCTCGGCACGATACCAGCCTTTGGGTAGGCTCTTTGCCGCTTTTCTCGCGGTGTTCTTGATGGCCAAAGCCATCTCTGTATCCCATGCCACTGGCACGCACTCCTTTCCACATCTTCCACAGTGTTATCCACAAGTATACAATATCTTGTGTTATCCCCACGGAGTACAGAAACCGGACACCTCGCCATAGCTGCGCGTTACGCGCTTGACGCTGTTGGTGCAGTTGCCCTCCACCGTCTCAAACGACGATGCTCCGGCAGATATTACAATGCCGATGTGACGGTCGCCCTGAATCATCAGGTCACCCGCCTTGGGCTTGTAACTGCCTGCCGATCTGTACTTGCCTCGTGACTTGAAATAGCTGCTCATATCGCCAACGTAGCCGTAGCTTGTCGGGATTGGTGCGCCAGACTTGTACGCACACCAGCAAACAAAATAAACACACCAGGCAACGCCGTTGTGACCTGCCCACTGGCCGTACTTGTTGATGTCCTTGCCGGACTCCTTGTAACCGACCTCGCCCAGTGCCGTATTGACAAACGACACCGCACTGCCCGAGCTGCCGCCCGAGCCGCCGATGATCGCAGAGCCGTTTTTACGTCCCCAGCGATTGCACTCGGCGTTGCTGCTCATCAGCAGGTCAAAGTGATACACGCCATTCGAGATCTGGATCGCGCCGCCTCTGTCGTTGACCGTGTAGGTCGTGCCGTCAAGACTTGTGCCGGTGTCACGGACGGTAATTTTCGTACCGAACGGCACAGACGGCGGTGCGGCGCAGGTGTGCTTGCTTGGGTCGAGCCTGTTGCCCTGTGCATCCAGATAACCGCCTTCAAGCGCATTGTTGGCGGGATAGTAGGCGGTAAACAATGCCTTGACGATCGTGCCGCCCGAGCCGCCGTCACTGCCGCCGGACAGGTCGGGCAGGCCGAACACCTGCACCTTGTCCGTGCTGGCGGCCTTGATGGCTGCCGCGTCGGTCTTGCCCTCGGCGGCGGCTCGCACCTGCTCGAGCGCCGTGATTTCGAGCGCCATTGTGTGTCCTGCACCGCCGTAGTGATGCTCCACGCGCGTGATCCGGTAGTTGCCCTTGATGCCGAACGCGGGCGAGTTGAACCTCAGAACCACGCCGCTCTGCACCTCATCACAGCCCCAAATCTCGGAGATGGAGCGGGTCTGCCCTACCTTGTCGGCATTTTTCAGCAGATTCTTCACCATTTGCCCGAGCACAGCCGTGCCGGGGTTCTCCGTTACCGTTTCGATGTGCTGCATAAAACCGTAGCGCTTGATAGACGCCGCGTTGCTGGCCTGTGCGCCGATGTACGCCTTTCCGTCGTCCTCGGCGGCAATGACAACAGCGTTGTAGGTGTCCTGGGTGCTGTCCTCGCCGCTCACCTGACCGAGCGCCCAGGTGATGTCAAATGCGGCGATGTTTTTCGCCGGCTTGTGGTATGCCTTGATGGGCGCGGACGGCAGTGCCTCGACCTGCAGGCCGCTGTCGTCCACGCGGTGGCGGTACTGCTTTCCGGTCGCAGACGTGCAGGTGTTCAGCACATCGCTGATAATGTCAGCGGGCGTACTGCCGGTCCACAGCTGCGTGATCTTGGTCGGCAGACTGCACACCTTGCCGACCGTTACGCCCGCCTTGGCACACGCCTTGCGGATGACCTGATCGGCCGCAAGGTTGTTGACCTGCAGCACGATTTCCGACTTGTTGAGATACCACCCGCGGTCGTAGGCCGTAACACCGCCGTCCAGCGTCACCGTGATGATAACGCCGGAAAAGACCGTTTTGCCCTGATTGGTCACGCGCACCTTATCGCCCGGCGCGAGTGCCAGCTTGGGCGTGTACTTGTCCCACGGCGAGATAAACGTCTTAAACGTCAGCTCTGCCGCCAGCGTGTCGAGGTCGTCCGTCAGCGTCATGTCACTGGCAAACGCGGTGATGTCGCGCGGCTGTGCGCCGTCGCGGTACAATATCAGCTTGTGGTCATCGACATATCCTGCCGCCATCGGCGCACCTCCTCATTTGATAAATCTGTATTCTGTGACGGCAATGCTGTACTCCAAATCGCCGTTTTTTCGCACGGTAACATCAAAGCTGTCAACCGTCACCGGCATGTTAAGCCGTGCCGCACCCTTGCTGTCGAGCACGATCAGCCGGAACGGCACCTTCTTGTCACGCCACCGGTCGAAGAAATCGACATACGCCCAACCATCCGCAGATGCCTCGGACGGCATGAACGAGTACCGGCGTACCGGCAGCAGTGCCGTCCACTCCATGTGCCGCAGACCGAGCGTGCCGATGCGTCGATAGTCTCGGCTCAGGCCCTCGTAGGTCTCGTGGTGCTGCTCCGGCTGTGGAATCGGGAAATCCGGCGGGCAGTGCGGCAGCGTCCAAACCTCTTCATTGTTGTTTACGCTGAAAATAATCTTGTACACTTACCGCACCTCCTTATGTGTTGCCGAGCGCCGCCAGCACCTTGCGGCCGACGTACTCACCGACCTGTTCAGTGTACTCCCGGTTTCCGATCACGTTGCCCTGGATGGTGACGTTGACCGTCACGCTCCGACCGCCCGCCGCCTTGACAGACACATCATGCGGGATGATCTGCGTGCCGCTCGGCAGGTTCATAATTTCACCGCCGCGCTCGTTGACACGGGTCAGGCCGCCGCGCCAGTAGGGCGTGCCGGTTGCATTGCCGAGGCTCGGCAGGCTCAGCAGGCTGCTGGGTGTCGGCTTAGGTATCGTCGTAGTGGTCGAGGTCGTGGTCTTGACCGGACCGGCCGTTGTAGTCGTTTTGCTGCTGGTCTTGGTCTGTGTCGTACCTGTGGACGTGCCCGAGCGATTGCCCGTTGTGGCATTGTCTACCCACTCGATAGCGTCTCCCAGTACACCCTTGGCACCCTTGTACAAGCTACCGAGGATGGGGATGCTCTCAATCTTGTCATTAAGCCACGACAGCTTGCTTGCTACCCATTCCAGCGCCGTCTTAGCGGCATTTTTGACCTTGTTGAACGCACCGGAAAAGGCAGTGCCAATGCGAATGCTGACGTCCTTAAACTTGTTCCAAAGGCTCTGCGCACCGGCCTTGATGGTGTCCCAGTTTTTGTACAGCAGCACACCGACCGCAATCAGTGCCTCGATAGCAAGGATAACTGCACCGATCGGGTTTGCCGCCATTGCAGTGTTAAGTCCGGTCTGCGCAACTGTCGCTGTGCCGGTGGCGGCAGCCTGACCGCCCAGTACACCGGTCATGGTCAGCACCGTCTTGATGATACCGCCGATATTGCCTACGCAGTCGGCCAGTCCATTGTTAAAATCCAGCACCTTCTTGACAGCCCATGCAGCAGCTAAGCCCTTGAGCACGTTTACCAGCGTATCGCTGTGGTCCTTGCACCATTTCAGCGCGTCACCGGCCTTTTGCAGCATATCGCCTGCCTTCTGGGCGCCGAGCTGCACACCGTTTACCAGCAGATCCGCCAGCCGTTCCAGACCGCCTCCGGCAATCCAGCTGTCGAGCTTTGCCATCAGCGTGTCCAGCTTGCCGTTAAGCCAGTCCATTGGTGACGTGTTGAACGCCTTGGAAAAATGCGAGCCGACAACATCCAGCGCCTTAGACGCACGACCGGCCAGCTCCGATCCGACCTTGCCTGCAAAGCCTTTGACGGTAGCCTTTAAGGTATCCACCTTATCGTTGAGGGCATTCGCACTGTCCAGCGTGTCCTGCGAGAGGATAACGCCGGCCTTCTCGGCCTTACCGGCCAGCTCCTGTAGGGCGGCACCGCCGTCATCAACGATACCTGCAAGGCTGTCCGCACTTTTGCCAAACAGGGTCATTGCCAGTGTGTCACGCTCGGTCTCGTTCTGCACCTTGGACAGCGCGGTCAAGGTCTCGTAAAAGACCGTCGTGCTGTTACGCAGATGACCGTTGCTGTCCTTGACCTTAATGCCGAGCTGATCCCATGCCGCAATCGTTGTCTTGCTGGTCGAGATCATGTTCTTCTTCATTTTTGCTGCAGACTTGACGATATCGTCAATGGATACGTCGATCAGGTCAGAGGCATACTGCCATTTCTGGATATCGGCAGTAGAAAAGCCGCTCTGCTTTGCCAGGGTATTCAGGTCATCGGCGGCGAGTGCGCTTTTGAGCGTCAGCGCCGACAGACCAGTTGCCACGGCAGTTGTACCGGCAACGATTGCCGCACCGGCTTTCTTGGCGTAGTCCTGCAAGGCTGCGATCGACTTATTTTTAAACGCCACCACGCTGCGCGTAGCGGAGATCATGCTGCTGTCGATTGCCTTGCCGGACTTTTTCGCGTTCTGGGCGGCCTTGACCAAACCGCCGGACATATTATCCCGCACCGTCAGGACGGTGTTGATAACCTTATTTTTAGCCACTGTTCCGTCCCTCCTCCGGTGCGTATGCGCGACAGACGCCTGCCGCAATCAGGTTGATCATATCCTCGTACCAGCGCGCCCGCCCGACTCGCAGCACCGCACGGTCTGCGTAGCTCATCTGCCGGATTTGCTCCGGCGTGATGCCTCGCGCCGCGTAAAATGCTGCAAGGTCGAGCACCGGGTCGCGCTCAATCAGTTTTTTGCCGGGTCCTCATCCTCGTCACCGGGAATCAGACCGAGCCACGCAAACAGGGATGCCGCCAGCGTATTGACCTCGCGGACATCCATCAGCACCCAGATCACGTCATACGGGTCGGTCACGCCGAGCGCGGTGTGCAGCTCCGTGTCCTGCAATGCCGGACAGCAGTCGTAGATCAGCTGCGCACCGACGTCCAGCATCTGCGACGGCTGGTCGCGTGCCGCCAGAAAAGCCTCATAAGCGTCCAGCTGGGCAGTATGCCCGAGCTTGACAAAATCAAGCAGCTGACCGCCGACCTCGAACTGCTTCGCCTTGGTCTTGTCAGCCTTGCGCTGCTCGGCCTTCGCCGCCAGCGCGTCCAATAACTTCTTGTCCATGCTTTACTCCTTAATGGTTTCCAGAACGGAAAAGTGACCGAACTTGAACGGCACCTCTTCCTCGACCTTTGCTTTCTTCTCGAACTTCGCCAGATAAAATTCGTCGATCGTCACATCGGACAGCGACACGCGCTCTACCTTGTTGGTGCCCTTCTGAGTCAGTGCGGTGATGATGGTCACCGTCGGCATTTCGCCGGACTGGTAGGCATCCGCCATCATCTGGAGCACATCCGAGTCGATCTTGAGCACGGTGAACGTGCCCTCGCCGGAGTAACCGTTATAAATGCGGTAGGTTGCCGGATCGCCGCAGACGTTCACTTCTTCAAAGTCCGCGCCTACTTTCGCCTCCACGCTCTGGAGTGTGGTCAGGCGCTTGCCATTGAACCAGACATTGCCCTGGTTACCATGGAGCACGCGGTTCGGGTTAAAATCAGCCATAAGTACCTCCTGTTACGCCATCGTGATCGGGAAAATGAGGTCGGTCATCGAGTTCAGGATCTTGACATTTGCGGTCAGGTAAACCGTTCTCTTAAACGGGTTGGCCTTGACCGTGTCGTCGTCCCAGCTCTCCGCCTCGCTCTTGCCGGATGCCACCCATGCGGCTCTCTGTGCATCTACATCAATCATTACAGCGTTCGCATAATCAGGATCAAGGATTGTCTGCTGCATGAGCTGACGGAAATAGCTGCTGTTGAGTGCATTTACGAGCATCATCTGATTATCCCGCGAGTTTCTGTAGTTGCCGAGGTAGGTCTCGCGGAATGTCGCCGCAATGTCGTCCTTCATCATGTCCATGGCCTCGACGGTCTCGATCAGGCACATATCCTCAGTGCGCGTCTTGCCGTCCGTGGTCGTCATAGAGTTGATGCCCTGTGCGATACGCACAGTATTGTCCTCACTGTTAACCAGAATGAACTTACCGCTGCCAAGCGCCGCATCGTTGTCCTCGACCTCCTGCACCTCGGACAGATTGGAGCACTGATAATTGGTGCTGCCTCTCGTCACGTTGCAGACGGCGAAAATGCCGACAAGGCTCGGCAGATACGCTACGCCGTCCTTTTCCCCGCGATCATCGGAGAACGTGACCTTTTCGTTGATGAAATTGACCACGTGCATATCATCCGGCAGGGTCGTGAGGCCATAGCAGACCGCCTTGTAGGTTTTCTTCTTGGTGTTGTCCTGCGTTTTGACCCACGCGGACAGCGCCAGACCGTCAGCGGCACTCTGACCGGCAATAGTCAGCCAACCGGTTTTTACGGTTTTGCTGATCTCGGTCAACGTATCGGCCAGTGCGCCGTCCGAGTCCGCGCGGAACACGTGCATCTGGTACGGCGCAAAGCCGAGCAGGTCGCAGATAGCGTTGTAGTTGTCCGCCGTATACAGGTTCTCGTCCGCCTGCGCGGCGCTGAGGTCACTGTACTGCTTGTGCGTGAAGCTCTTATCCGTATCGTCGCGCACGATCAGGATTGCGATGCCGCGTTCCGAGCGGTCAATAAGCGACACAGCTCTCTGCTCAAAACTGATTTCGATTTTCGGCATTGTAATTGCCATTGGTTTTACTCCTCCTCTCAGTATTCGAGGGCTTCCATCATTTCTCCGGTTTCGGCGGCGCTCTCGCACCAGCTGAGTGCAAACTGGAGCACCAGCACACCGAGCGATATGGTCGTGCTGACCGTATCGTCCGGCACCAGCACGATCTCGCCGGTGTCGATACCGGTTTCAAGTGCGGCGATCAGGCGTTCCGCCATCTCACTGCACTCCTCGAGGTACTCCACCCGCTCGGCGGGATAGTACCAAACGTCCACGTCGATCGACCGCTCCCGCGCACCGCCGCAGGCGGCGTTTCCCTCGGCCGGGAAAATGTCGATTTTGAAGGACGGGCGCACCACGGGTTTGTCGGTGTCCGATTTGGACACCGGAACACCGGGTGCTGCTTGCTTTAACAGCGCGGTCAGTGCCGCGCGTACTTCTCTTATTTGCATAATTCGTCTATTAACTCATCTACAAGCTCCTCACAGTTTTTGAAGAACTGTTCCTCGTAATCTTCCTCTGCTTTAGCAAAAACTTTTCGGCCTTTTGCATGACCGACTTTGCCAGCAGCATTGACTACATCATGTCCATCCTCAATCAGATGTGCATGGGGCGCATTGGAATAAACGCGAATGTAATGACTACCATCTTTTTGATAATATTTACCGCGTTTAATACCTGCCTTATATCTGCCTGTAACCGTTCGCAGATTTACCAGCCGCATTTGACGAAGCGTTTTCCGTTTCAATTCCGTACCGGATTTATTCATCGTTTTCTTTACTTTTTTCGGCCATCGAGCGGCTTTTTCTGCAACCCACTCTGCATAGCCGTCCAATTCCGACTTAAATATATCACGCATCTTCAACCACCAGCTTCAGCATGACCTCCAGACGGTCGCGGCGCTTGTAATGCGGCTGCCAGTACAGCACATCGTACCGCTGACCCTCGTAGACAAAATACGTTGCCGTGGTCAGTCTGCACGAGCGCGGCCGGATGGTCAGCTTATGCGTAACCTCGGCGCGAACCATATCGCCCGGCAGGGTTTCGTTCCTGCCGGACATGACAGTCAGCGCACCCCAGATCTTGCCGTCCTCGGTGTACTGCCAGCAGGTTTCGCCGATGTCGTTTTCAATCTGGTGCTTGTTAAACACCGTCAGACGGTGTCTGAGATCATTGGTCAGCGCCATTTGCGCCCTCCTTTTCCGGGTATCGACCGGACAGGGCGATGTGGTTGAGCAGGGTCTGCACGGTAAACGGCACCTGTGTCACGCTCGTGTCCGTGACAGGCGTGCGGTTTTCGTACCAGTGCGCCGTCAGCTGGAGCACAGCCGTGTCGAACAGCTCATCACTGTCCGACGGCGGCTCCTTGCCGGTCATATCCCGGACGGCAGTGTCTGCCGCCCGGATCAGGCTCTCAATCAGCTCGTCCTCGTCCGCATGGTCGATGCGGGCGTACAGCTTAAAGCGGTCGAGCGTCAGCATCAGGCGCTCGCCTTCACGAGCTTGCGGACTGCATCCGCCTGCGACGGCTTGCAGTCGAACATCGCGCAGCCGAGGAACAGGAACGCATTGGTCTTGACGTCAAACATCGAGGTAATGGTCACGTCCTCCGGCATATTGCCGATGACGGTGGACAGGTCAGCCAGATACGCCTCGTGGTCACCGATGCGCTCGTCGATGAGCACCGGATAGCCGTAGATGTAGTAGTTGCCACCTTCGATACGAACGAGGTCGTTCTTGGACTTGTCCTGCAGCGGCATAAAGTCGGTGAACAGGGTCTTCTTGCTCATCAGGAACTGTGCGCCTGCATCGTAGCCGCCGGGAAGCAGTGCAATGAGATCGAGCACGTTCTGGTTCGTCAGTGCGGCAGTCTTGCCGACAGTGACCGAGTTGGTCGCGCCCCAGGTGTTCGCCTTCTCGATGCCGGTGCCCTGATCCGTGCCGGTGCCCTTGATGATGGTGTCCGAGATCAGCTTTGCGATCTTCTTCGCCAGCATATCGGTCAGCCAGTTCTCGAATACGTCGAGCGCCATCTGCTGTACGGACTTGGAGATCTGCACGAGCTTGGTGATCTCGTACGCCGACAGGTTGATCTTGGTCAGGCCGGTGTCGGTGGCAGTGATAGCCGCATTCTCGGTGTGGTATTCTGCATCCGCCTGCTCGCTCTCAACGGCAAAGGTCACATTGCCCGGCACGCGCAGCAGCGTTACCTTGTCCAGCAGCGGTGCGTACTGGTGCACCTTCTCGATGATGGTGTTCGCGGTCTGGGTCGGCACCAGCGGACCGGCGGAAGCCGTTGCAGTGGACCATGCACGCTGCTCGGTTTCGGTCAGCTCGTTGTTTGCCAGCGTTTTCAGCCATGCGGAGCGGTATTCCTCGCTCGAGCGGTCATACTCGCGCTGCTCCGGCGGAGTCGGCTGCGGCTGGAACGTGCGGATTTCGCCGCCCGCACCGTTTGCGATCTTGTTCAGCAGATTGCGGCGCTGCTCTGCCTGTCCCAGCAGGGTCTTGCGCTCCTCGAGCAGACTGTCGGTTTCGGCGCTCAGCGCGTCAAGGTCAGCGCCATCGCCGTCCATCTCGGTGCGGATGGCTGCCAGACGCTCCTCGATCTCAGTCATGCGGTTCTTGCCTGCAAAAAACTGCAGGCCGACCTGATTGCGAAAACCGCCGAAGATCGCCTGCTTGTTCTGATTCTTGCTCATTTACTTTTCCTCCTTTGTAATACCATAGGTTTTCAGCTTGAGTTCCAGCCTGCGGCGCTTGTCCGCCTCCGCGTGCTCGCGCTCGGCCTCCGCCTTTGCCCACGAGCGTGCCGCAATACTGGTGCCGTCGTACGCCGGAATATCCACCGCCGCCACATCAAACACCCGCTTGAAACCGGTAATGCGGCGCAGATGCTTTGCGCGGTCGTATTCCTGCTTGTTGACGGTGAACGCGAACGACATCTGATCCAGATAACCGCCCCGGATTTCCTCGTAGAGTCTCCGCCCTTCCTCGGTGCCGGACAGGTCAGCCGAAATACGCAGACCGCGTGTGTCCACAGTCAGCTGTAAGGTGCCGTTCTTGGTTCGTGCCACGGGTTTACCCCCATGGTTATAATTCATCACGACATCGCGCATCTCCGCTCCCGAAAATGCACTCCTGTCGATGACTTCCTTGTATTCGATACCGTCGTACTCGTACAGCACGGTTTCCTCGTCGAAAACCGCCGCATACCCTTCTACGCGGTACTGCTTATCCTCTTCCCCCGTGTCCAGCGCCCGCACCTCAAAAGTGCGGTAATCACGGGTTTCCGGTGTGATCGCCATTGTCGCCCTCCTTTGACGTATCGCCCACGGCGTCCAGATTGGACACCTCTGCGTATTCCTTGCGGATGTAGTACTTGTCGCCGTCCTCGACCGGACTCATGTTGAAGATTTCCAGACCCATATTGTGGGTCAGGAAGCCGCGGTCGAACAGCTGCGTCACGACATTCAGCTTTGTCTGGTTGCTCGCATACTGCAAACGGTTCGCCGTTGCGATGATGGACGCGCCTGCCGCGATTTCCTCCGGTGTGAACGTCATAGCCGTCAGCACCAGCGACAGCTGAATGGCAAACGGCTCGATAAATCCCTCGTAGTAGGCGTTCCACTCATCCTCATTGTAGGTGTTGGTGAGGATTTTCTCGTTGGTTCCGAAATACTCGAACACGCTCGCGCGGATCAGCTCCTGCTGCTTGGGATTGACGACCATCGCCGCCGACTCGATCTGCTTGACGTCGGCGTACTTGCTGTCGAACATGGCAACGCCGGTCGAATTACCGGCCAGATTGTCCCGCGCAAAGCGTTCGCGCTCGGCAGTGATGTCCTTTTCCTTGAGATTGCCGTTCAGACGAGCCAGAAACCGGATGGTCGTAGCATTCTTGATGCCGTTGATAATGCCCTCGGCCTGCGTCTGCGCCATCTGCATGGTCGGCATGAGCGGCCGGTTGTCCGAGCCGAAGAAATCGTCCTCGTACTGGTGCTGGGTCAGGATACCCGCTCGGCTCAGCTCGATCGCGGCCTTTTGACCGCCCCAGAAGCTGTACTGCAGATACGGCTCACCGCCGTACTCACGCACCGAGGACTGCTGCGGCAGTACCGGATAATAGCCGATCAGCCGTCCGGCACTGTCCTCCATCGGCACGATAAAGGCGTTGTTCTGCACCAGATAGATGGTCGCCAGCCGCGCAAGGAACTTGCTCGCATCCATAAACGGATTGGGCTGCATCCCGAGCACGCGCCGCAGATCCGGCCGGGCATCACCTGTCACCTCGAGGTGCAGCTTGCTGCAATGCCGCGCAAACGCCGAAATGGCCGCGCGTGTCAGCTCCATCTCGTACAGACCGCCTCGATAAGTCGTGTAGACCGGCTGGTAGGCGGTCAGTGTCTTAAAATATTCCCTCGGTGCTGTGCCGCCGGGCGGCCTCCGCGGGAACAGCTTTTCCAAAAGCCCCAATGTACTTACGCCTCCTCGTTCATCGTTACATAGTCATCGTAGTGGTCCTGCAGCACCTTGTACGCGCAGATCAGCGCGACCGTGCCGTCAATTCTGCGGCGGCTGTCCGTAATCTTGACCGGCTGAATGTTGCCGTTGATGTCGGTGCGGACCTCGGTGTTGACCATGCACCACTTGTCGATCGGGTTGTTGTTATCGACCACCAGACCGGCACCGAGGTCGGCCTTGAGGTCCTTCATCGGCTGGGACAGGCTGAGCGTGCCCTGTCGGACAGGTATCATGCACTGCTCGCCAAACTCGGCCTTGAAGCGGTCGAGCAGGCTATCGTCAATGTGCCACGGGTCATAGCCGATGTAGCGGACGTACAGATCGTCCTCGTCGCGCAGCTCCATAAACCAGTCGAGCATGACCTGCTTGTCCACCTTGTTGCCCGGCACGGCACGCATCAGGCCGCGCTTGACCCACAGGCTATACGGCACGCTGTCGCGCTCACGGCGG